>Ga0209495_1003111_pt1 | contig 10420 bp, 7 predicted proteins | sample EN1Hudsemesocosm_FD_184629 | JGI IMG/M metagenome (GOLD analysis project Ga0209495, IMG submission 184629) | Methane-oxidizing microbial communities from mesocosms in the Hudson Canyon - EN1E Hudson Canyon (SPAdes) (version 2) | ecosystem: Environmental > Aquatic > Marine > Cold seeps | place... | reverse complement strand
AGCCATTTTTAGACTGCCTTCAACACAACAGACTAGCGGTAAAAGAAGAGTAAAGCGTAATTCATGCTGAAAATCAGCACGAAGAGGCAGGTATTACGTTGACATCACGGGAGCGTCCATATATGTCATCTTTATTCATCAGTAAACTTATCTTCACCGCATAAAAACGAACGGCGAACACAGCGGGAAACACAATGATAAAACGGGGTATCGATTAAACTGATTTGGCTTTTACGTGGTTGAGGCATGACAATCCATCCTTGGTTGTGTGAGTGCCTTAAAGCTTAGTTCATGAACGTTATTTTGCTATTTATTAGAGTGGGTGTCTGCTTTAGCTGTATTCACAACGTACTCGCAAAAACCCATATTCCAAACGACCGCACTTGAGGTACGCTTCAAATTCTGACCGCACATATTTGGGTAAATCTTTATCTTGTTGCCCCATGTGGCTCAGAAACTGTGGGTAATATTTTTCAATAATCTGATAAAGAAGGGTTTGCTCTGGTTTATGAGCAAAACATCAAAACTAAATGTCTATACATAGTCACTTTGATTGACAATCAAAAGGTGAAACTTAATGACATTAGATAGATTTCAACTAAACCATTGCAGCAGATTTTCCTGAATTTTTAATGCGGCCGTTTATTCGCCAATTTTGCATTGGGTGCTTATACTGATTTGTTATCAATAACAGGAATTCTCAGTTAACAGGATGGACCTTAGATGAGCGACATTACCTTTCACCCAATATCCATGCATCAAAGTTTGCCCGAATATGAAGTGGGCGTTGCCATAAGTACGTGCGAATTTCCAGGAATTGCCCAATGCATAGCTATTGTTGGCATTAGATCGAATAAAATGATTTGCGCCCATATCTCACCTGGAACAACACAAACACAAATGAACGATATTTTTGGTTGTCTAAAAGAAGCTGGAGGCGATGAAGTAAAATATTGGTACCTTTTGGGCCCAACTGAGCATCATTTTGTTGGTCGATCGACCTTATGGATGTCTCTCAATGACATTAAAAAGACATTCACTCGCAAGTTAAAAAGCAAATCAACAAGTTATTTATTTCTAGATGCTTCGGATGAGCGAAATACAAGGGTCAACTTCCCAGAAGGCCAATTCAGAATTTCTTCTATTGATATTCGAGCGCTCAAACACGGCGGTTTACTTCAGTTTTCATGGCGCCTTCGTGAAAACAGGAGAACAACACGCGGTGATTGGGTTGAATTTGACCTAACAAAATTCAAACGCTTCTAATAATAAAAAAACAATAGATTCTAAAGCTAAAGAAGACACCAAAGCTAAAGAAGACATATATGGACGCTCCCGATATGTCAACGCAATACCTGTCTCTTCTTGCTGATTTCAGCACGAATTACGTTCTTAATCTTCTTTTTCCGCTAGTCTGTTGTGCTGAAGGCAGTCTAAAAATGGCTTAGTTCTGACATATATTCAGGCTCTTGATTAGCGTTGGTTTTATCAACACTGGCCTCTGATGAACTCCGTACCTTATCGCCTTTAAAATACACCCACACGGATTAGTAATCCTTGTCCTAGTCTGGCTTTGATGAGGTAGGGTAGACCGTTTTCTTCATCATGTTCTGACTAAGCGGGTTGGGTAAAAAGGTGTTATCCCGAGTCTTGCCTTCCACAACACCCACACAGGCTTGTTGCCTTTGTCTCGGACGGAATTGAACAAGGCTGGAATAACGTAAACTGTTTCATGTTACGCGTTGACCTCTAAAGAAGTAGGCATAACGCGATAGTGCTCTTGGCGCGTGAGCAATATCCAGATTAAACGCGCCAAGCGATGCGCTACGGCGACTGCCACTTTATTGAACGGTTTGGTGAGGCGAAGCTTAGTTGCCCATAAAGCTAATGGGTCGGTGCTTTTGGCTGCACGACTGACAAAGGCTCTAGCACCATGTATCAGTTGTTTACGTAAGTAGCGGTCACCGCGCTTGGTGATGCCGCCCATTTTACTGATGTTACCCGAGGCATGTTGTTTGGGCGTCAGCCCTAACCACACGGCAAACTCTTTGGGGCTATTGAATGCTTGCCCTTTGTCTATGGCAGCTAACAATGCTGAAGCATTAATCACACCGATACCAGGAATACTGCTTAATATCTTACCGCTTTCACTGCCATCAACAAATTCGCCTAACTGTTTTTCAATACTTTTTAGGCGTTTAAGTGTGACGTTATACTCACTCAACATGTCTATCACCATATCTTGTAATCGGTGACTATACTGAGGGTTATCTATGACGCTGCTTAATCCACTTAAGAGCGCCTTGTGACCACAAGGAAACACCACACCAAACTCACTTAATAAGCCTCGGGCTTGATTGCTCATCGCAGTTTTGTTTTTGACCAGTCGTTCTCGGATACGATGCAAACAGGAAATTTCCTGCTGGTGCTCAGACTTCACCGGTACAAAACGGATATGCGCACGCTGGCTAGCTTCGGCTATTGCAAAAGCATCGTTATGGTCGTTCTTGTTACCTCGCACAAAAGGCGTGACATGTTGAGCGGGAATAAGCTTGGTATCATGGCCCAACTTAGCCAGTTCCCGTCCCCAGTAATGGGATGAGTAACAGGCTTCCATCACCACCGTTGTTGGAGATTGCTGACGCATAAATTCGAGTAACTCATTGCGCTTTAACTTCTTATTAAACTGCGGCTTTATATGCTCATTCACACCGCATACTTGAAATACATTCTTTGCTAAATCGATAGTAATTGTTTTATATTTCATCTTGGACGTTCCCTATGTAAATAGTCTGGTTAACACTACTATTTTGGCGCATTGACGCCGTATTAGGGAGCGTCCATCTCATCACCCAGAATAAAAGGGTCAAGAGTTATTTTAAAAAGTTTTTAATCATTTTTGTTCTTACGCCATCCTACTGGTCTGCCACGTTTGCCTTCAATAACTCGCTTCCCTGTAAGGCTTTCGATATCCGCAAAAAAATCATCATTACCTAGAGCTAATCCCTTATTGCTGGCTTGGCGGATATCTTCTAACAACTTACCTTCGATTTGATGTGCAAACAACCCTCGATACGCTAACTGGCGCTCCCGTTCATTTCTACCAAGACGGGTATAAATAGAATGAGGTGTTAACAAGTCACTCTTCTTTCCAAGCGCATTACATTGGTAACTTGACCAAAAATAATCGCCTGGCTCATCAACCATGGAGGCTCTTACAGGGTTCATCTCTATATAGCGATAAACTTGCATTAGGTAGGTTTCTTCTTGCACCAAACAGGATTTAAAGCGCCCTTCCCATAACGTACCTGTTCGTTTATAAATTCGATTAAAATACATCACATACATTCGCCCAAGAGATTGCATCATCTGCGAAATACCATCATTACTACTTGGCGTACATAAAATATGGACATGATTGGTCATCAGCACCCATGCATGAACACTGACTTTATATTTCTTAGAATACGTTTTGAGCCAACCAACATAAGCCTGCATATCCTCTTCACAAGCAAATATCGCCTGACGATTGCTCCCTTTCTGTATTAAGTGCTCTGGCACTCCTGCACTAGAAACTCGTAGTCTTCTTGCCATTAAACCAGCCTCTTTTTATTAAAAAATATAGGAGTATAGTTCATTTAAATTGACTCTGACCCTGAGGGATCCCTTGTGAGTTATAAATTTTATTAATTGGCCAAAGTGAGATAGAACAAAAATTAGCCCCAAGGGAAGATTACTTTAAATTTTTAAGATCTCATTGTGCACACTGAGGAAAGCACCTTATGAAAATTAAAAAAAAAGATGCTCAACTAAAATTGAGTGTTATCGGAAGCCATATAAAATACAAACATAAGCTTTACCCTGTTTTCAGGGTAAAGCCTTGCTTTAAGATTTAGAACTCGTATGTAAAATCTGCACCGAAGGTCAGTGGTGACCCCACTGTGCTGTAATCAAAGCCAAAGCTACCTTGCAAGTTTATCGCATAGGTTTTTTCATCATTTTCCCCTATATTTTTAACCCATAGTGATGCTGACCAGTCATCATCTGAGGTCCAGGTTAAGTTGGCATTAGTAACCCAACCAGAATCCGCTTTTATATGCTCGTAACCGTTCAATTCATTAAAGGCAGAAAACCATTGACGAGATATATAATTAGAGTTGACTCCTAACTCCAACAAGCCATATTCAGCTTCCAGTAAAACATATTGAATGGCTACATTAAAGTTCACTTTAGGTGCATTAAACAGTTCATTTCCGCTTAGATCAACCAGATTTCCAGTACTATCATTCAATTCTAATTTTTTAAATTCAGTATCTAGCAAACCCAGACCTGCATTCACTTGTATACGCGAGGTTGGTACCCAGGTTAACTCTAGTTCTGCACCACGAATACTCGACTTATCACCATTAACTAAGAACTGTTGCACACCTATCACATTGATAAATTGCTGATCTGTATAATCATAGCTAAACAAGGCGCCATTTAAACGTAATGTGTTGTCTAGTAAATCAGATTTAAAACCTAACTCAATGGCATCTACAGTTTCAGGTTTGGCAACACTTAGCTCGTTTGAAAAAAATTGAGCACCACCATTAAAAGCACTGGCACGATAGCCTCTGCTAACTGATGCGTAATACAATATATTTTTACTTTTTTGATAATCAATACCAAGTTTTCCGGTAACTTTATTCTGGTCCCACTTCAAATTTTCAGGATTGTATGGGGTAGAAAGAAGCTCTGGGTTTATCGTTGGATTATTGGTAATGAGATCCTGAATTTTGTTACCATTATAATCCCCAAGATAGGTATTGATATCTCTCCCTTCACCTTCATCCTGAGTGTAACGAAGACCAAAGCGTAACGTTATTTGCTCATTTAAAGCGTAGTTACCATCAAAATAAATCGCAGTGCTGTTACGTTCCTGGCTATATTTTTGATCTGTTGTAAACCCAGCACTACCAGCAATTGCTGTATTTGCCGGGATTACTAACGTTTGACTTGCCAATGTAGGGTTAGGGACCCCTAACGCCTCTGTTTCTAAAAAGAAATCAAATTTATTATGTGCTTTAATTTCATCCTGATCGAAGTATAATCCAAGGATAAAGTTAAAGGCACCATCAAAATTACTGGTTAAACGGATATCTTGGCTAAATTGATCAACTTCAGATCCCCAGTCTATTTCCAGTAAACGGTAGGCTGCACCATCAGTATTAGCACTGTTTAGCCCCTTACCATTCATAAACCCAGTAACAGAAGTTAGATTATACGGACCCAAGTCCCAGTTTAACCGTAAGGTCGCACTATCAAATTCAGTTTCATATTTATTGGCCTTATTATGAGATCCTTGCCATGCATCCCAATTAGCATCGCGAGGCTGCGCCCCCATATCTACAACCATTTTGGGCGTTAAGCCATACACGCCTATCAGTGTTGCACCCAAAGCATCAAACTTGTAACTGCCAATATCGTAAGCAGGTCTGCTAACCACACCGGCTGTTTGACCATCGTTTTTACCTGAAGCTACTTTTAATAGCGCCTCGAAATCATCCTCAACATACTTTAGAGTCAAACGTATTGACTGACTCTCTGTACTAGTAAGATCATCTGCACCTGGAAAATGGTTTTTATGGTAACCATCTATGTCTGTATAGGTAAATGCGAGCCTTGCCCCTAATTTATCTTCAATAAGTGGCGTTTCAACCGCACCACTGATGTGTTTGCGACCATAGTTGCCAAGCTGCAATTTAATATTGCCAGAGGTGTCTAATAAATCAGGCGTTTTAGTAATAAAATTGATAGCGCCGCCCGTAGTATTTTTACCGTATAAGGTTCCTTGCGGTCCCCGCAAAACTTCTACACGCTCTAAATCGTAAATGGACAAACCTTGCATAAAGTTTGAACTCACCGCTACTTCATCAATATAGACAGAAACCGGTGACGCCTGGTTAGTATTGTAATCAGACATGCTCATACCACGGATAGAAAATATAGGTTGCGTTTCACCATATACTAAAGAAGATTGTAAATTAGGGATAGCAGAAGCAAGATCACTAGAAGTGTTCATTTTTAAATCTTCAATCATATCACGTGATAAGGCAGTCAAAGAAACAGGGATTTTCTGTACACTTTCGACCCTTTTTTGTGCCGTCACATTAATTACTTCAATTTCATGACCTTTTCTTTTTTCATTTTGTTCTTCTTGTTGAGCTTGAACACCTGTAGCAACAGCAAGTGCCAATGGGGCAAGCGTAAAAATTTTATTTATCTTTAACATTTTGGTTCCCTTTATAATTATAATCAGTACCTATAGGTAAAACTAAAACTAGCAAAGAGTGCTGTGATAAAAACCATCAAAAAGGATGGAAATACTACCCTCCCCCATTCTCCCCTCCAGAAGAAATCAATATAAACACAATAAATTCAGATAGATGAAAAACAGTTTAAGTCTTTTTATATTTTTCACATCGAAAAATCAAGCAACAACAAAAATGAAATCTATCCTAAAGGATGGTTACGCCAATACGTGGTATTGCTAACTTTACTAACCAGAAATCAGCACTTTTATTTTAAAAAAAAGCGTGCCAACCAATTAACAAACAGACAACATATGGAGCAACCAATGACCAGCATTTCAGGACTTTTACTAGAACCAACAGGGCTCGATGCCAACCTCAACGAAGAAGAGATGGCCATTGTTGAAGGAATCCGACGTTTTGCCAAAGAAGTACTCCGACCAGCGGGTGTTAAATTAGATAGAGTGACACCAGAAGAAATGGTCGCTCCAGACTCACTATTATGGCAAGTACTGGCTCAGACCAAAGAGCTTGGTTTGTCCTTTGGCGCGATGATGGAATTAGAGCCACTGCAACGCGCTCGCATCTTGGCACTGGCATCTGAAGAGCTCGCTTGGGGTGATGGCGGTTTAGCTGGCGCTATTCTGGTCAACCAAATGCCTGCACTTTATTCGCTCTTGGCAGGCAATCAGGAAATGGCCGACTACTGCGACGGAAAATTGGGGTGCTGGGCTATTACCGAACCGGATCACGGCAGCGATATGCTCGATGCAGATGCAGTGCTGCAATCCTCTGATGGTAATTATGGCCGCCCCAACTGTGTTGCCCGCGTAGAAGGTGACAAAATTATTATCAATGGCCAAAAATCGGCGTGGGTTTCTGGTGCTATTACCGCCCAAGTTTGTGCCCTCTACTGTCACCTTGAGGAAAACGGCACCACACGCCCTGGTATTTCAATGATAGTGCCACTCGATGCCAAAGGTGTCACCCGTGGTAAACCGCTCGATAAATCAGGCCTGCGTGCATTAAACCAGGGGGAACTCTATTTTGACAACGTTGAAATACCCCTTAGTCATATGCTTGCTGGGCCAGAAAATTATTGTGAACATGTGTACCACACCCTAGCCGAAGCAAACCTACATGTCGGCAACTTATGTGTAGGAATTGCTCGTGCAGCTTACGAGCATGCACTTGAATATGCACACGAGCGTAAACAAGGAGGTTTACCTATTATTCGCCACCAAAATGTCCGCTACCGTCTATTTCATATGTTCCGCAAAGTAGAAGCGGCCCGTGCTTTGGTTCGTCGCACGGTTGAATTTAACGCGCTATCGCCACAACCAGCCCTACAGGGCTCTATTGCCGCAAAAATAACTGGCACTCAAACAGCGTTTGAAGTGGCAAGCGACGCGCTGCAAATTTTTGGAGGCAATGGACTAACTAAAGAATACCCAATGGAAAAACTATTACGCGATGCGCGCTCAGGATTGATTGCCGATGGTTGTAACGAAATTCTCGCGATTAAAGGCGGCAGTTTATTATTTAACCCTGAGCTTGTCTAAAGCATCAAAATAAATTTTAGGAACTTAGCATGAAACATAATGCATATATTGCCGGTGTCGGCATGACGCAGTTCGGAAAACACCTCGACCGCGGGTTAAAGTCACTTACGACAGAGGCAATTATCCAAGCATTAAAAGATGCCGGACTCGAAGCCAAAGATCTCGAAGCGGCTTACATGGCCAATGCCGCTGCGGGCGTTATTGTTGGTCAAGTTTGTGTGCCAGGTGAAGTAGCACTGCGTGATATCGGCATTGGCCATATTCCAGTCATTAATATCGAAAATGCCTGTGCTTCAGCATCAACTGCCTTTAACCAAGCCTGCACCATGATCACCTGTGGATTATACGACGTTGTTTTGGCCACAGGCGCTGAAAAATTATTCCATCAAGATAAGTTAAAAACCTTCTCGGTCTTTACCGGGGCGGTCGATGTTGAAAATCTCACAGTGGTAGAACAGCAGATTATGCAGCGTGCAAAAAATGCCGGTATGGATAACGATATGGATGGCGCCGGTGCAAAAAGGTCAATCTTCATGGATATCTATGCCTCGATGGCACTGGAACACATGAGTAAATATGGTACCACCCAAGCCCAGTTTGCCGCTGTCTCTGCAAAAAACGCCTATCACGGTAGTTTAAACCCGCGAGCACAATATCGAGAGCAATTAACGGTTGAGCAGGTATTAGCAGCGCCTGAAATTATTTATCCCCTAACCCTGCCGATGTGCTCACCGATTGGCGACGGTGCCGCCGCCGTGATCCTAGTTAGTGAACGTAAAGCGCGCCAAATGGGCTTGGTAGCGCCAGTAAAAGTAGCAAGTTCGGTTCTTCGTAGTGGTTGGGACACCATAGAGGGCGATGCCAGTATCGCACAAACTTGTGCTCAGGAGGCCTACGAGGCTGCAGGAATAGGCCCACAGGATTTATCCTGCATAGAATTACATGATGCCTCGGCACCATCCGAGCTTATTTATTACGAGCAATTAGGGCTTTGTGGTGAAGGTGAAGGTGGTCGTTTTATTGAAGAAGGACACAGCAAACTTGGCGGCAAAGTGCCAGTCAATACCTCTGGCGGTTTACTGCGTAAAGGTCACCCAATTGGTGCGACCGGTATCGCGCAAATTGTCGAGCTAACCGAGCAATTACAGGGGCGCGCTGATAATCGTCAGGTTGAAGGGGCTAACGTTGCGATGGCAGAAAACGGTGGTGGCTACATTAATGGTGATGCCGCGGCGATAGTCGTTAGCATTCTGACTAAATAGAGCTTAATTATGACTAGTAGAAATGAATTAATTCTCGCGAACTTAATTGCTAACAAAGTTGAGTCCGACGCTAACCTAGATGTGCTCACTTTTGTACATATTGATAACGACCGTCAGATTGTCAGCGAAACCCGAACCTATCAGCAATTGTGGGACAACGCGCAGTGCATTGCCTCATGCCTAAACGCGCAAGGGTTAAAACCTGGACAAAGCTTTGGTTTATTGATGAAAAACCACCCCGAGTTTGTTGAAGCGATGATCGCAGCATCGATTACAGGTACGGTCTTTGTACCAATTGACCCTAGAACCCAAGGTCACATGCTAAAATATATGCTTGAATTTTCTGAGTGTCAGGGAGTAATTTGTGCCGATTATGCACTGGATAATCTCTATGCGGTAAAAGCTCAATTACCGGAAATCTCTTGGGTTATTCAATTAAACACAGGTATTCAATTGGTGGCTAATAAAGGTGCGATTAGTCTTGCCCCGATACTCCAAGCTCCGGTGCCAGATTTACCCGTCCTATCGATCGATCCTGATGCGCCGATGCAAATGCTTTATACCTCAGGCACCACTGGCAATCCTAAGGCCATCTTGTCACCACACCGCCGTTTTGGTGATGCCATTAACCTTGGGACCTTCCTCGGCCTACAACAAGGCGATAGACCTTACAGTGGCCTATCGTTAACCCATGCTAACGCCCAGATAATCACATTGGGGTGTTCGTTAAAAATGGGCTTGCGGGCTGTTATTAGCCGCAGCTTTACTAAAAGCAAGCTTTGGGATATTACCCGAGAATTTGATTGTACTGTGTTTAATTTACTCGGCGGTATGACTACAGCAGTTTACAGCGAAGCCAATAAACCAAACGATAATGACAATCCAGTTCGTTATGTGATCAGCGCCGGCATGCCAAAGGCTATCTGGAGTGATTTTAAACAGCGCTTCAATGTTGAAATTTTTGAATTTTATGGCGCTGCCGAAGGTGGCTTAACCATCAACCCAATGGGCCGAGGGCCGGTTGGCAGTATTGGCATGGCACCACCAACGCTTGAGGTTCGTATTGTCGATCAAGATGATATTGAATGCCCTCGTGGCATCGCCGGCGAAATAGTATTTCGTCATAGTGATGGTAGTACACCACATGTTGAATATTTCAAAAATAAAGCAGCCACATCAAAAAAAGTGCATTCGGGTTGGTTACGTATGGGCGACATTGGCCACATGGACCAAGGGGGTTGGTTATTTTTCCACTACAGAAAAGGCGGTGGTCTGCGAAGAAACGGTGATTTTGTTAACCCTG
>Ga0209495_1003109_pt1 | contig 10423 bp, 5 predicted proteins | sample EN1Hudsemesocosm_FD_184629 | JGI IMG/M metagenome (GOLD analysis project Ga0209495, IMG submission 184629) | Methane-oxidizing microbial communities from mesocosms in the Hudson Canyon - EN1E Hudson Canyon (SPAdes) (version 2) | ecosystem: Environmental > Aquatic > Marine > Cold seeps | place... | reverse complement strand
AGATTTAGTAACAGAAACTGAATCTGTATAGCACCCCCATTTAGAGGGGGGATAGTGTCTACTACCCCCTCTAAATCCCATATAGTGAAAAATAATAACTTGCTTATTTAAAAAGTTATTCACCACTTAATTTATCTTATGTACCTAAACTCAAGGAAACATCTCTAAGTGGTTGATTTGCAATGTTGACCTTGTAAGCGGTTGATATTTATAGGTATTATTTATATGGTTAAAAAGTAACCAATATGAGATGGACTCAATAATATGAGGCACTTACAGATTTTTATAGACCTTACTCACAGAGTTATCCACAGATAATGTGGGTAACTTTACAGTTTTGTGACAGAGCAAAGACTGTGCCAAATAAACTATAATTCGATACCTTTTTGAGCTTTAATCCCAGCACGGAATGCATGTTTTACATCTTCAATTCGGCTCACGGTATCTGCAGCCTCAATGAGAGCATCAGGAGCACCCCGACCAGTGATAATGACATGCTGCATTTTAGGTCTATCTGCTAGAGTAGAAAGTACAGTGTCAATGTTCAAATAGTTCATTTTGAGCACAATATTAAGTTCATCCAATAGCACGAGATCAATAGTAGGATCGCTCAATATACGTTTACACACTTGCCAAGCTTCCTGTGCTGAAACAATATCCTGTTCAAGGTTTTGTGTATCCCAAGTAAAACCATCCCCCATAACATGATATTCAACGTGTTCAGGAAAACGTCGAAAGAAGGTTTCCTCGCCTGTGCTGCATGGGCCTTTAATGAATTGCACAACCGCAATACGCATATCATGCCCTAATGCACGTGCGACCATGCCAAAGCCAGAAGAGCTTTTACCTTTACCATTGCCTGTATTAATGACAAGTAAGCCTTTGTTCTCATCGGCAAGCACAATTGATTCATCGACAACTGATTTCTGACGTTGCATGCGTTTATGATGGCGTTGGCTTTTTTCAGAATCAGTCATATATTTATATAGGTCTATTAGTGTTGAGATTGGCGCCTCATAAGAGACGCCAAAACACAATTAATTAAATTGATAAGATGCTGTTAAATAAATCGTACGTTCAGCGAGAGGATAGGCGTTAAAATTACCATTTACAGCTGAACCATTAATAGCAAAAGTATAATACTTTTCATTAAACAAGTTGTTTACAGTCAAAGCAAGTTGTAAATTTTCAATATTTTTACTTAGTTTTAAATTGAGCGTTTGATAGCTCGGTATTTTAAGGCCAAAATCATTACTCATATCATTTGCAAAATAACTGTTGCTAACATGATGCCAGTTTAGTGTTGATTGTATGTCATAGGGTAACTCTGCGTTAAGGCCTAGGTTGTATGTATGCTCGGCAACTAAAGGAATAGTATTGCCATTATTCACACCATCACGAAACTTAGCACTGGTATAACTGTAGTTACCACTTAATTCAATACCATCAAACAAGGTGATATTCGATGATACTTCTACTCCTTTACGACGTGTTTTATCTAAGTTCTCATTTGAGAATGTAGATGGATTATAGCGAATCTCATCAGTCAGATTTTGATGAAATAAACTAATATTATTACGTGTAGTCTGTGTATTAAAACTTAGTCCTACTTCATGAGAACGTGCTAGTTGCGGGTTTAAGTCACTTAATCCACCAAAGGCACCAAGTTGTTCATCTACATTAGCAAACCTGACATTTTTACCTGTACGAGCATATGCTGACCATGACTCGTTAATAAATTGTCTTAGACCTAATTCATACGAATTTTCGCGGTCAGTTTTATTTAAATAAGAGTTACTTATTACATTGAAACCATCGAATTTAACTTGATCAGTACGTATACCAGCAGTAATTATTGTCTGTTCAGTTAATGATAAAGATGATTGCCAGTAGAAGGATTGGTTTTGTTGATCAACTCGTCGATCAGCCCATGCAGATATACTGTCATAGTCGTGAGAATAAAAATCCATACCAACAAGTGTATTGAGATTACCTATTGCTAAAGTTGAATCATGACTGAATCGTGGTGTGAACGATAGGGCAGTATGTTCTGTATTTGTGAAATCAAAAAAACTTGGAAATAAGGCTTTTACTCGTTTCTTTCTGATTCCACCATCAAGTATCAATGATGACTTTTCATAAAGGTTAACGGTGTAACCTGTGTTTAGAAAATAGACATGTTCATTTGAATTATCATCAGGTGTATCCGTACCTCGTCTATCAGTGATTAATGAGATATCAACAGGGCTTACACCCCACCATGCGACAATATCCGTAGGTCGAAATGTTCTAACGCCAGGGAAGTTAATCTTACTATCATAGCCACCTATTTTTAGATAAAACTCATCATTATTTATGGGTAAGCGAAAGTCTATTTGGCCACTTGTTTGTTTGTATTCGTTATTATCACGGTATCCACCATCCGTTATTGAATTAACATTGGCAGTTAAACCAAATTTTTCATGATTGATTGTTGTTGATACATTTGCTTCATAGTGATCATGTGATCCTGCGGTTACAGATACATGACTATATGAGTCTGTTTCAGTTGGCGATTTAGTAATAATATTAATTACACCACCTGTTGCACCATCACCATAGAGGACTGCACCAGCACCTCGAATTATTTCGATTCGTTCAATATTTTCATAGGGAATTGAAGCAAAGTTTATATTTGATGTATCAATGTCATTTAGGCGACGTCCATCTAATAATATGAGTGTATTTTGAACAGCAGTTTCACCAAAACCACGAATATCAATTTTGCCCGTTGTGCCGTGGCTAAAAAAACTGTTGGTATTGATTCCTGCGTAACTTGCCAACAATTCTGGAATTGTACGCAGAGGACTATTTTTAATATCATCACTTGAGATGATTGTCACACTGGCTGCAGTGTTAAGTGGATTATCCAAACGACTTGCTGTAACCAGAATAGGATCAAGATCAGTACTTGAATCTGCATATGCTGGCAAAGCTAGAAATGGAATAGATAGTAAGGGTAAAGAGAGTAGTCGATAAGACATGGTGTTGCACCTTGGTAATGCTAGATTCCCACCCGGGATCAAGCGATTATAATTAACCATGTGCAGAGGGAGTTTAAACACTAATGTTGAACTATCGCCCGCCGCAATATGGATGTGTATTGCATTAGGCCGGTCTCCGGACTTACGAGTTTTTCTATATAGATCGCCTTCCCATGCAGTGCACAGTGACATGTGATCTATTTACTCGATTACCGTTGCGGGGGCAGTATTGGCCTTGAAAATATATTTCGCACCAATTTCCCGATTATCTCTCTGCCACAAAGTGGAGAGAGCACCTTATACAAGGGCGGGAACTATAACGATTTAGTCATTTCTCGTCAACTAAACATGAAATTAAGAACGCTATAATTGGGCTTCATACGCGACAATGGCATTGTTCGCACTGCTGTGTTAATCATTTCTTATAAACCTTAACGTTGATCTAAGTCAGGTTTAGTCCCAAAAAGTTTCTATGTGTTTATCTTTTCGGGGCTAAACCTTCTATACTCTAGTCCAAACCTAAAAACAGAAAGTAAGTGATGGATACAGAAGATATAGCTGTTAAGAATAATGTAAATAAGCAACCAAAGTTGAAAAAATATTTCATTGCTATCACGCTGATATTGGTTTTAGCAATTATGCTGGGTCAGTCATATCAAGACTTCCAGCGTAAGCAAGAACATTTAGATTATCAACGAATTCATTCACATCGTCATCAAGCCGAGCTAGTCGTTAAACTAATGAATAGTCTATTAGTACTGCGAGACTATGAGCATCTTCTTAGTGGAGAATTACTTGGCACAACTAAAGATAAGTTGTTGCATGGCTTTAAAGAGGTCTCAGTCACACAAGATAGTATTATAAAAGCTATTAAAGATAGACGACTCCTATTGGATGATAAATTATTAGCTATTCAAGAACAAAGAGTCAGTACTTATATAGACGATATTTTATTAATTACCATAGATATATTAGCTTCTGTAGAGTCAGAAACGGTTACTCAACAGTCTGTCGAGAATCATTACCAACTTTTTTTATCGAACTATGTTGATTACTATAAAGAGAGTGAGCATTTTATTGAAAACTTGAGTAACTACCTCGAGGAAGAATCTTATGAGAATAGGATGGTTCTTTGGGGGGTCGTTATAGCCATAATCTTACTCGTCATTATTGTTGGTTTTGTATTTTATCGATTTGTATCTTCACTGGTAAATCGTGAATTTTTCTTACTTGCTGAAGAAAATAGCTTGCAACAAAAAAGCGAACAGGAAATGGCACAACATGCCAAATTAATGGCCGAACACCAAATGAAAATGCGGTCAATTTTAGACTCGACTGTTGAAGCTATTATTACAATTACTGCTGATGGAAAGATAGACTCATTTAATAAAGCTGCAGTGTCTATGTTTGGCTACCCTGCAGAATTTGCAATCGGTAAAAATGTGAAAATATTGATGCCCGATGATGTTGCTGCCATGCATGATGTTTATTTACACAATTACCTGACAACAGGTGAACAAAAGATAATTGGTAGTGGTCGAGAATTAGTCGCTAAACGTGTTGATGGCATAACCTTTCCGATTCACTTGTCGGTGAGTGAAGTAACTGAATCAGAACCTAAGTTGTTTACAGGGATTATTCAAGACATTACTGCGAGGAAAAAATCTGAAGAGACGTTAAAGCAAACAATGAGTGAGCTTAGAAATAAACAAGTTCAATTAGAAGATGAAGAGCAGTTTGCTAGACACGTGTTTGAAGCCTTGACTGCGAGTAATAACGATACTTTGCCTGAGCTGTCTTCTTGGTGTGAGCCTATGGGTACATTCAGTGGTGATATGATGTTGTCTACCTTACTGCCTTCAGGTGCGCTTAGGGTGATTTTATGTGACTTTACTGGGCATGGTTTACCTGCTGCTTTAGGGGCTGTTCCTGTGTCAACAATTCACACCGCAATGGCTCAAAAGGGCTTGCCTCTAGATCTGTTAATGGGGGAATTAAATAGTAAGTTGAAATCCTTATTACCAACAGGGATCTTTTGTTGTATTGCTGGTATTGATATCGATTCTGCTCGCACGCATGCACATATCTGGAATGCAGGATTGCCTGAAGTTCTCATTGTCAGTAATACGGGCAAAATAAAACAACGCATTAAATCTGTACACCTCCCGCTCGGCGTTGCTGATTACGATACTGACGAAATGCACTGTGTGGATCTACGTTTAGAAATTGGCGATATGGTCTATCTCTATAGTGACGGTTTAACCGAAGCTGAAAATGAAGCAGGAGAGATGTTTGGTCAGCAACGTTTTGAACAGCTTCTAACTAATACAACAGATGAAGACGGACGTCTTGTTGAGATTAGAAATCAGGTCATTAATTACATGGGTAAGATGTCTGCAACAGATGATATTTCGATTGTTGAGATAAAAACACTGTCATGACAGGGAATACTACTTTAGAATCGTAGAATATTTCGTATTTTAGTGACCAAAACATGACACATTCATTTAAAAATCAAGGCTTTGCTACTCGTGCTGTTCGCGCAGGACATGAAAGAACTCATGAAAATGAGCATTCAGAAGCAATGTTTCTTACTTCAAGTTATGTATTTGATAGTGCAGAACAAGCTGCGGCACGCTTTGGTGGGGATGAGCCGGGGAATATCTACTCCCGCTTTACGAATCCAACTGTGCGTACTTTTGAACAGCGTTTAGCATCACTAGAAGGTGGCGAGTCCGCCGTAGCAACATCATCAGGTATGTCAGCAATTCTGTCGACTTTTATGGCCTTATTGTCTGCGGGTGATCATATTGTTTCTTCGCGTAGTATTTTTGGTACGACACGCGTATTGTTCGACAAATATTTAGCTAAGTTTGGCGTAGAAACAGACTATGTTGCTTTAACTAATCTCGAAGACTGGCAACAAGCAATAAAGCCAAATACGAAGGCGTTATTTTTAGAAACACCATCGAATCCAATGAATGAAGTTGCTGACCTAGCGGCATTATCAGCATTGGCGAAAGCGCACGATTGTCTATTGATTGTTGATAATTGTTTTTGTACACCTGCACTACAGCAACCACTAGCGCTAGGGGCTGATATTGTTGTTCATTCAGCAACCAAATATATTGATGGTCAAGGACGATGTGTGGGCGGCGCTGTTGTTGGTGATGCTCAACGTGTTGGCGAAGAGGTCTATGGATTTTTGCGTACTGCTGGTCCAACGATGAGCCCGTTTAATGCGTGGACATTCCTCAAGGGGCTTGAAACTCTTGAGTTAAGAATGAATGCACATTCTGCTTCAGCACTTGCTTTAGCTCAGTGGCTAGAAGAGCAGCCTAATATTACAAATGTATTTTATTCAGGCTTACCAACTCATTCTCAACATGAGCTGGCAAAACTGCAGCAATCAGCCTTTGGTGGCATTATCGCTTTTGAAGTTAAAGGTGGGAAAGAGGGGGCGTGGAAACTTGTTAATTCGACACAATGGTTATCTATCACTGCTAACTTAGGTGATACAAAAACGACAATCACTCACCCTGCTACAACAACACATGGTCGATTGACAGATGAAGCACGTGCCGAGGCTGGCATTACTGATGGCATGCTCCGTATTTCAGTGGGTCTAGAATCAGTTGAAGATATTCAGCAAGATTTACAACGTGGTTTAGAATTACTGTAAGAATGAGCGTTACGTTAAAATAGGCATAAAAACTGCATAAAACATAACTGAATTGACACTGTTCGTCAGATAACCGTCTTTACTTTTCAGTCGGTTAGATGATGTTAGTAATAAAAAACAATAGGTTATAAGTTTATGCTGCGTTTGGGAATATATGTCTCGTTTTTGATGCTGTTGGTATTAGTAATACCAATGCGGCAAGTTTACGCCACTACTTCAGAGCCTGTAAGTGATGTCAGAATCTTAATTGATGTGTCTGGCAGCATGAAAAAAAACGATCCTAATAACCTGCGATCTCCCGCTTTAAGACTCATCGTGGGTCTATTACCTGCTGATGCAAAATCTGGCGTCTGGACCTTTGGCAAATATGTAAATATGTTGGTGCCACATCGTGAAGCAAATGATGCATGGAAACTAGAAGCTGAACGCCAATCAAATCAAATCCATTCTTATGGTTTATTTACAAATATTGAGCAAGCTCTAAACAAAGCAACAGCCAATCAAAAAGGCGACAATCCTAAATACCGCCGCAGTGTGATTTTATTGTCCGATGGTTTAGTTGATGTCTCGACAAATGAGGAAACGAATAAAAAATCTCGTCAACGAATTCTTGATGACATTGTTCCAAGGTTAAAAAAAGCAAATGTATCAGTGCATACAATTGCATTGTCAGATACAGCTGATCACGCTTTATTACGCTCTATTTCCTTAGCAACAGATGGCTGGTATGAACAGGTAGATACTGCTGAAAGTTTACAACGGGTTTTCTTACACTTATTTGAAAAAGCGGCAAAACGCGATACGGTTCCTTTATTAGAAAATAACTTTAAGATTGATGATAGTGTGACTGAAATGACGTTACTTGTTTTTCGACGTGAAGGAACAAGAGAAACGACATTAGTTGCACCAGACCAATCTAGGGTTTCAATACAAGACAAACCTAATACGGTTCGTTGGCATAGCGAAGATAATTATGACTTAATTACCATTGATAATCCGACGTCAGGAGCGTGGCAAATTGATGCTGATATTGATCCAGATAATAGGGTGATGATAGTGACAGATTTGAAACTTCAATCTACTGATTTTCCTAATAATATATTGATTGGTGAAACCTTTGATTTTGATGCGAGCTTAACCGAAAAGTCTGAAATCATCGTTCGTCAAGATTTCTTAGAATTAGTAGATGCACAGTTAAGTGAAGAGTCTGAAATAGCGTATCCTATTGAAACAAGCTTAAATGGTGCTCAGGTTGAAGGGGTGTACCGTAGTCATGTGGGTGAAATGTTTCAGCCTGGTCGAAATGATGTCGTTATTACATTTAAAAGTACAACATTCGAAAGACAGCGTCGCCAGAGTATTAATGTAGTTGAAACACCTTTTGATATAAATGTTGAACAGCTATTAGATGCTGATACACGTACACATCGAATCACATTGAAACCTGATTTTGATTTAATCAAAGCTGATAATTTGACTATTGCAGCAATGTTGACAGCTGAAGATGGTAGCGAATGGTCATATGATGTTATGAAAGCTTCAGATCGTGAATGGCAGCTTACATTAGCAGATCTTGAATCAGGGCAAGAATATGTTGTTGCACTACAAATTCGAGGTGAGACAGTTAAAGATCGTAGCCTATTTTTGACGCCAGAACCTATTACGCTTATTGATAAGATGAAGCCTGACGAAGATGTTATTGATGCTGTTGCGCCAGAGATTGAAGATACCATTGATGAAATAGCTCCTGTTATTGAAGATGAATTAGTTGAGCCAATCGATGATGAAATGGCAAGTGATGATTTCTTCGATGATACAGAAATAGATATTGATATTACTGATGAGGGAGAAGTCTCTCCAGCAACAAAATTAGCAATAGGTAACGGTATTATTCTTTGCTTAGTCGTAATGGCAATTTTCTTCTGGCGACGTAAACGTTCAGCCAGTATTAACCCAGGAGAACAGTTATAAATGGATATGACAGACCCAATTCTACAAATGTTGGCTTATGAGTTAGCAGCAATTTTTGCAGCCTTCAGTATTTGGCTGCTTTTACGAGCTAATAAAAAGTCTAAGCAAACAAACGAAGCAGCATCGAAAGCGGTAAAAAGACTCAAGCGGGCTAAAGATAAACGTATTGAGGCATTGTCAGAAATATTGACTGAGAAATATGGCTTAACTGAAGAGGCCTTATCTCAAACTGCCATAGATTTCCAAGATCGTGAACAGCAAATATATAAACTAGTACTTAAATTATTTGTTGAACAAGATAGTAAGTCTTTAGTCGCCTTTCCTGAACAATTAGAGCAGGCTATTGAGTCAGGTTTAGTGCTATTACCAATCGGTGGCGTGAATGAAACTGAAAAAGAAGTTGAGTCTCCAGCACTGACGGATCAAGTGTCAGAAATTAGCATGAAATTAGACCTTTTAATGGATGAAGTTAAACAATCAAACAGTCAAGACAATAGTCTCATTGCTGAACCGGAAATTATTGCTGAGTCAGATGTGACTCCTAATGATGCTGATAGTAGTGAAATTATAACTCCTGAGACTGAAGTTGAAGTATCTGAAGATATTGTTGAAATAGAGGTGTCTGAAGAAGATTTTACTATTGATTCAGCAGAAGAAATCAGTAATGAAACGGGGGATGATGAAGTCAATGAAACAATAGCTGAACTTGACCAGGATGTTAGTGAAGCTGACACTATTCAAGAACCTGAACCTGAACCTGAACCTGAACCTGAACCTGAACCTGAACCTGAACCTGAACCTGAACCTGAAGTCGAGGTGGATGTTTCAGATGATGTTAGTGCAGAAGATGTAGATGCGTTATTAGCAGGACTTGATATGGAGCTGCCTGAGGAAGATGGCGAAGGTATCGATTTATCTGCTCTTGACGATAATGATTTGGATGAAGGTACAGATTCAAAAAAGTCTGATGCTGGATCAGTGGATGCTGCCTCTGATTCGGCTGATAATGGTCAAGAGAGTGATGATCAAGAAATTTTTGAACAAGATGAATCTGAACAAGAAAGTAGTGATGATATTGATGGGCTATTAGCATCAGTAGAGATGCCAGAAGAAGCAACAGTTGAGGATGATGCAATAAGTATCACCGATATCGATGAGCTATTAGCCATAGTAGAGGCAACAGACGATGTTGCAGTTGAAGATGCTGATATCGATCAGGTTATCGCCGAACAAGCCGAGACTGAAGGAGAAAATAGTGATGATATTGATGAGCTATTAGCCGCAGTAGAAGTCGCAGACAACGTTGTAGTCGAAGCAGGTGATAGTGAGCAAGAACAGCCTGAAGTAGAAGATAGTGATGAAAACTTAGGCGATGGTGATACGGAACTAGATGAAGAAAATCTAGAACCATCACCTAGTAATAAAATGAGTGATTATCTAAACACATCATGGACGACTATTACTCCTGATGTGTATAACAAGCAGAGTAGTGATTTATCAACTGATGAAAAAGTTGAAGATGAGTTATCAGAAAAAGTAGAAGAACTAATCGGAGACGTCAATTCTTCTCCAGAAGCAGAAGCAGAACCAGAACCAGAAGAGGCACCGCTACAACCTGAAGCTGATAGTTCTGGCGAGACATTTACGACCGAAGAAGAACAATTAACAGCATTGATGTCTAATCTTGAAGAGGAAGTGGAAAATAATACCAATCAAGAAATCGATTCAATATTAACTAATGAGATAG
>Ga0209495_1003108_pt1 | contig 10431 bp, 10 predicted proteins | sample EN1Hudsemesocosm_FD_184629 | JGI IMG/M metagenome (GOLD analysis project Ga0209495, IMG submission 184629) | Methane-oxidizing microbial communities from mesocosms in the Hudson Canyon - EN1E Hudson Canyon (SPAdes) (version 2) | ecosystem: Environmental > Aquatic > Marine > Cold seeps | place... | reverse complement strand
AATGCATTGTTACCATCAGCAATCACTATAAAGCTGGCTTCTTCACCATCTAAAAACTCTTCAATAACCACACGATGTCCGGCTTCTCCAAAACTATTGCCAGACAGCATATCTTCAACTGCTTCGATAGCTTGTTGCTCAGTTTCGGCAACAATAACGCCTTTTCCTGCAGCCAAGCCATCGGCTTTAACTACAATAGGAGCGCCCTTGCTTTTGATGTAATCAATAGCCGCTTTCATTTCTGTAAAAGTTTGGTATTCGGCTGTTGGAATATTGTGCCTGGCCATAAAATCTTTGCAGTAGGTTTTAGAACCTTCTAATTGAGCGGCTTTTGCACTAGGGCCAAAACATTTCAAACCCGCTTCATTAAAGGCATCGACGATACCCATAACTAAAGGGACTTCTGGGCCGATAATGGTAAGTGCAATTTGTTCTTGCTGAGCGAATTTTATTAACGCAGGAATATCTTCAACACTAATAGCAACATTAGTAATATTGTTTTCTATTGCGGTTCCTGCATTACCGGGTGCTACAAAAACGCTACTAACATTTGAGGATTGTATGGCTTTCCAGGCTAGGGCGTGTTCGCGACCACCACTACCGACGATAAGGATTTTCATTGAGGTTCTCGTTACTATAATAAAAAAGACAGCGATGAAATTGTAGAGCGGACTTCAGTCCGCAATATTCAATATATCAATTGTTCGGTGCTATCTATAGCGGACTGAAGTCCGCTCTACAAAATATAAGTATCAATTTAATATTGATAGAGGGTGAATGGCACAATTATATTATCCAGCTCATTCAATAAAGTATGAATAATTTAGTGTCTAAAATGACGCATGCCAGTAAAGACCATGGCAATATCATGCTCATCTGCAGCTTCTATCACTTCATTATCACGCATAGAGCCACCAGGTTGAATAATGGCAGTGATACCCGCTTCAGCGGCGGCATCTATTCCATCTCTAAATGGGAAGAATGCATCAGAAGCCATAGCAGACCCTGGCACTTCAAGGCCTTCATCAGCTGCTTTAATACCCGCAATTTTTGCAGAATAAACACGGCTCATTTGTCCGGCGCCTACGCCAATCGTTTGCCCGTTTTTACAATAAACAATGGCATTAGATTTTACAAATTTACCGACTTTCCATGCAAATAATAGATCAGCAATTTGTTGCTCTGTAGGCTGGCGTTTGCTGACGACTTTAATATCATCGGCAGTAATCTGACCAAAATCTTTGTCTTGTACTAATAAGCCGCTAGCAACGCGTTTAAAATCTAAAGCAGCTTGCTGGTCTGTGCTCCATTCTCCACACTCTAGAACACGAATATTCTTTTTTTCTGCTAATACGGTTTTAGCAGCAGGGCTAATAACCGGTGCGATAATGACTTCGACAAATTGTCGGCTAATAATTGCTGCCGCTGTTTTTTCATCTAATGCTTGGTTAAAAGCAATAATGCCACCAAAAGCCGAGGTGGGATCTGTTGCATAAGCTAAATCATAAGCGCTGAAAATATCATCAGACTGTGCAACACCACAAGGGTTAGCATGTTTAACAATAACGCAGGTAGGTTTTTCAGTAAAAGACTTAACACATTCTAATGCAGCATCGGCATCGGCAATATTGTTATAAGATAATTCTTTACCTTGTAATTGAGTGGCTGCCGCAATGGTGCCGGATTCTGGCGATTTTTCTGTATAGAATGCAGCATTTTGGTGAGGATTTTCACCATAACGCATGGCTTGCGTATGTTGGAATTGTAGGTTCAGTGTCTTAGGAAATTGAACATCATTCACTTTTGCCAGATAAGCAGAAATAGCCGTGTCGTAATTAGCGGTATGCTCAAAACTTTTTAGTGCCAGATTAAAACGTGTTTGTGCTGAAATATGATTGCTATTGTTTTTTAATTCATCAATTGCAGTAGCGTAATCGCTAGGGTCAACAATGACTGATACATCGGCATGATTCTTTGCTGCTGCACGAATCATGGTTGGGCCGCCAATATCAATATTCTCTATGGCTGTCGCTAAATCACAGTCTGGATTAGCAACGGTTTGCTCAAAAGGGTAGAGATTAACGACAACCAGATCAATGGCATTAATGCCATTCGCTGCCATGATTTCATCATCAATACCTCTACGACCTAAAATGCCACCATGTACTTTTGGGTGCAAGGTTTTAACACGGCCATCCATCATTTCAGGAAAGCCGGTGTAATCAGAAACTTCAGTAACTGCAACATTGTTTTCTGATAGAAGCTTTGCTGTGCCACCTGTGGATAGAATCTCTATACCTAGCTGGTCAAGTTCACGACAAAAGTCGAGAACGCCTGATTTATCGGAAACGCTAATTAATGCGCGGCTGATTTTTTTGTTCATGAAGACCTCAAAAGATATTTATATAGAATTAAGAGAATTATACTAGTGTTCTGATAATGTTGCGCCGACTAAAGCGTTGCACTTTATGACGGAGTTATTGGAAATTGGTTGAAATGTAATTGTTTTTGTTGAAATTGAGGCAGCGACCTAGTGTGTAACTAAGCAGCTATCTCAAGTCGGGCTATTGTTTTTAAGCTAAATCGTAGAGTTCGATTTTTTTACGCAAGGTACTGCGGCTTAAGCCGAGCAGCTTTGAAGCTTTGGTTTGATTTTGTCCGCAGTAGGCTAGAGTGGCTTCAATCAAGGGCTTTTCTACTTCGCTCATAACCATGGCATAAAGGCCGCTGGTATCATGCCCGTTGAGTTGCGAGAAATAATGGTCAACAGTCTCTTTGACTTGGGCTGATAACGGGACTGGAGTGGATTTTTTACTGTGAATATCAATAACTGTTGCGCTCTGTTGCATGTATTTAATTTTAAATCGCTTTACGTTAGGTAAAGTCAAAATCAGAAAAAACTGAATTAACCATACTTATTTGTAGAGAAGGGTTGAGGGCTTGATAAATTTCTTTTTTACGTGCTACAGGAATTGAGCCGAGATGATCAAAATACCAACCAATATGTTTCCGGGCTATTCTAACACCGCTAATCTCGCCATAGAAGGAGTATAAGTGTTCCAGATGATTATTAATTAATGATTGAATCTGCTTAATCGTAGGTTTAGTATGGTTTTTGTCGTTATTTAGGCGATGTAAAATAGTATTAAAAATCCACGGATGGCCTTGGGCAGCTCTGCCAATCATGATGGCATCGGCTTGGGTATAGTCTAAAACATGTAGGGCTTTATCGGCATCGGTAATATCACCGTTAGCAATAATCGGTATTGAAACACTTTGTTTGACTTGTTTAATGGTGTCGTATTCGGCAAAACCATTAAATTTGCATGCGCGTGTTCTGCCATGAATAGTCAGTGCGGCAATGCCTGATTGTTCAGCAATCTGAGCTATCTTGATCGCATTTTTATTATCTTTATCCCAGCCTGTCCGAATTTTTAGGGTGACAGGGATATCAACGGCACCAACAATAGCGGTTAGTATTCTTGCTACCAGTAATTCATCCCTAAGTAGTGCAGAGCCCGCTGCAACGGAGCATACCTTTTTGGCTGGGCAGCCCATATTGATATCAATAATATCAGCCCCTCGCTGTTGGTTTAACAAGGCGGCATCAGCCATATGCTCAGGGTTTGTACCCAATATTTGCACTGAACGCAGCCCCGTCTCTCCACGGTAATCCGTTTTAAGCAAGGTACGTCTATGTTTTTGTAAGTGAGGAATGGATGCAACCATTTCAGACACGGCCAATCCTGCGCCAAATTGACGACAAATCTCGCGGAATGGACGATCAGTAATCCCTGCCATAGGGGCAAGAATTAGATTGTTTTGAAGGGTGTGAGGACCTATTTGCATAAGAATAGCAGACGAAAGACGAAAGACGAAAGACGAAAGACGAAAGACGAAAGACGAAAGACGAAAGACGAAAGACGAAAGACGAAAGACGAAAGACGAAAGACGAAAGACGAAAGACGAAAGACGAAAGACGAAAAAACGTTCCGCTTTTGCTCTTTTTTGCCTTTCGCCTTGAGCCTTTAGTCCGCTTTTAGATCTTTATCGTGTTCATCAGTGAAGATAGGGTTACATTTATCATCTTCATGTAATTTCTTTTCATCTTCAGGATAAATATGCCAGAAAGACTTGTCGATTGTGGCATTTTTATAAGATTCTTTTTTTCCATGTGTGAATGGACACCACCAGTTTTCAACCACTTTTACTAGGTATGAATGCCATTCAAAAAGCGCAACACTGTAAGGACAGTAAACAGTACAGTTTAGAATCCAATACAGTTTGGATTGAGCTAAGCTTAATTTAAATGAGCCATCCATAGTGATTTGGTTTTTCATTGTGTATCGATGCGATGCTTTATCTGGTAAGTAGTAACTCCATTTTCTAACATTCTTTGCTCCGCATAAAATGAGACTGTAATAAGTCCAGTAAGCACTTAGCACGATAAATGGAAAAGTTAATATTGGTAGGTAAATAAAGATTAGACCTATCGTTCTGGACAGTACCGACATTTTGGTATGGTTTTCAGCAATCCGAACTCTATCGGAGGCGCATTGTTCACAAGCTTTCATTTTTTGTTTTTCTCAGTTGTAGTAGGTAAAAGTTTATCTTCGTTAAGTAATCGGTATATGCATTTGCAGCCTTCACAGCAAAACCCAATCACCCCATCTTTAGTATTTAAGCTAAATCCAGATATTTCAACGGCTTGGCCGCAGAGTACACAGGGCTCATTACTAGACGTCATGGTGTAATTATAAACTGCTGGAAACAGAACAGAAATAAGTTTTTAGGTATTCTGTTTCTGAAATGGCTGGGTGTATAGGATGATCGGGTCCTTGGCTACCCGTAGCAAAAAACACCAAGTGCCGGTCTATATGGCGTGCAGACGATCGTAATATTTCGTGCAAATTTGTTTTGCTTAAATGATGAGAGCATGATGCCGAGACAAGAATGCCATTTTTACTAAGAACTTGTAGCGCTAAGTGGTTTAAGCGACGATAGGCCTCGTATCCTGCTTTAAAGTCTTTTTTTCGTTTAACAAGTGCGGGAGGGTCTAAAACAATTAGGTCGTAATGTTCTCTGTTTTCTCTAGCCTGTTTTAAAAAATCAAACACATCACTGCGAACAAAGTTCATCTTATCGGTAACTTTGTTTAGTTCTGCACTGTGTTTTGCCATAGCTAAGGCAGATTCTGAACTGTCAACACAGGTGGTCTCAGATGCACCATTAACCGCTGCCGGAATGCCCCATGCGCCGGAATAGGAAAATAAATCCAACACACGCTTATTTTTTGCAAGGGCGGCGAAGCGTGAGCGGCTGTCTCGGTGATCATAAAACCAGCCTGTTTTTTGGCCGTCTATAACATCTAATTGAAACAAACAGTTATTTTCTTCAATAATTAATGATTCAGGCAATGCACCATAGATCACTTCAGATTCAGTCTCTAAGCCTTCCAGCTTTCTTTGGTTGTTATCATTTTTTAACAGAATGGCTTCGGGGTCAAAAATTTCTACCAGGGTATCCACTAAAATCTGTTTTTGTTTTTCAATACCTGCTGTTGTGATCTGTACAGATAAGACACTACCAAATCGGTCAATAACTAAGCCCGGTAAGCCATCACTTTCACCAAAAATCAATCGGTAGAAAGGTTTGTCAAATAGTTGTTCACGCAGCGATAATGCGGTATTGATTCGGGCTTTGAAAAAGTTTCCTCCAATCTTTTGGTTGGCCTTTCTGGAAATAAGTCTGGCGCATATCAAAGTATTTGGGTTGATATAAGCTGCCCCCATGGATTGCCCTGTGCTGTCTTTTATCTCGACCATGTCGCCAGCAGAAAAGGCATCTAAAGGGCTGCGTTTTGTATCAACTTCATTACTAAAAACCCAAAGGTGGCCTTTTCGTAAGCGTTTATCTTCGTTCTTTTTTAAGTGGAGTTCTGGGTAGGCCATAAGTTTTGTATTAAATTAATTCGAAATGATAGCCACCAATATTGTGTGATGGCGCGGCAATAGTTAGGGCAATTTCGATAGTTGATTCTGGAGGCATCGTGCTAGTTGATTTATTGGGTGTGTAATCTTCTGCAAAAAATATTCTGCTGGCAAATTCACTGCCTGTGAAATCAATAAGAGTCAGCTTGATGGCTGGGTGATTTTGCGTAAACGATGACTGGTTAGTTAATGCGGTTCTAAAAATAAAAGTACTGTTAGCGTTGCGTTCAAATGAACCATGCAAAATGCTAAATTCATCAAGGTTTTTATAAATAGGAAGTTTTCTATCAAAAAAAGGCTGCGTTTTTTCTAGCCACCCCCGACTTGTCGCATTTTGAGTTAAGTTATAAGCTTCAAAGGTATAAAACTGATAAATAAAAAGTAATATGGAAAGAGTAAGGCTTACACTCCAAAAGGCAGGGGATAGTTTAGACTGTTTTTTTGTTTCAGCATAATTATCACTATCAAAATGGACAGGCCCATTATCACTGTTTTTATCAGATAATAATTCAAGCGCGTCGTACATGGAGGAACAGTTGTCACAACTTATCATTCCACGGGTATTCCGTAGCTCTTCTGTGCCGATAGGCCGAGAAAATTGACAATCTGGACATTGGGTATACATGGCTAATTGCTTTTAATGCCATCAATTCTGCACCAGTCATCTTGGCTGGTAGGAGGCGATAACTTAATGCCGTGTTGTGTGTATGCGTCTATTACGGTGTCCGCTTGTTCATTTAAAATGCCTGATAAAGTTAAATGTCCAGCGGGTTTTAGTAATGATGATATTGCCCCAGACAATTCGCAAAGTGGTTTTGCCAGGATGTTAGCAACCACTACGTCAGCCTGAAAAGGGCTGAATTGTTCAGGGAGATAGCATTTTATTTTATCAAGCACATTGTTTTTTTCTGCATTAGCCAGTGTTGCAGTAATGGCTTGAGGGTCTATATCAATCGCATGAGCTTCTTTTGCGCCTAAAAGCAAAGCAGCAACGGCAAGGATGCCTGAGCCACAGCCGTAATCAATAATAGTTTTATTAGTCAAATCCTGTGTAGCTAGCCATTCTAAGCATAGCGCAGTGGTAGCGTGAGTGCCTGTGCCAAAGGCTAAGCCAGGGTCTAAGGTCATACAAACGGTATTAGGTTCAGTATTTTCTTGTCCAGTAGGGCAGACCCAAAGAGAATCGCCAAATTTCATTGGGTGATAGTGCTCCATCCAGGTGCGCTCCCAAGTTTGATCCTCCAAAACTTCTTGAAACCAATCTTGTAGTGATTTGTCTTTAAAGCGATTGAATAGAACTGTTTTAACTATTTCAGGTTCGGCATCCATTTCAAACAAAGCAATAACTTTGGTTAAACGCCATATTATTGTTTCACCAGGAGCTGGTTCATAGACAGGCTGGTCTTCTGCATCCATATAAGTAACAGATACAGCCCCTAATTCGCTAAGAAAGTCAGAAACCTCTGTAGCGGTTTGTTCGTCGGTGATTATGGAGAGTTGATGCCAGGACATATAAAAAGCAGGTTAAAGGCGAAAGGTAAAAGGCGCAAGGTAAAAGATTGAGAGCCAATGGGAAGGGCTCTGCTCTTCCTTTTGCCTTTAGTCTTTAGCCTTGCGCCTGCTCTTAAGAAAGGCCGAGTTTCTTTTCTAAATAATGAATATTCTGTCCGCCAGCTGCAAATGCACTGTCATTCATAATATCCACTTGTAGTTCTATATTGGTTCTAATGCCGTCAATAACCATTTCGTGTAGTGCTGTTTTCATTCTTGCGATGGCACTGTCTCTATCTTCACCGTGGGCAATTAATTTACCAATCATGGAATCATAATAAGGCGGTACTGTATAGCCGTTATATATATGTGTCTCGCAACGGATACCAGGGCCGCCTGGCATATGGAACTGGTCTATCGTTCCAGGGCAAGGCATAAATGTTTTAGCATCTTCAGCATTTAAGCGACACTCAATGGCATGACCGGTGAAGGTGATTTCATCTTGTGTTTTTGATAAAGGTTCTCCGGCAGCAATGCGAAGTTGTTCTTTAACGATATCAAAACCGGTAATCATTTCTGTTACGGGATGTTCAACCTGAACACGGGTATTCATTTCAATAAAAAAGAATTCACCTCTTTCATATAAAAACTCAAAAGTTCCTGCACCTAAATAGCCAATGTCAGTACAGGCTTTAGTACAAAGAGCGCCCATTCTGTCACGTTCTTCATCTGTAATTCCCGGAGCAGGTGCTTCTTCAACCACTTTTTGGTGGCGACGTTGCATTGAGCAGTCTCGTTCACCTAAGTGAATAGCATTGCCATGGGCATCTGCGAGTATTTGAAATTCAATATGACGAGGGTCTTCCAGGAATTTTTCCATGTATAGCGTATCATTACCAAACGCCGCACCTGCTTCCGCTTTCGTGAGAGCAATAGCGCTTGATAAGGCCGCTTCAGTATGAATAACTCGCATGCCACGACCACCGCCACCACCGGCTGCTTTAACAATAACAGGATAGCCAATATCTTGTGCCATTTTCATGTTGGCAGCACTATCGTCAGTTAATGCTTTTCCATCACCAGGTACGCAAGGAATGCCCGCTGCAACCATGGCTTTTTTAGCTTCAATTTTATCACCCATCATACGGATAGTTTCGGCTCTAGGGCCGATGAAAGTAAAGCCGCTTAGATGTACTTTTTCAGAAAAATCTGCATTTTCTGATAGAAAACCGTAGCCGGGGTGAATTGCTTCAGCATCAGTGACTTCTGCTGCACTGATAATTGCTGGGATATTTAAATAACTGTCAGCAGAAGATGCGGGGCCAATACAAACCGCTTCATCTGCAAGACGAACGTGCTTCAGGTCGCGATCAGCATCTGAATGTACAGCAACTGTTTTTATGCCTAACTCACGACAGGCACGCAGAATACGCAAAGCGATTTCGCCACGATTAGCGATTACAATTTTATCGAACATAGTATGCCTCGGTTGCGTTATTCAATGATGAATAGAGGTTGGTCATATTCGACGGGTTCAGCATTTTCGACCAGTATCTGTTTAATGGTGCCGCTTTTATCTGCTTCAATTTGGTTAAGTATTTTCATCGCCTCAATAATACAAAGTGTTTCACCTTCACTGACCGACTGTCCTACTTGAACAAATTCAGCTGCGCCGGGTGATGCAGAGCTATAAAAAGTACCTACCATTGGTGATTTAACGGCATGACCATTGGGAACCTCTGCAACTGGGGCTGCTGAAGTTGTAGCAACTGTTGCTACGGGAGCCGCTGCAATGGCTGCTATTGGTGCAGGAGCAATAGCCGGTGCTGCTGCAGAGTAGCGACTGATACGAACAGATTCTTCGCCTTCGCTGATTTCAATCTCAGCAATATCTGATTCTTCAATAATTTCGATTAATTTTTTTATTTTTCTAATATCCATTGTTTTATCTCTCTACTAATATCTGGTGAGCGGCTTGTAAAGCCAGTTCATATCCTGTTGCACCTAATCCGCAGATAACGCCTATGGCAATATCTGAAAAGTAAGAGTGCGACCTAAACGCCTCACGGGCATGAACATTTGATAGGTGTACTTCTATAAACGGTATTTTTGTTGCTAATAATGCATCACGGATTGCTACACTGGTATGGGTGAAAGCAGCCGGGTTAATAATGATGAAATCAACTTTATTTTGGAAAGCGGAGTGGATAGCTTCAACAATTTCATGTTCAGCATTGGATTGTTGAAACTCAAGTTGATGATCCAAGTCATTTGCTTTTGCTTTTAAAGCAATTTCAATGTCTTTTAATGTCTTGTTGCCGTAATGTCCAGGCTCTCTAACACCGAGTAGGTTCAGGTTTGGGCCATTAAGAACAGAAATTGTCGCCATTAAAGTAAGGGGGTTAGAAGTTTCTAAGCGGGTAATTTTGCCTAATTAGTAAGGTTTTGTCCAGATATATGTTATTTATCATCAAATAGCGACAAAACAAGGGGGGTTTGTGTCGTTTTTGTGACTGTTTCAAATTAGAAGACAGATTGTTCCAATAATTTTTTCGCTGCTTAATTTGACCTAGCTGCCTGTGAATAAGCTGTCCTTTCGGGTTAATAATGAGCGCAAAAGGTACGGCATTAACAGTATTGCCCAACTGTTAATTAACATGATCGTATGAACTTTTGATCTAGTACTAAAAAAATTGGTAAAATAGCGAATCAAAACTAAGGTGTTGCCGCAGTCCTGAAATTAAAAGATGTTGCGACACCTATAATTATTTTCAAAACACTTAACCAGTGTACTGCTCCCATATTCTAAATTTTAAGTGAATACAGCAGTTACGTGAAATTAAATCTGAATTTAGCTGGTCAGCTATTGGAATAATTATTTTGCGGTTATTTGAGATAAATAAGAAAAACAACAAACCAGCGCTTGACCTATGAGTAGCACACTGGTTGT
>Ga0209495_1003104_pt1 | contig 10441 bp, 7 predicted proteins | sample EN1Hudsemesocosm_FD_184629 | JGI IMG/M metagenome (GOLD analysis project Ga0209495, IMG submission 184629) | Methane-oxidizing microbial communities from mesocosms in the Hudson Canyon - EN1E Hudson Canyon (SPAdes) (version 2) | ecosystem: Environmental > Aquatic > Marine > Cold seeps | place... | reverse complement strand
TGGCTTAACCACTTCTTCTAGTACGGCTTCACGCAAGTCGTCTAAAGAGATGCCTTCATCATGTTGAGTTGAAAGTACAACGGCGTCGATAGCAACCGGCTTACCATTTTCATAACGCAGTGTAACCTGGCTCTTAGCATCTGGGCGTAACCAAGGTAATACACCTTTTTTACGTAGTTCAGCCTGACGTTCTACTAAGCGGTGTGAGTAAAAAATAGGGGCTGGCATTAGTACTTCAGTTTCGTTAGTAGCGTAACCAAACATAAGGCCCTGGTCTCCAGCGCCCAGATCTTTGTTATTTGCTTCATCAACGCCCATAGCTATGTCCGCGGATTGCTTGCCAATCGCGTTAAGAACCGCACAAGATGCGCCGTCAAAACCAACATCAGAACTGTTGTAGCCAATATCAAGAACCACTTCACGAACCAAGTCTTCAAGGTCAATGTATGTGCTGGTGCGTACTTCGCCTGCAAGAATTACCATGCCTGTTTTAACCATGGTCTCTACGGCGATACGTGAGTGCTTGTCTTCTGCAATAATAGCATCAACGACTGCGTCTGAAATTTGATCTGCCATTTTGTCTGGATGGCCTTCTGAAACTGACTCAGAAGTAAATAAAGAATACTCGCTCATTATCTTCCTACCTTTAATCATTTATTAATTTTATGTATCTAATATTTTGCTTTTCTTTTGCGTATCAGCTTACTGACACTTAATAAACTCTCTTACCTGAATTTGAAACCCGTTACGAAGGCCTATATATACACTCTCTCCTTCACTCATACCTGAATTGCTGGCCCACTTTGAGAGCTCTTCATTCTCAAAGCCTAACCAAAGATCACCGCAGTTTTCTTTTACCCAGTTCTGGTCATGATGGCTGAGGTCACTGATCAGCATGATGCCATTTTCTTTAAGCAGTTCAGCACAGTCAGTGAATATATCTGCAGGGCTTGGTATGTGGTGCAATACCATGTTAAGCACAATGGCATCGACCTTTATGTTCTCTTCTACAGCCTTGCGGCTCTCACCTAGAACAAATTCTATATTGGATAATTTGTTGTTCTCAGCGTATGAACGTGCCTTATTAAGCATGCCTTCAGAGTTGTCCAGAGCAATTACTTTATCAAAGCGAGGGGACAGCTCACTTAAAAAAGCGCCTTCCCCCGGGCCAATCTCCATTGCGCTGGCTTTCTCAGAAAAATCATGAGATTTAATAAGATCAATAACCGGTATAGCATACTGTTCAAAGCTGGCAATCAGTTCTTGCTGTTCTTTAAATTTATCAGCATGTTTGGAGAAAAATAACTGAGATTGTGCGGCTCTATGTTCTTTTATAAGAATAATTTTATCGATTGTTGCAGGAGATATAGGTGCCTGGTCGATTATTTCAAATAAAGAATGAATTAACTCATCGTTAAGTTCGCCGTTTTGTTTTATTGGACGACGGTAAAAAATTGAGTTTCCTTCGCGTTGCGTTTCAACAAGCCCTGCCTTATTAAGCACTTTTAAGTGATGGCTCATACCTGATTGTTTACTATCAAACAGGCTGCATAACTCTGTAACCCCAAAGGTATCACGCTGCAAAACTCTTAATATCTCTAGACGGAGTGGGTCTCCGCTGGCTTTTAATATAGGAGCTAGAGACGGTAAGCACTGCATTGCCCCTGATTCATGATTATTCATGAGGCTGTCGGTAGTGTAAGAGTTTTGTGGGGTTTGATTGTTTAACATGAGGGGCAGTCTAGCAGTGGATTTTGTACTCTTCAATATCTATATCAAAATATTTTGATATAGATATTTGTGATTGAGTGATTTGTCACGTTTTTTGTTAAGAGGTATCTGTTGTTTGATTGTCAGCAAGTTACGAATTAAAACCCAATAAATTTGCTCAATAGGTCGAGATAAGGGAAAATACACGCCTTTTTTTAGGCTATTCTGTTAAAACTGTCGGTGGGAGACAATTTAATGCCATCTCGTAGAGATCTAGCAAATGCAATTCGTGCACTCAGTATGGATGCTGTTCAAAAGGCCAAGTCGGGACACCCTGGGGCTCCAATGGGGATGGCTGATATCGCTGAGGTGTTGTGGAATGACCACATGACACATAACCCAGCTAACCCTCAATGGGCTAATCGTGATCGCTTCATTCTGTCGAATGGTCACGGGTCTATGCTGATCTACTCTTTATTACACCTGACGGGTTACGATCTGAGTATTGATGATCTTAAAAACTTCAGACAGTTACATTCAAAAACACCTGGGCACCCTGAGTATGGTTATACGCCTGGTGTTGAGACAACAACGGGTCCATTAGGGCAAGGCCTTGCGAACGCTGTGGGTATGGCGCTTGCTGAAAAATCATTGGCTGCACAATTCAACCGCGAAGATCACAATGTAGTTGACCACAATACCTATGTGTTTTTAGGTGATGGCTGTTTAATGGAAGGTATTTCACATGAAGTTTCTTCTCTGGCAGGCACTTTAGGTTTAGGTAAACTGATTGCGTTCTATGATGACAACGGTATCTCGATTGATGGTGAAGTTGAGGGCTGGTTTACTGATAACACGCCTGCACGTTTTGACGCTTATGGCTGGCAGGTAATCCCAGCAGTCGACGGACATGATTCAGATGCGCTTCTTGCTGCAGTAGAAAAAGCCAAAGCAAACCCTGATCAACCGACTTTAATTTGTTGTAAAACAATCATTGGTTTTGGTTCACCTAATAAAGAAGGCAAAGAAGATTGCCACGGTGCACCACTGGGTGATGATGAAATTATTGCAACCAGAGAAAAGCTTGGCTGGACTCATGGTCCTTTTGAAGTGCCAAATGATATTTATGCTAACTGGAATGCAAAAGAAAAAGGCGCTGCTGCTGAAAGTGCCTGGAATGATGAATTTGCCGCCTACCAGAGCGAATACCCTGAATTAGCCGCAGAATTAACACGTCGTATGGCGGGTGACTTGCCTGCAGATTTCTCTGAAAAAGCAGCCGCTTATGTTCAGGAATGTCAGGACAAAGGTGAAACGATTGCCAGTCGTAAAGCATCACAAAATACTCTGAATGCCTTTGGACCTTTATTACCAGAGCTGTTAGGTGGTTCTGCTGATTTGGCTGGCTCTAACCTGACCCTTTGGGAAGGTTGTAAGGGGCTGGAAAAAGACGACGCTTCGGGTAACTATGTTTTCTACGGTGTTCGTGAATTCGGTATGTCTGCCATTATGAATGGTATTGCTTTGCACGGTGGCTTTGTTCCTTATGGCGCGACCTTCCTGATGTTTATGGAGTATGCTCGCAATGCTGTGCGTATGTCAGCCTTAATGGGGCTGCGTAGCATTAATGTTTACACTCATGACTCTATTGGTTTAGGCGAAGATGGCCCGACTCACCAGCCTGTTGAACAGATGGCGAGCTTGAGAAATACACCGAAAATGAATTTATGGCGCCCATGTGATGCAGTTGAATCTGCTGTTGCGTGGAAGTCAGCCCTTGAGCGCAACGATGGTCCTTCTTCATTAATCTTCTCTCGTCAGGCATTACCTCATCAAACGCGTACTGCAGAACAGTTAGCATTGGTTGAGCGTGGTGGTTATGTGCTTTCAGATTGTGAAGGCGAGGCAGATATCATCCTTATTGCTACCGGTTCAGAAGTTGGTTTGGCTCAGGGTGCGGCTGCTGTATTACAGGAGAAAGGCACTAAGGTACGTGTTGTATCAATGCCTTCTACCGATGTATTTGATGCACAAAGTGCCGAGTACAAGCAAGAGGTACTTCCTTTGGAAGTGGCTTCTCGTGTTGCTATCGAAGCGGGTATTGAAGACTTCTGGTACAAGTACGTAGGTCTTGATGGTCGCATTGTGGGTATGTCTACCTATGGCGAGTCTGCTCCAGCAAGTCAATTGCTAGAAGAGTTCGGCTTTACGGTTGATAACGTAGTAGCGGTTGCTGAAGAGCTTCTTTAGTCACTGCTAAGCCTACCTCCCCTGAGAAGGGGAGGCGTTTAAACTTAAGAGTTATTAGATTCATGTCATACCGCGTGGCAATAAATGGATACGGGCGTATTGGGCAATGTGTGTTGCGTGCGCTCTATGAGAATGGATATAGAGAGCATATTCAGATCGTTGCTATTAATGAGCTATCTGATATAGATACTATTGCTTACCTGACTCGTTATGACTCTACTCATGGACGATTTGCTGATGTTGTTAATGTTGAATCAGGCCAGCTTTACATAAAAAATGACCGTATCACGGTACTCAATCAGCAAAATCCAAGATTACTTCCGTGGAAAGATCTGAATGTAGATCTAGTGCTAGAGTGTACGGGAGTATTTGGTGATAGAAGTGGGGCTGAGTCTCATCTTCAGGCGGGAGCTAACAAAGTACTGTTTTCTCAGCCTGCTGATTCAAATGTAGATAAAACTATTGTCTATGGCGTGAATCACACTACGCTTTCGAGTGTTGATAATGTTGTATCTAATGCATCTTGCACCACTAACTGTATTGTCCCCGTCATTAAAGTACTGCACGATAAATTAGGTATTGAGCGAGGAACAACAACAACCATTCATTCGGCCATGAATGATCAGCCGACCATTGATGCTTATCACCATCAAGACTTAAGGCGAACCCGAAGTGCGATGAACAATATCGTGCCTGTTAATACGGGTTTGGCTAAAGGTATAGAGCGCTTACTTCCTGAGATGGAAGGACGATTTAGTTCGGTGGCGATTCGAGTTCCAACGGTTAATGTATCGATGTTGGATTTAACGATTAATGTAAGTCGTAATACCTCGGCTGAAGAGGTGAATCAGATTTTGTCTGAAGCATCTCTTAATGGCTTGAGTGGTGTTTTAGGTTATACCGAAGAACCTTTGGCATCGTGTGATTTTAATCATGACTCTCACTCAGGCGTTGTAGATGGAAGTCAGACGCAAGTAAGCGATGACAAGTTAGTTAAGGTTTTAATCTGGTTTGATAATGAATGGGGTTTTGCCAATCGTATGTTAGATGTGGCTACCGCTTGGTTAGAGCGTAGTTAGAGCTTGGCTGTAGCGTCGTTTTATATTTGAACATAGTTTGATTTGAACATAGTTAGAATTTAATTTTATTGAAAATGAGGGTAGATAATGGCGATCATTAAAATGACGGATCTAGAGCTTGCAGGAAAGCGAGTATTGATCCGAGAAGATCTTAACGTGCCGATTAAAGACGGAAAAGTTACCAGTGATGCACGTATCAGAGCTTCGTTGCCTACTATTAAACTGGCAATAGAAGCCGGTGCTAAAGTCATGCTTATGACGCACCTAGGTCGACCAACGGAAGGTGAGTTTGCCGAAGAGTTTTCATTAAAGCCTGTTGCAGAGCATCTTTCTGGCCTGCTAGGTAAAGAAGTAAAAGTAATTGCTGACTGGCAAAATGGTGTAGACCTTGAAGATGGTCAAGTCGTTTTGTTTGAGAATGTTAGATTCAATAAGGGTGAGAAAAAAGATAGCGAAGAGCTTTCTCGTGCCTATGCTGCATTATGTGATATCTACGTGATGGATGCCTTTGGTACGGCTCACAGAGCTCAGGCATCAACCCATGGAGTTGGTAAATACGCACCTGTTGCGTGTGCTGGCCCATTGCTGGCTGGCGAATTAGACGCTTTAGGTAAAGCGCTTGATAATCCTGCACGACCATTAATGGCTATTGTGGGTGGATCTAAAGTTTCAACGAAGCTGACCGTGCTAGAGTCACTATCTGGCATTGTTGATAATCTTATTGTAGGTGGTGGTATTGCCAATACATTCTTGGCTGCTGCAGGTCACCCGGTAGGTAAATCACTTTGTGAGCAAGACCTTATTCCGCAGGCTAAAGCCTTGATGGAAAAGGTTGATGTACCTGTGCCTACAGATGTAGTAACAGGCAAAGAATTCTCTGAAACCGCAGAAGCCACACTTAAAGCGGCAGCTGATGTCGTTGAAGATGATATGATTTTTGATATCGGTCCCGACTCAGTTGAGACTTTAGCAACGTTGTTAAAAGAAGCTAAAACTATCATTTGGAATGGCCCTGTTGGCGTATTCGAATTTGATCAATTTGGCGAAGGTACAAAAGTATTAGCTAAGGCTATTGCTGATAGTGATGCATTCTCAATTGCCGGTGGCGGTGATACTTTGGCTGCGGTTGATAAATACGATATTGCAGATAAAGTATCTTATATTTCTACAGGTGGTGGTGCTTTCTTGGAGTTTGTTGAAGGAAAAACCTTACCCGCTGTTGCTATGCTTGAAGAGCGTGGCGCTAAATAAACTAATTTAAAAAGGAAAAAGTTCATGGCACTTATTAGTATGCGTCAAATGCTCGATCACGCAGCAGAAATTGGGTATGGCGTACCCGCGTTTAACGTTAATAATTTAGAGCAAATGCGCGCCATTATGGTGGCTGCAGATAAAACTAACAGCCCGGTTATTGTTCAGGCATCTGCTGGTGCTCGTAGTTATGCCGGTGCTCCTTTTTTGCGTCACTTGATTCTTGCAGCTATTGAAGAATTTCCGCATATTCCTGTGTGCATGCATCAAGATCACGGTACATCACCGGCTATTTGCCAGCGTTCAATTCAGCTTGGTTTCTCATCTGTAATGATGGATGGCTCATTGATGTCTGATGGCAAAACACCATCATCTTATGAGTATAATGTTGATGTAACTCGTCGCACTGTGGATATGGCTCATGCTTGTGGTGTTTCTGTGGAAGGTGAGTTAGGTTGCCTTGGTTCTCTGGAAACCGGACAAGCAGGAGAAGAAGATGGAGTTGGTGCGGAGGGTACCTTAACTGCAGACCAAATGTTAACAGACCCTGAAGAAGCGGCAGATTTTGTAGAGAAAACAGGTGTAGATGCATTGGCTATTGCTTGTGGTACTAGCCATGGTGCTTATAAATTCACTCGCCCACCAACGGATGATATTTTGGCCATTGATCGTATTAAAGCGATTCATGAACGTATTCCTGCTACGCACTTGGTTATGCACGGTTCTTCATCTGTACCTCAGGAGTGGTTAGCGATTATTAATGAGTTTGGTGGTGAAATCCCAGAAACATATGGTGTTCCTGTTGAGCAAATTGTTGAAGGTATTAAACATGGTGTTCGTAAGGTGAACATTGATACCGATCTTCGTTTAGCTTCTACTGGTGCGATTCGTCGTTTCATGGCTCAGAATCCATCTGAGTTTGATCCTCGTAAATATTTGAAGGCATCTGTAACTGCGATGACTGATATTTGTATTGCACGTTATGAATTGTTTGGTGCTGCGGGCAATGCAAGCAAGATCAAAGCAGATTCATTAGATGTTATGTTTGAACGTTATGAGACAGGTAAGCTATAAGTTCTAGCTTCTATCTGTTTAAAAAAAAAACCGTGCTTGTCACGGTTTTTTTTCGTTTAAAAATTAGTTTTGAATACGGCGTGAAATGGCTCTTAGAAGTGACATTCGCTGTTGCCTTTGCTTTAATAAGTGAACTAACGTGAAAGTAAAATATTAAATGAAGCAGATTTATGGATCACCAAATTAAGCCAATGAAAGATAAATTGTTTTCCTTATCTCTAACACTGCTAGCTTTTTCTATCACCTACTTTGCCTACTCGATACTCAGTGTAAGTCAGCAAATACCTTCGATTCTTGATCAGGTTAGTGAAATTAATGAGCAAATTGACCGTACTGTTGAAAAAGTTGACCCCTTGTTGGTTTTGGTTCCTGATATATTACAGACTGTTGAGAACACAACTAACTCGATAGCGCCCATTTTAGTTGAAGTAGAGAAAACTCGTGAATTGGTTCCAGTTGCCCTAAAAGAGGTAGAAGCTGTTAGAACAACCTTGCCATCTATACTTGATCGAATTGATAGGCTTCAGCATCAAGTTGATAGCCTACAGAAGAGCCTGCCGGATATATTAAAAACCGTAAATAACATAACTACAGCGGTTCATGAGTCTAATCAACAGATTGAGAAGGCACTTCCCCTTGTGCCTGAAGTACTTGGTGAGGTTGAAAAGACTCGGAATGAGATTCCGCTATATCTGACTCGGGTAGAGAATATTGTAGAAAATACTAAAGGAATCAGTGAGGAGGCAGGAAAGGGGGCTGTAACAGGTTTTTTTAAGGGCATTATTTCAACACCGTTTGAGTTATTAAAAGGCACAGAAGATAAAATTCGTTCAAGCTTGAAAAATGAGGACATGATAACTGATGAAGACTTTAATATAGTCTATGAGACTACAGGAAAGTTGCTTCAATCAGACCAAAAAGAAACTATGCATTGGCGAAACCCTGTGTCAGGTAATGAAGGGCAGGTGAGGGTCGTTAAATCATTCCAGTATAAGGGAGGGGAGTGTAGAACACTTCAGCTATTATTTAAGACCCATAACGGGAATGAAGATTCTGTAAATAAAGATGTTTGTTTGAATAGCGATGGTAAGTGGAAACCTGTTGATTAGGCCTCTTATGAACTTACTACTCTTCAGAGTGTTGATTGTTTCTATTGTATTTTGCGCGGGTTGTGCATCTCTTCCTGATAATGATGGTATTGAAAAAAGTTATTCTTTGACCGCAAGTTCTCAAGCTCTGTTAAGCCAACTTTCTGAAAGCAACCTCTCTTCTCTTTCACATGATTCTGGTTTTATCATGATGGTAGATGGCATTGATGCATTTATTGCCCGCTTGGCGCTGGCTCGTGAAGCCCAAAACAGTATTGATGCTCAATATTATATTTGGCATGACGATTTAACTGGGAAGGTATTACTAAATGAGTTAATTAATGCTGCAGACCGAGGTGTAAGGGTCCGATTGCTTGTTGATGACATTAATTTATCATCAGCCCGTGATAAAGGCGTTGCTCTTATTGCGACTCACCCGAATATATCCGTTAGAGTATTTAACCCATTCAGTCGGAACAGTAATAGAACCCTCCAATTGTTAACCCGCTACGGTGATGTTACGCGTCGCATGCATAATAAGTCATTTATTGCTGATGGTCGCGTAAGCATTATAGGGGGAAGAAATATTGGGAATGAATACTTTAGTGCAAATCCTTTGCTTGAATTTGGTGACTTAGATGTTTTTGCAATAGGTCAGGTTGTTGAGCAGGTAGCTTCTGTTTTTGATTTATACTGGAATAGTTCTCTTGCTTACCCCATAGAGGCTTTGCGGTCTGAAAAACTGAGTCCTGAGACTATATTGGAAAAAAGAGAGGAACTAATACGGTTTGTTAAAAGTAAACAACAGTCCCCTTATGCTAGCAGGGCTAGAGAAGCAACTCTTCTAACTCAGCTGAAAGAGAATAAGTTGTTGTTCCATTCTGGAGAGGCAGAGGTGTTTTATGATTTGCCAGAGAAACTGGTAAGTGACCGAAGCCAGACTGAGCTCCACCTCTCACATAATCTTAGTTCTCACACTCTTGCTGTAAAAGATGAAATGCTTATTGTGACACCCTATTTTGTACCTGGAAAAGAAGGTATTGCTTATTTTAAGCAACTTAAAAATAGAGGCGTTGATGTGAAAATATTAACTAATTCATTAGCCTCTACTGATGTATCAATCGTGCATGCAGGTTATAAAACATCACGAAAAGCGTTATTAAAGGCCGGTGTCGAGCTATATGAATTGAAAGCTAACCTCGCAGTAGCCCCGTCGCCTGATAAGCGTAGTACAGGGTCATCAAAAGCTAGCCTTCATGCTAAAACCTTTGCTCTTGATCGACAGTCATTGTTTGTAGGCTCTCTTAATCTAGATCCACGCTCATTCGTTGAGAATACTGAAGTAGGAATGCTCATACACTCTCCCGATATTGCCAATATGTTGGGAGAGTTGTTTGACAGCAAGTTGCCTGAAATTTCTTACCAGTTAACATGGGATGAGCGTTCAAATAAAATTCTATGGAAAGAGTCGCTAGGTGATAGAAAAAAAATCTATGATTATGACCCCAAGACAAGTTGGTGGTTAAGGCGCTGGGTCGACTTTATGAGCTTATTCCCAATAGAGTCTCAATTATAATTCTGGTTTTTTGTTGTGTTGGTTATTATTTAGTCATTTTTTCTATTTACTTACTCATGTTTTGTCCTTTTTTGCCGATATATAAACAACCTTTATAGTCTAGTGTTGCTTTAAGTCGGCTATCTTTCAAGCGGAGTATTATGGAGGAGGGCATGTGAAAATAGAATCCAGTGTTATTCAATTAAACCTTCAGGCTGACCGCGCTCAAAAAGTTGAACAAGAGCAGTCTTCATCGTTAGTGATAACTAATTCAGCCCCTGCTAATACTGCCAGCTCAATTGTGCAAGAGCACCAGGCAGATTATAAGTACCAGTCTAAAGACCATCTATATTTGTACTCAAATAGCAAGGTGTCACCCAATGGTGAGCTTGCTGAAACTGTGGTGAATAGTAAATTATTAACAGAGATGGTTG
>Ga0209495_1003103_pt1 | contig 10443 bp, 10 predicted proteins | sample EN1Hudsemesocosm_FD_184629 | JGI IMG/M metagenome (GOLD analysis project Ga0209495, IMG submission 184629) | Methane-oxidizing microbial communities from mesocosms in the Hudson Canyon - EN1E Hudson Canyon (SPAdes) (version 2) | ecosystem: Environmental > Aquatic > Marine > Cold seeps | place... | reverse complement strand
TGGGTCTCGGTGACTTTCATGCCCATGTCTGCAGCTAGGGTCAAAATAGAGGCACGGGTAACGCCATGTAAAAACGTTGAATCGAGTGCTTTGGTAATGATTTCATTACCGTCAATTAACAAGAAGTTGGCAGCGCCAGTTTCTTGTACGTCACCATTTGGACAAAATAATATTTGGTCGGCTTGTACGTCACGTTTTGCGGCTAATATTGGGCCCAGAGCACTGGCATAGTTGCCACCACTTTTGATCATGCCCATGTGTGGCGCGCAGCGCATGCCGGTTTCGTCGAGTAATACTCTAAGTGGCTTAGCGCCGCCAGCAAAGTAGTCACCTACTGGAGATATCAGCACATACAACATTGAGCTTGTACTAGGCGCAGCAGCTTTGCCAATAGCAGCCTCAGTGCCAATATGTGTAGGGCGAATATACATAGACCCTGGAGGCTCTGGAATATCGGCGCTGTATTGTGCAACTATGTCTAAAATCATCTTTGAAACTTGAGTTTGGTCAATATCTGGCAACGACAACAAACGGCTGCTTTGATCAAAACGCTCAAGGTTTTGATCCATACGGAAAACGTGAATGCTGCCATCAGCATGTTTGAAGGCTTTTAATCCTTCAAAGCAGGTGCTGGAATAATGTAAAACATGGGCACCGGGATGTAATTGAATGCTGTCAGATGCAACGGTTGTTGCTTCATCCCACTGATTATTTTCAAAGCTAGTGAACGCCATATGAGGCATGAACACTGTACCAAAAGCCGCCATGATAATTTCCTAAGTTGTTATGTTTTTAAATAGTTTGTTTGCGCTATGTTGCTGTTACTAATTTGCTGTATTCCAACATTCAATCGCCTGTTTAACTGTGAACTTACCTTCCAACAGTGCACGGCCTAAAATGACCCCACTGACATTTGTAGGTTTGAGCACTGCAATATCGTTAAGATTACCAATGCCACCGGAGGCTTGCCAACCTACAGTAGGAAATTGTTTAGTCATCTGGGTGTAAAGTTGATGATTCGCTCCCTGCAAAGTGCCGTCACGACTGATGTCGGTGCAAAGCACATGCTTGGCTCCCTCAGATAAAAAGTCTTCAAGCAAGGCTTCAATCGACACACCTGAGTTTTCTTGCCAGCCATGGGTAGCGATAAACTTGTTACCAGACTCGTCAATGTTGATGTCTAAGGCTAACACTATGGCGTCTGCACCGTATTTTGTGACCCAGCCTTTGACTAACTCTGGCTCTTTTACTGCCAATGAACCAATGACCACACGTTTAACGCCTATGTCTAAAAGTTGAGCAACATCTTCTTCGCTACGAATACCACCGCCTGCTTGGAATTGCATACGACCAGTGGCCACCATTTTACCTATCAATTCAAGTTGACGTTTGCTGGTATCTTTGGCGCCCGTTAAGTCAACAATGTGTAACCACTGTGCGCCTTGGTCGGCATAACTATGCACCACATCGATAGGGTCAAGTTTGTATTCAGTTTTCTGTTCGTAGTCGCCTTGGTATAAGCGCACCACTGAACCGTCTATTAAATCTATGGCTGGGATGATCATATCTTGTCTCGTAACCTTTCTTATTTCTCGGTTTCTATAAATCGATAAAGTTTTTCAATAGTTGTGCACCTGCATCGCTTGAACGCTCAGGGTGAAATTGCACACCAAAAAAGTTGTCCTTGTGAATACCTGCAGAAAAGTCCATACCGTATTGGCAACTGGCCATGGTAAATTCTGATACTGCTACCGCTACCGCAAAACTGTGCACAAAATAAAAGTAACTACCGGCATCAATACCTTTAAACAACGGTGTATCACCAACAGGCGTTACGGTGTTCCAGCCCATATGTGGTAAACGTAAATCGCCGACTTGCATACGTTTTACCTGTCCGGGAATAAGACCCAAACAAGGGGTGTTATCGCTCAGACTTTCTTCTGATTTTTCTACCATCAACTGCATACCCAAACATATGCCCAGTACAGGTTGAGTGAGGTTTTGAATACAACTAACCAGTTGTTTTTGCTGAATGCTAGCCATGGCCGCATTGGCACTGCCTACACCGGGCAAAAATACTTTGTCGGCCTTTTGAATCACGGCTACATCATCACTTACTGCGACTTGTATACCTAAACGTTCAACGGCAAATTTCACCGAGGAAATATTTGCGCAGCCTGTATTCACAATCACAATTTGTTGCGCGGGCATAACTACAAGGCTCCTTTACTACTTGGTAACGCTTCGCCTTGCTTGTGAATGGCTTGACGTAGCGCACGACCAAACACTTTGAACAAACTTTCTACTTGGTGATGAGCGTTACCTTCAGAAGTTGAAAGGTGCAACGACAAGCCCATTGACTGGGCTATCGAATAGAAAAAATGTGGGACCATTTCGGTGGCCATTTCACCTACTTGGTCACGGCTAAATTCAGCATCAAATTTTAAATGTGGGCGATTGGATATATCCATAATACATTCAGCGCGGCACTCATCCATGGGCAAAGCAAAACCAAACCGGCCAATGCCACGTTTGTCGCCTAAGGCTTTTTTAATCGCTTCGCCTAGGGCAAGGGCCGTATCTTCAACGCTGTGATGATCGTCAATATGTAAATCGCCATCAACGGTTAGGGTGAGTTCAAATCCGCCGTGAGTGGCAATTTGATCCAGCATGTGGTCGAAAAAACCAAGACCGGTTTCAATCGTAGATTTAGCAGTAGAATCTAAGTCTACTGTGACATTGATATTGGTTTCAGAGGTTTTACGCACCACAGTAGCGACTCTGGTTGAGGCCAATAATTGTTTTTCAATGGCTTGCCAGTTGTAACTATCGCGGTTGTACTTAATACCAACAATACCCATGTTTTGTGCAAGCTGAATATCGGTGTCACGGTCGCCAATCACAAATGAACGAGTGAAATCGACCTTACCTTGTTGCAGATAGTCTTTCACTAAACCGAGTTTAGGCTTGCGGCAAGTGCAGTTGTCACTTTCGAAGTGAGGGCAAATCAATACATCGTCAAAGGTCACACCTTGGCTAGCAAAGATATCCATCATTTTATCGTGAGCTAAGTCAAAATCGGCTTGTGGGAAACTATCAGTGCCTAGCCCATCTTGGTTCGACACCATAACTAAACGAAAACCATTTTGTTGTAACTTAAGTAACACTGGCAGAACTTGTGGCTCGAAGACTAATTTTTCTAGGCTATCTAGTTGTTTGTCGATGGCTGGCTCTTCAACCAAAGTACCGTCACGATCGATAAAAAGAATAGGTTGTTGGCTCATGCTGATGTTTCCTGCTGTGTAAAAAAGCTAGCCATTAACGCCAGCAGTTTTTCATTTTGTTGTTGAGTGCCAAGCGTAATACGCAGGCAATTATCTAAATTTATTTGTTTCGATTGATCACGAATAAGTACGGCGTTGGCCACTAAAAAGTCCATTAACGGCTGTTTTTGTGGGTGACGGAACAAGATAAAATTGGCCTTGTCATTGCCCACTAACTCAAGTCCATCGAATTGACTTAACTGCTGTTTGACCCACTGTTTTTGCTGAGCCAAATATTCGACTTGTTCGGCCATTTGTTTGAGCCCTTCTGAGCTCAGTGCTTGGGCGGCTATTTGTGCCACCGGCTCTGGTAAAGGGTAGGGTGCGATCACTTTCATTATGCTCTGAATAACGTCGCTATTTGCTAGGGTGAAACCACATCGTAAACCGGCTAAGGCAAAGGCTTTAGACAAAGTACGCAATATCACCAAGTTGGGATAGGTTGCGAGCTCTGTTGCCCAAGTATTGCCAGCATCAAATTCAATATAAGCTTCGTCGACCACTACTAAGGCTGAGTCGGCAAAGTGTTCTAACACTTGTTTTAACTGGGTTTTGCCAATGGAGGTACCCGTTGGGTTATTCGGTGAACAAATAAACACTAAGTTCACTTTACCTTGGTAAGCGTTAATTGCTGGAATATCTAAGGAAAAATCTGTATTCAGCGGTGCTTTTTCAATACCCACATTGCATGTTTCAGCACTGATGGCGTACATACCATAAGTAGGTGGGCAAATTAGAATACTGTCTCTGCCCGGTGTGCAAAAAGTACGAATCAGTAACTCAATACCTTCGTCGGCGCCGCGGCTAATTAATAATTGGTTAGCTTGCACGCCAGCATATTCTGCGTAGGGCAATAATACACTTGGTGGTTGGCAATCGGGATAACGGTTAAAATGTGCCGTGTCGAGGGTAAAGTCATTGGCAAAAGGCGACTCATTGGCGTTTAGCCAAGTTTCGCTGTCGCTGTCGCCGCCAGCAAAGATACGCCTAGCCGATTCGTAAGGCTTTAAAGCCTTAAGGTTTTCGCAAATTAATTTATCAATAAGGTTACTCATAGCTCTTCACTTAGCCCTTCACTTTGCTTTCGAACAGCAGAAAGTCTAAGAGCTACAGCTTGTTTGTGAGCATCTAGGCCCTCAGCGTCAGCTAAGTCCATTATCGCATTGCCAATATTTTGTAAACCTTGATAACTCAGCTCTTGCACTGTGTAACGGCGCATAAAGTCGGCTAAACCCAAACTAGAATAATTGCGCGCATAACCGTAGGTAGGTAATACATGGTTGGTACCACTGGCATAATCACCTGCTGACTCTGGTGACCATTGACCAACAAATATTGACCCTGCATTGGTTAACTTGTCTAAACTGTCGCGGGCATTTTCAATTTGTATAATTAGGTGTTCAGGTGCGTAAGCATTACTGACTTCAAAGGCTTGCTCTAAGGTGTCAGTCAGAATATAACGGCTATGCTTCACAGCCTTTTCGGCAATCTCCCGACGACTTAAGGTGGCTAACTGCAAAGTCACTTGCTGTTTAACCGCTTCGATCAAATCACTACTGTTTGAAACTAATACAGCTTGAGAGTCAGTGCCGTGTTCTGCTTGGGATAATAAATCGGCAGCCACAAACACTGGGTTAGCCAGAGCATCTGCAATCACTAGTACTTCAGAAGGGCCTGCTGGCATATCAATCGCAGGACCCGCTGGAATGCGACTGACTTGTTGTTTGGCTTCGGTCACATAACTATTACCAGGGCCAAAAATTTTATCGACTTTAGCAATGCTTTCTGTGCCTAGTGCTAAGGCGGCAATGGCTTGTGCGCCGCCCACTAAGTAAATTTCGTCAATCCCACATAAACTAGCGGCATAACGAATTTCAACGGCGATTTGCCCATCTTTGTTTGGTGGGGTACAAAGTACTTTTCTGGCACAACCCGCTACTTTAGCTGTAGCACCCAACATTAATACAGTTGAAGGTAATGGCGCTGTACCGCCTGGAATATATAACCCTACTGATGCCAAAGGTGCATGCTTTAATTCACAAACTACACCTGGCGTAGTTTCAACTACCACATCATTCGGGTATTGGGCCTGATGAAAAGCGGTAATATTGGCGTAAGCTTGATCAATGGCCCATTTAACTTCCGGTTTGATCAGGCTGGCAAAACTACTCAGGGACGCATCGTTAAAACGTAAGGTCTCTAATTTTGCGCCATCAAATCGTTCAGTAAAAGCTAATAAGGCCTTGTCGCCTTGCTGTTTAACTTGCTGAATAATGTCAGCAACGGTATCGCTCAAGGCTTTACTATCAGCTAGCGCTGGTCTGCTAAGTAATTCAGCTTGTTCCGTTGGATTAAGTTGTGCCCATATTTGCATGTCTATCTAGCCCTTTACCTAATTCTTACTTATGCCTAAGACATCATCTTTTCAATTGGCATTACCAAAATCGAACTACAACCCAATGCTTTGAGTTTTTCCATGGTTTCCCAAAACAATGTTTCGGGGCTCACCACATGGATAGCGACAAGTTCATCATTGCCCGCAAGTGGCAGAACTGTGGGGTTTTCTGACCCTGGCAGTAAGCTTTTTACTTGCTCTAAATAGGCTTTAGGCGCATGCAACATAATGTATTTGCTTTCTTTGGCCTGAGTGACACCGTCCATGCGAGGCAACATTTTACTGATCAAGGCTTGTTTCGCTTCAGACATCTCGCCGCCACGCTGAATAAATACCGCTTTTGATACAAATATTTCATCGGCTTCTTGCAAACCGTTTGCTTCAAGTGTGGCACCAGTTGAAACCAAGTCACAGATTGCATCGGCTACACCCGCACGTGGTGCTACTTCAACCGAACCCGTTAACATCACTGTACTGGCCTTAATATTTTTCTCTTTGAAAAAACGTTCAAGCAAGTAAGGATAAGTGGTAGCAACTTTTTTACCTTGTAATGACTCTAGTCCTTGGTAATCCATTTCATTAGGCACGGCAATAGATAACCGGCAACCGCCGTAATCTAGGCGTCTTAATTCAACATATTCAGCTTTTTTACCGGCTGCTTGGCGTTCAAGCATTTTTTCTTCTAGTTCGTTTTGGCCGATAAAACCTAAATCAACCACTCCGTCCATGACTAATCCGGGAATGTCATCGTCTCGCACCAATAACAAATCAATAGGTTGGTTAGTCGAATGAGCAATCAACAACCGATCGCGAATTTGCAATTTGATGCCTATGGCTTTTAATAAAGCAATGCTGTCGTCGCTCAATCGTCCTGATTTTTGTACGGCAATACGTAATCTATTGTTATCACTCATGTTTATTTCCAATCCTGTTTAAAAATGTGTTACTAAATTTACAATTCATCAGTGGCTTTATAGACCTAAAAGAAAAACCCCCGAAAGATTCCTTCCGGGGGTTTAGATTGTGTCTGCGCCGCTAGAAGGATTCAATAGACCTTCCAGCAAACACCTGAAAGGTTAAGCTATATGATGATGGACGACTGCTTTCAAGGTAATGTTCATAATTTTAGGTTCTTTTAAATCACTGCGCTTCAATGGCGCCTACATTATGTAATCGGCCTGATTAATGCAAGAATATTTAGGATGAAAGTAGCTGCTTTCTTACAATTAAATCAACTATGTTAGTTTACAAGTATGTGATTGAATGTTTTGTGAACAATGTTGTCGAAATAATAGATAACCTGAACTCTGGTTAAGACGTGCCGCTTTCCTTTAAATGAATACAATAGCAACAGCCTGTTAGAGAGTTTTTTACATTGGGAACGCGTGGAACACATCCAGAGCTCAGGTTAAATATTAATAAGGAGAAATTATGACTACTGACCTTTTATTTTCGATACTGCCTAGAGAGGGCAAAGTGCCGATTGCACATGATAGCCAGAAAGTAGCAAAAATTGATAAACAAGAAAAACTAAAGGCCTTAAGTGATGAGGAGAAAGAACTTAAGGGCGAGGAAAGGGAAGCTAAGAAAAAGAAGCAACAAAAACAAAATAAAAATGAACAGAGTCCAGAACAAAACACTAATCCAGATCTAGTTGAGAACGCAGATGGCGACGCTGACCAGAAGAAACCCAAAGGACCAAAACATTTAGATATTTATGTTTAAGACCTAAGGCCAAAACCCAAATTATTCGAGTTGTAGGCCGCATAGACGCTCAATCCATGAGTCTAGATTCAGTAAATGAGTGATGACAATATACAAAACTATAGCTTCAAGGGAAGCGGGTATAAATAGATTGTATATTATGTCACCCAGGCTACTGTCAACTAGAGTGAGCAATGGCACTACCAAACCTTTGGCTCACATTAATACATACAAATTACTGAAAGTGAGGACGATATGTCTGAATTTATTATTAGTCAGATGCATATCGAAGCGGCTAGAAATTCTACTGATGACTTCAATCTTTTTCATGATAAAAATCGCTGGCATCATATTCAATCAAATCCCTTTGAAGGTCCTATTGCATTAGGTTTTCAGCTTGGCTGTTTTGTTGAAGACCAAATGAACCGCTCTACTAAAAACTACGCTAGCCACCTTGAATCAAAAGAATTGCCGAGTGAAGATTCTGAACTTCTTAATTTTAGTCAATATGAACTGAGTTTTGCGGGTTCGGTTAAGCCAGGAGATACGATTGAACTCGTTGTACGTGATGGCCGCTTCTCAGAAATATCAGGTGTACAATGTTTTACCAATAGGATTGCCCTTAAAGCTAATGGTAAAACCGTTTTGCTGGGTTATAAACGTTATTCGACACAGCATTTAGTAAAGGGTGTTGTTCCTTTACCTGAACTTAGTGAGGTCATAAACGGCAAAGATAGAAGTTTTATTGGAACAGAGAGATATTTTTTAAAACGTAAATATATGATTGTAGGAAACGCTAAAAATTTTCTGGCGAGTGCTTTTGCCGAACAATCTGAATACATAGATGAATTTGCAGATAAAGTTAGTTTCCCGGAAATGTATCCATTAAGTCTAGTGTCGTCAGCGTTATTAGAGAGAGCAAAAGCCGAAGGCCATAATCTGGTTGAAAAACCTATGATTTATGTGTCCCACAAACTATCTATTGATAGAATATTATTAGCAGGGCTAAAAAGTAATGATGCACTAAATATTCTGGTTAGCTCACCACATTCCACAGGCAATCAAAACTCTGAGAATGTGACGCAAGTTTGTACTTGTGTGTTATCAAATCAACAGGTGATTTTTCATGCAGAAATACAATTAGTGCCACTTTCAGCTTTATTAAACCGGTAGTTTGCAAGGTAGGCATAATTGTAATCTTAGGGGGTAACTCGATATAGATATTACTGTTTATTATTCGCTAAGTGCTCAATGATGGCCTTGTGCTGAGGGAACTGCTTAAGTAATTCGTCTTGGCTTACCTCTATCATATCTTCCATTTCCCAGCCGGGAGCGACCGCTTCACTGACCAAACCAAAGGTTCCGGATGTCAGTTCAGCTGCTTTATAAGTACCGCCAGGTACAGCAAGCTGCAACTGTTGGCCATTTAGTATATCTGGGCCAACAACGACCTTGTCATACTGTCCGTCTGGAGAAATCATATGGTAGGTAATGGGCGCACCCAAATGATAAAACTCGATGCCATCTGAATGTTTAGTATGGAAATGATCGATATTGTTGTCTTCGGTTAACATGTAATAGATAGCCGTCATGGTGGTACGATCGCCACGGACAGTGGTGACCTTATCCCTATGCTGGGCTTTAAATGTTTGACGAAAATAGCCGCCTTCGAAGTGATGTTCTAAATTCAGCTGGGTTATCACTTGTTCTTTAGTCAATACTTTAGTTGGGATAGGAGCGTTTTCGTTATTCATTTATTCGTTTCATTTCTCAGTATTTTCAGAATACGACTATATATGATTTCGGCTAAATTCCAGTCATATCCATCAAAGTTAGATGTATTATTAAATTGAATCACTACTGTGTCGATGTCTTTGTGGTATTCAGCAAAGCTCTGATAACCCACTAGCAAACCTGTATGTTTGTATACGTAAATGGAGGAATAGATATCCTGCTCTCCATCATTAAATACTGAGCCATCGTTTAGGGCGCGCAAAAATATCCCCACATCTTCTGCTGTAGCGAGCATTAAACCGGTATCTTCTGTCTTAAAGTCTTGATCAACACCAACGTAATAACCACTCATCACCTTGTCTATATGCACTTCGCCAAGCGAGCCAAAAGTATTTTTTAAGCCAAGTGGTATCAGTATTTCCTCTTTAATATATTGTTGATGTGTATAACCCACAACTTTATCAATCAGATCAGAAATCAACATATAGTTGGTGTTTGAATAGCCATAACCTTCACCGGGGGCAAAGTTTGCTGGTAAATCTAGTGCGTAATTAAGCGTTTCTTGTTTGTTTTTGGGCGGTTTACTCCAAAACTCTGGATGATCTACAAAATTGGGAATACCACTTCGATGCTGCAGCATCATTCTTAAGGTGATTTTTTCAGCATTTTCAATTCTACCTATAAGTTCTGGAAAGTACTCCGCGAGAGTCTTATCTAAAGACAAACGTTCGGCTTTGACTAATTTTGCGGTCGCTACAGCGACATATAACTTAGTGATACTGGCAATTTTGAATAAGGCGTGTGGGTCGGCAGGTATTTTGTTTTTTCGATCATGCCAGCCTGCAGCATAAAACTCCGCTGGTTTCCCCGCTTGGTCTACATAAACAATGATCCCATCAAACTTATGATCTAAGGCTTCAAGTACTTGTTCTTGCACGGTTGCGGGGAGTGGCATTATCCATGCCCAAACTAAAATCCATGGTAAGAAAAACATCGATATAAAGGTGCTTACCAATAATATTATTCTGAATATTCGTTTAGTTTGATTTTTCTGCATAGTATTTCAGTAAGGTAAGCTTTTATTAATGTGCCGATAATACCCTTACAGCAACTATTTTGTTAATAGCTTGCGTTAAACAAGGTGAAATCTATGATAATTAGCATAAGTGAGGCGCTGCGTTATATGTTAACTAAGTGAATTCTTTGCGGATCAAATAAGTGAATTAGCAGGGGCACGATGCACCCCTGAATACGTCAATCCTGATTAGGCCATTGCTTGAATTTCAG
>Ga0209495_1003101_pt1 | contig 10445 bp, 10 predicted proteins | sample EN1Hudsemesocosm_FD_184629 | JGI IMG/M metagenome (GOLD analysis project Ga0209495, IMG submission 184629) | Methane-oxidizing microbial communities from mesocosms in the Hudson Canyon - EN1E Hudson Canyon (SPAdes) (version 2) | ecosystem: Environmental > Aquatic > Marine > Cold seeps | place... | reverse complement strand
AACAAACAAAATCAACACAAAGGACTTTTTTAGGCTTGTACATTTGTCCATAAAGATATCGAACAAACCTAATAGCTCTGCAACTCTGTTGGGAATTGTAACTGCTTAACAGCACTGCGAAACAAGCCAACCGCCTCGCCAATACCGGCCGCTGCCTGCATAAAATCTTTTGAGAATTTAGGGCGTTTACCAATACTAATGCCTAACATGTCATAGAGAACTAACACCTGACCATCGCAATCAACACCCGCTCCAATACCAATAACGGGAATACTTAAAGCCGTAGAAACCTTTGCTGCTAAATCAGCGGGGACACATTCCAAAACCAACAAACTTGCACCCGCCATCTCAATGTTTTTAGCATCCTCAAGAATCTTTTCCGCCTCAAAAACATCTCTTCCCTGTACTTTATACGCCCCTAATTGATTAATCGATTGAGGTAGCAGCCCCAAATGCCCACAAACAGGCACGCCAAAATCAACTAGAAACTTAATAATATCAACATGCGCGCCCTCTAGCTTCACCATCTGTGCTCCACCCGCTTGCATCAGCTTAGCCGAATTTTTTAATGCGCTTTCTGCGGTCGCGTAACTTAAAAAGGGCAAATCAGCGATAACAAAACTACGCTTTCTTGCCTTGACTACACATTGCGTGTGATAAACCATTTCATCAATAGAGACAGGAACCGTTGTTTCTTTTCCCTGAATAACCATCCCTAACGAATCACCCACCAACATAATATCAATGCCCGCCTGATCAACAACTCGACTAAAGCTCGCATCATAAGCGGTTAAACAGGCTATTTTTTCACCCGCCTGCTTCATTGCCTGCAAATCAAGTATTGAAAGCAACTTATTAGGCTCATGCGCTACATACGAAGTCATCCTGACAACTTCTCCAAGCCATCCAAAGCACAGTTATCAAGCAGCTGTTTCAAACATCCCTTACCTGGTATAACTAATTCTGTTGGTGCTATTTCTGCCAAAGGGTACAAAACAAACGCTCTTTCAGAAATACCTACATGAGGCACGATTAAATCAGCTGAGTTTATTTGCTCATCTCCGAAAAGCAAAATATCAAGATCTAGTGTCCTGGCTCCCCAGCGCTGTTCTTTTCTAACCCGCCCAAAATCATGTTCCACTTTCTGCATGGCACTCAATAATTCAGTCGCCTTTAGGTCCGTATCAAAACACATGACTGCATTCACATAATCCGGCTGATCCTGAGGTCCCATAGGCGGGCTTGCATATAAACTGGAAAAACCAACTTCAGTCACCGCTTCTAAACTTGCAACAACCTTTCGTGCCTGACAGATTTTTTCGCTAGGGCTATCCAAATTACTGCCAAGACCTATATATACCCTAGTCATTGTTATCACTTTTTATCGCTGGCTTTCTCGGCGTTTTTTTATTTTTTTTCCTTCTTGCCGGTTTAGTCATTTTGCGCTGCTCTGCTTCACTAGCCTCCTGAAACCTTGTCCACCATTCAGCCAATTCTTTATTTGCCCCTCCCGTCTCCGCACGCAATAATAAGAAGTCATAAGCGGCTCGAAACCGTGGATGCCCAAGTAACCGATAAGGCCTAACACCAATACGTCTATCAAAACGCTGCTGCAACAACCAAACCTCTCTCATCGATTGAGTGATTCGTTTGGGTATTGATATGCTTTTTATTTGCTTTGATAAAACTTCACTCGCCGCATGCTGGTATGCAAAACTCTCATCCTCGCCATTGTTCATTTTTTTCTTTGCTAGAATTTGAACCGGCTCCCAAAGAAAAGCTGACAGCAAGAAATAGGGGGTAACGCTTTTCGATTCTGCGATACGCTGATCCGAGTTTTCTAATGCTCTTGCAACGAACATACGAGGAAAGTCATTTTCTTCACTGTTTAAACAATGATCAGTCTGCGGAAATAAGGCCGAAAACAAGCCATAACGCCTGAGCATTTCAAAGGTTTGAACACCTTTGCCTGATAAAAACAATTTCAAGATTTCATCATATAAACGAGCAGCAGGAATGCCTGTTAACAGATGTGATAATTCAAACATTGCCTTTTCAGTAGCGGGTTCTATCGTAAAACCTAACTTCACCGCAAACCTGACTGCACGAATCATCCTTACTGGATCTTCTCGATAACGCGTCTCAGGATCACCTATTAATCTAATAACTCCAGCAGAATGATCATCCATTCCTCCCGCGAAATCAACAACCGAAAAATCTCGAATATTGTAATACAAGGCATTAACTGTAAAATCCCGGCGCCAGACATCATCTTCTATGGTTCCAAACACATTGTCCCGTAATAAGCGCCCATCCTCATGCACTTTTTGCTCATTCTCATCACCTTTATCAGAACTACGAAATGTTGCTACTTCAATAATTTCTCGACCAAAGTGCACATGAGCCAATCGAAATCGCCGCCCAATTAAACGACAGTTTCTAAAAACCTTTTTAACCTGCTCAGGACTCGCATTGGTTGCCACATCAAAATCTTTGGGCTCATGACCTAAAAGTAAGTCTCGCACACACCCACCCACAAGATAGGCCTCATACCCTGATTTTTTTAATCGGTACAAAACTTTAATGGCATTTTCACTCATTTGAGATCGTGAAAGATTATGCTCTGAACGTGAATAAACTTTGACTGACGCACCCTCCTCGCCTGCCATATCCAAATCACTTGAATCAATGTTTTCAGATGGACTGAATATTTTCTTAAAAAAATTTAAAATAATCTTTATTCCCTTTTTTATCCATCCAAATTCAAAAAAATATTCAACCACCTGGATAGCATGAATTTACGACTAAACGTCACTGTATTAGGTTTCTAAATCACCCCACACAGAATTACACACCTAATTTAAAAGATAGACACTATCATATCACTTAGGAACGTGCATGAAACAATCTCCCGATTTCTAACTGGTTTTTTTGCTCCAGCTGGAATGATCTCATTCGTTACGAAGCACACGGAAGTGCAAGTGTCGCTCGAAGCAGGATGCTGGTTGCGACCGTAGAATAACTATGTGCCTCATGAGAGGCATCCCACCTGAAGCAAAAACCCTGCGTTATAACTTCGGGATGTTATTTCATACACGTTCCTGACTCATTCCATTCCCAGCCCACAGCTTTTTTTTACAATCCCTGTTTTAATATAGTAGAATTGCTCTCTAACATTTTAAGTGTTTTATAGAAAATTTTTTAATCACTTGCAATCAGGTGACTTTGCTTCGGGGAATTTCATGTTTAAAAAGATTATTAGTGGTTTAATCGACCAACCTCTTTTAACTAGCATTTATGTAGCTGATTTAGCTATTTTATTACTACACAGACCACCATTCATTTTTTCTTTAGTGATGATGTCCGGGCTTATTGCAATGAGCATGTACTTTGGTCAAAAACTTGAACTCTTTAAAAAGTAATTGGCCCTACTAGACAAAAAAAAACCGGGTGACAACTCATCTCAACAACCTGGTTTTTTTCGCTACCTCGCAATTATTGCCTACGACGCACTCCTCCTTATAGCACTACTGTTTCTAGCCACCGCATTGTTATTGCCACTTAACCACGGCGAAGCATTTAACTCTAGTCAGTATTTTTTCCCGCTTTATATAATATGCATCAGCTTTATTTATTATGGCTGGTTCTGGACGCATGGCGGCCAAACGCTAGGAATGAAAACATGGAAAGTTAGAATAAAAACTTTTAACAACCAAAAGATTACTTGGACTTTAGCCTGTAAACGCTTCTTTCTAGCATGCTTATCGTGGGGGGCACTTGGACTTGGAATCTTATGGGTATTAATCGATAAAAAACATCAAAGCTGGCACGACAAACTTTCAAAAACAGCTTTATTTTTTGAAAGCAACGATTAAGGAACGAGAATTCAATTCCTAAAGACCTTCCGTAGTGAACGAACAAGGAAAAAGACATATCCCTTGTTCGCTCATTAAGACTACATTACCAGCCTTTTTTCACTGTTCTGCACTTAACCACAACCTCTTCCATATAACAGCTAAAGCCATCATCCTTGGCTTCATCCTCATCCCATCCATCACATTCCTCACAAACTAATTTACCTTCATCTTCAACGGACTCAAGACTCCACCCATACGCAATATCCGTACAAAGCAGCTTAGTATACTTTCCAAAACGATAACTTCCTGACGAAGCCTGCTTTGCTGCTTTCGCTTTTGTTTTACAGCCCGGCGTCGCTTTTAAAGTCCCTGTAATCGTTTCATACTCCCACTCATCAACAGCCAGTGCAAAACACTGATTAGAAAAAACAAATACTAAAACCATTAAAAACACTCTGTTCAGTCTCATACTATACCCTTCCTCTTTTAGTTATTATTTTGCTAAATACCGGCTTATATATGATGAATTAAACTCTATCAAAGCATTCACCCTACAATAACCCTAAGCTTAATCGTTTATTACAACACTGATTGTAATCTTTATTTACAAAATTCTCCATCACTGTAACAGTATTATTTGAATAATAATTTAATAATATGCTAAATATTAAATTAACAGCAATAGAACCTTAAATTCATTATGCTATAATCAATTTTCGTCAACTTTAATCAAGATGAGCCTTGCCAATGAAAAAAACAATAAAAACCTTACTGTTATCCACACTCTTTCTTGCCTTTTCAGCGCAAGCAAAAGAACAAACTATCGAATTAGAAGACAACTCCACACTGCTTCATAAATGGAAGATTCTGGCAGAAGCACCTTCGTTACGGAAACCAGGAACAGAAGTAAATATCACATGGGAATTTAAAAAAGACGGCACACTATTAACAAAGGCAACTGACTCTCGCGCAAGAACAGGGGCAATGACTATCGCCGTTAAATACTCAATTGAAGATGGTGTAATAAAAAAGCAACTCAAACCATCATCAGATAAGACTGAATCATGTAAAGTTGTTGATCCACAAGGGGAATACCTAAAAATACAAAAACGATCAGGTGAAAAGTTAAAAATAAAAATAGAAGACAAGCATATGATTTTACATTGTAAATACTTGTATTATTATTTAGAAAAATAATAGCTTGCATGCGTGTGGCTTTCTCTCATTGTGATAAAGCCACATAACCACATATCTATCGCAATCGATTGACAGCAAAAACAGCACAACAAAACACAAGCATACCAGGCAAAAAGCTCATCAACATAGGGCTCACACCATAAACCAGCCCGACATGCCCCGCAATTTTATCAAAAATATTAAATGCCATACCGATGATGATTCCAATCATCATTCGCCCCCCCGTCCCTATACCTCGTTTAATACCAACCACGAAAGGAATAGAAACCATCAGCATAACAAAAGTGACTAAAGGGTTAACTAGCCGGCTCCAAAAAGCTAATTCATACGACTGCGATTTTTGATTATTTTCTTTAAGAAAGCTGACATACATAAACAAGTCATACAAAGACATATTTTCTGACTTAACCACTACGGCCTTTAACAAATCAGGGTCAACAGAGGTTTTCCATTCATTCTCAGCCAAGCGACTGGAAAAAACCTGTTTTGGTGCAATTTCGGTCTGCTTAACGCCTTCCATCCGCCATAGCTCATCACCCAGAAAAGTCGCTTTTTCAGCCTGCGTTACTGAAAGTAAGCGATCACGATCATCAATCTCATAGATGTAGATATCCGACAAAATACCTTTAGATAAAATTTTTCGCACATTAATATACTTGTTATCCTCCCTTAACCATAAACCATACTTAGACCGCATAACCACTTTGTCATTTTGAGCTGTCGTTTTTATTAATTGAGCAGCCTGCTCCGCTTCTGGAGCGACAAATTCACCGATAAATACGGCAACAACGACCAAAACAACACCAGCCCACATAACCGATTTAATAATTCCAAAAATTGAAACACCTGCTGCACGCATGGCAACAATTTCTCGATTATTACCCATTGCCCCAATAACAAACAAACTACCCAACAATGCTGATGAGGGGATTAATTCGTAACAAACCCTTGGAGAAGTCAGTGCAAGATACGAAAGTATTTCCTTTAACCCATAATTTCCAGTACCCAAATCTTTTAACTCATCACTAAAGGTAAATAAATTAAATAAGGTTAATAGCAACAACAACGCAATTGAAGAGCTTTTTAAAATTTCTCTGACAATATAACCTGTTAAAACGCTCACGCCGCACCCCATTGCCTAATCTGCAAAACAATCCATTCTTTTCCGTATAACCGTATTAACAAAACAACGCCTAACAAGAGTAATAATAAATACACACCAAAATAGCCAACTGACACAGGGATCACTCCATTAACTACCCAGCTATGCGCTACACGCTTCAAGTTGCCATATACAAAATAAATAGCAAAAGCAATAATCAAACTACCGTAAACACCGCCTCTAGGTGATAGTTTTGCCAAAGGAACAGCAAGAAAACTCAAAAAAATCACCGCCAATGGAATAGACAATCTTTGCTGCATTTCAGCAATATCCAATACTTTGTTTGATTCCCACAAATCTCTACTCGTGGCACCATCTCTGTGATCTTCTAAAACAGTTGTCTTTTTTTCTAAACGTACCGCATATTCAGAAAATCTTTCGATAACAAATCCCATTTCACCAGGAATACCTTGAACTCGCTCCCCTTGTTGCAAGACCAAATACAAGCCGCCAGGCAAGTGCTTCAACCAACCATATTTTGCATTGACGACACCCAACTTACCTCCAGCCCTATTTTGTACAAATACATTTGTCATGCGCTGATTAGAGTCAACATCTTCAGTATAAAACACCAACTCCCCATGACTGTATTCACTAAAACGTCCTGCAGCAATCCCCCTCACATCAGCGACCTTTTGATCCTCATGGACTAAAAAGCGCATTTTAGCCTCCGCCCAAGGTGTTGCTACCAATGACAAGCCAGCAGCAACTATACTTAAAGGCAAAACAAATAAAAAAACCGCCTTGTAAATACGTCCAGCGCCACCACCCGCAGAAGCAACAGCCGCCATTTCCTGGTCTCTGTACATCCGACCTAAAACCATTAAAATTGCCATAAAAACCGCAGCGGGTAAAAAAGCAGCAATCGCCACAACGGTCTTTAAGCCTAAAATACTAAGCACCGTTTCATTGGAAATACTGCCTTCAATCGCCTTCGCCAAAACCTTAATAAACTTTCGACTAACAATAATAATGACAATAACTGATAGAACTGCCAGCACTGTTTTCAGCAAATCTTTCATTATCATTTGATCCAAAACCGACACAAACCGATACGACTTCACTTTCTGAATGATTTTCAACTCTTTTTTTGATTCAATGCTCAAACGACCCACCATAAAAACTCATGTATAATCTACCCATATTCATTTCTTTAACACTCTCTTTCCGATATTCTTATGGACTATTCTATAGAAACCTTAGCTTTAGACAAACTAGAAACTGACTGCATTATCATTGGTATCTATGAAAACCAACAACTTAGTCCATCAGCTGATCACATTAACACATCCAATCAAGACCTTATCTCGCGCCTTATCAGCAGAGGCGATATTAGCGGTAAAAATGCCGAAACATTATTAATTAATTACCTGCCTGAAAGCAGCATACAACGCATTTTACTGGTCGGTTTAGGTGACAAAGGGAGCATTACACCGAAACTTTACCGTAAAGCATTAACAGCATCCATATCGGCACTCAAGTCCGCAAAACTTAAATCAGCCTGTTGTGCTTTAATTGATATTGATGTTATCAACAGCGATACTCAATGGAAAGCGCGACAAATTGTTGAAATTTTTAATGATGCTATTTACCAATTTATCGAAACAAAAAGTGATAAGGAAGTAAAAAACCAGTTAACAACAATCCAATTACACATTAGCGATGACAACAAAGTTCAAGCCGAGAAAGGATTACAGCAAGGCTTAGCTATTGCCAAGGGTATTAAGCTAACCAAACACCTAGCTGACTTACCCGGAAATTATTGTACTCCAACACACCTTGCTGAACAGGCCATAAAAATTGCGGCCGATGCAGAAAAGATGAGCGTTGAAATACTAGAAGAAAGTGATATGGAAGCCTTGGGGATGGGTTCATTCCTTTCTGTTTCCCGTGGTAGTCGCCAGCCTGCCAAGTTAATTGTTTTAAATTATCAAGGCGGCTCTAAAGACAGCAAACCCATTGTTATTGTTGGCAAGGGCTTAACCTTTGATGCAGGAGGGATTTCTTTAAAGCCCGGTGCAGGCATGGATGAAATGAAATATGACATGTGTGGTGGCGCTAGTGTTTTAGGCACACTACAAGCCGCAGCAGATATGAACTTACCCATTAATATCGTCGGCATTGTACCTTCTTCCGAAAACATGCCAGATGGCGATGCCAACAAACCTGGTGATGTGCTAACCAGCATGTCAGGCTTGACCATTGAAGTTTTAAACACCGATGCTGAAGGCCGTTTAATTCTTTGCGACGCCCTAACATACGCTAAAAAATTCAATCCAGAAGTTGTTATTGACCTGGCCACACTAACCGGTGCTTGCTTGGTTGCCTTAGGCAGAGTTCCTAGCGGTCTTTTAGGCAATGATGATAACTTATGTAATGACTTAATTGCAGCCGGTGAGGTGGCATGTGACAGCCTATGGCGCTTACCCTTATGGGAAGAATATCACGAACTGTTAAAATCAAATTTTGCTGACTTAGCAAATATTGGTGGTCGTGATGCAGGCACTATTACTGCAGCCTGTTTCCTTTCTCGATTTACAGAAGATTATCGCTGGGCCCATCTTGATATTGCTGGCACAGCATGGCGCTCAGGTGCAAATAAAGGTGCAACTGGTCGACCAGTGCCTTTACTTGCTCAGTATTTAATCACTCAGGCTAATGCCGGAAGCTAGTTTTTACATACTCCCGTCACAGTCGCTATCAGACCGGCTTTTATTTGCCTGCAAATTGATAGAAAAAGCTTATCGCTGTGGACAGTTTTGCTATGTTTACACTGAAACACTGCAACACAGCCAGCAGCTTGATGACTTGCTATGGACCTATCGAGAAAATAGCTTTATACCTCATCAAGTGTATGACGAACCGAATAAAATAGCACCAGAATATGAACACACGGTTTTAATTGGTACTCAAAAAGCCCCCGAAAAATGGCAAAAATTAATTTTCAACTTATCATCAAAGTATCCTGATAATATCAATACAGCAGAGCGAGTATTAGAAATACTTGATAACAATGAAGAATTAAAACAAGCAGGTAGAGAGCGTTTTCGCCGATATAAACAAGCCGAATTCAATATATCAACATATAAAATATAGCGGACTCAACTCCGTTCTACATCATACAAATACAGAACCATCCATGGAAAAAACATACGCACCCCACTCAATCGAACAACGCTGGTACCAAACCTGGGAAAAAAAAGGCTACTTTAAAGCTAAGCCTGAAGGTGAATCATATTGCATTATGATTCCCCCTCCCAATGTCACTGGCAGCTTGCACATGGGACATGCTTTTCAAGACACCATCATGGATGCCTTAACCCGCTACCACCGAATGAAAGGCTGCAGCACCTTATGGCAACCGGGTAGTGATCATGCAGGCATAGCCACCCAAATGGTAGTTGAACGTTTAGTCAATGCAGAAGGCAAAACTCGCCATGATTATGGCCGCGAAAAATTTACCGAAAAAATCTGGGAATGGAAAGAACAGTCTGGCGGCACGATCACCAAACAATTGCGTCGTATGGGTTCTTCATTAGATTGGGAAAAAGAACGTTTTACCATGGATGACGGCATGTCAGACGCGGTACAAGAAGTATTTATCAAATTACACGAAGAAGGCTTGATTTATCGTGGCAAACGATTAGTTAACTGGGACCCTGTTTTACATACTGCCGTCTCTGACTTAGAAGTATTATCTGAAGAAGAAAATGGTTTTATGTGGCATATGCGCTACCCACTGTCTAATGGCTCAGGGCATTTAATTGTTGCAACGACCCGTCCAGAAACTTTGTTAGGTGATGCTGCAGTAGCCATTCATCCCGATGATGAACGTTACAAACACTTATTAGGTGAATTTTTAGAATTACCGTTAACAGGCAGACGCATCCCAATTATTGCCGATGAACATGTCGATCCTGAATTTGGCACCGGTTGCGTTAAAGTAACGCCAGCACATGACTTTAATGATTACGATGTTTGGACTCGTCACAGAGATATGTCTGCCATTCAGGACATGCCCCATGGGGGCCTGATCAACATATTTACTGTTGACGCCACCATCCGCGCCAATGACGAAGATGAAAACCTGTTAATCCCTGAGAAATATATCGGCATGGATCGCTTTGTCGCTCGTAAACAAATGGTTTCAGACCTTGATGAACTTGGATTACTTGAAAAAATAGCAGACCATAAATTAATGGTGCCCCGTGGCGATCGTTCAAATGCAG
>Ga0209495_1003086_pt1 | contig 10458 bp, 8 predicted proteins | sample EN1Hudsemesocosm_FD_184629 | JGI IMG/M metagenome (GOLD analysis project Ga0209495, IMG submission 184629) | Methane-oxidizing microbial communities from mesocosms in the Hudson Canyon - EN1E Hudson Canyon (SPAdes) (version 2) | ecosystem: Environmental > Aquatic > Marine > Cold seeps | place... | reverse complement strand
GTTTACCCCGCATAACGAGGCGAGAGCAGCTTCACTTTTTAGTCGCTCGGGATTATCTCCGGCCACTGACAATAAAATGGCTGCAGTATTTGGGCCAACGCCAAAACGACTTCGCAGTTTCTTTGCTTGTGTCTGCGTAAGTTTTTCGAGTAGCTTATCAAGTTGATTCAGTTCGGCCGTCAACATCTGCCACCTTTTTGCCAGTGACTTAAGTGTAATCAGTAGAGTATCCAGCAATGGTGTATCGCCAATATTACGAACGCGATTACAAGCTTGAACACACTCTACAGCTTTCACTTTCCATAGCTTTTCTCTGATGTCCTGAGGCGCACTAACGAGTATAGCTCGTAACTGGTTTATGGCTTGAGTCCGGGCTTTTACAGCGCTTCTCCGGGCGACAGAGGCAATTCTCATCGCTTCGCAAGCACCCGACTGGTGTTTAGGTATGGCTGTTGCAATCCCGGAGATTACAGACCTGGCTGCACTTTCAGCATCTGTTGGGTCTGATTTACCTTTCAGTCTTCTCTTCGCTCGGTCAGGCCTGTTGACCTCATAAACGGTGATGCCTTTGTCAATCAACGATCGGCACAAGCCTGCGCCGTACGTTCCTGTCCCTTCAACTCCGGCTTCTTCTAAGTGCCCAAAAGATGTGGCCCAATTAAACAAATTGAGATAGCCTAGTGTATTGGTTGAGATCGATTGGGTTCCTAGCAACTTTCCTGATCGGCTGACGACGGCTCCAACATGAACATCAAGATGTGTATCGACACCGAGTACAACTTCCATTTCATTCTTTTGTAGATTCATCGGTCATATCCTCTATTTTTTAAGAGGCATATCGCCAAACCCCATTCGCAGGACAGGACACTCACGGTGCAGAACAAAGCTCCTATTAGGTCACAGACGCTGGGCCCGGTAATAAGCGGGGAGTACCACTACTGATCGACAGGTCAACGCAAAGGCAATTCGCCAGTCCCAGCACGGGTCAGATCAATAGGGTACTCGCAAGGATACTACACTGAGTGTCCCAACAATTTCCCTTGCGACTCATGCTGGCCGTCAGGTTATTTGCCTTTAGCATGCTCCGCCAATCGTAGCTGGTATATTGGCAACCTTGATCTGAGTGAACAACAACATTGTCATCAGGGTTTCTACGCCAACATGCCATTATTACGGCATCCAGAGCTAGGTCAGTATTGATCCTATCGCTCATGGACCAACCAACAACCTGCCTAGAAAATAGATCAATAACAACCGCCAAGAACAACCAGCCTTCATAAGTGCGCACGTAAGTGATGTCAGTAACCCAAGCGGTATTCGGTTTATCAACATTAAATTCGCGCTTAAGTAAGTTAGGAGCGACTGTGGCCACTTCACCTGTCGTGTACCTATTCTTCCGCTTATACCCTCGCTGAGAGCTTATATCGGCGGTCTTCATCAACCGTAGCACGCGATTTCTACCACACCGCTCACCCTCTGCACGTAAATCCTTGTAGATCTTGCGGTAGCCATATACACAACCGCTTTCCAACCAAAACTGCTTAATGAAGCCTAGTAGGTAATCATCATCCTTTTGGCGCTGGCTTTTTGGTTCATGTAGCCAAGCATAGAATCCACTGCGATTGACGCCTATCACTTTGCACATGAGGCTCACCGGATAACGAAGAGTTTGAGATTTTATGAACGTGTATTTTTCTTTGACTCCCCGGCAAAGAACACGGCGGCCTCCTTTAGGATATCGCGCTCCTGTGTCACCCTCTTAAGTTCAGCCTTTAGGTGACGCAGCTCATCATCAGTCGACTTTTTGGCATGATAAGCTGCGGAGTTATCTCCGAACCTGGCCTTCCAGCTGTACAGGCTTTTGGTGGTGATTCCTAGCCGTTTAGCGACACTTGCTATCGAGTGCCCCTCCTGGGTGACCTGCTTAACCGCTGCAATCTTAAATTCATCGTTGTATCTTTCGCCAGCCATATTGAACTCCTAAGTCTTGGTAGTATAACCATTAGGAGTGTCTAGTGGGGCGGGTGCGATTCACTTGATGGTTCTATATGGGCAGACGCCACACAGAGGGGGATATTAATCCTTCCTATACCCTTGTACTCTGCGTGGTTCTCCTTTGAGCTCACACTGTTACCAGACCAACAACTTAAGAGCGGTGACATATCAATGGCTCCCACAACACAACCTCTAAGCTTCAACGAGAAACTCGGATACGGTGTCGGCGATACTGCGTCCAATTTCTTTTTTCAAACATTCAATATTTTCCTACTTTACTACTACACCGATGTATTCGGACTCAACCCCGCGGCGGTGGGAACCATGTTCCTGGTGACCAAGCTGGTTGACGCCCTGACTGACCCCGTGATGGGTATTATCGCAGATCGTACGGAAACCCGCTGGGGGAAATTTCGACCCTACATTCTGTGGGGTGCTATTCCATACGGGCTGCTCGGCTACGCCATGTTCGCCAACCCCGACCTGTCTGATACAGGCAAACTGGTCTACGCCTACACCACTTATACACTGATGATGCTCGCTTATACCGTTATCAATGTGCCTTATGGCGCGCTTATGGGCGTAATTTCTCCCTCATCGGACGAACGGTTGAAGGTAGCGACCTATCGCTTTGTCTGCGCTTTCAGCGCAGCCTGGCTGATAGGGACTTTTGTAACTCCTCTCAAAAGTATGCTGGGGGGTGGCGATGAAGCCGAGGGGTTTCGCCTCACTATGATGATTTTTTCGGTAATCTCTATTGCATTGTTCTGGATTACCTTCGCCTCGACCAAAGAACGGGTAAAACCCCCACATGTGAAATCGAGCCTAAAGGATGACCTCCTAGCAGTCCGCGCCAATCTTCCCTGGGTCGTCATGCTGCTCTCCGGTACATTTACCCTGGCCGCCGTCGCGGTTAGAGCAGGTGGCCAGATCTACTTCCTCAAGTATTATGTCGGCGATGACGGCACGCCATTATTCCTCATATTCGACAAGACCGCTCTGTTCATGTCACTGGGTACCTTCGCATTCATCGCCGGTGTCGGCACCACCCGGCTCCTCAACCGATACTTCGACAAACGAACCCTGCTCATTTTGGTAAACCTTGCCGGCGTGGCACTTGCGGTTCCTTTTTTCTTTATCCCACCGGACCAGTACTGGCTGTTGGTTATCTTGGTCTGTATTACATCATTTATCGGAGGTCCGGCCCCTGCGCTGGTGTTCGCAATGTATGCTGACTGCGTAGACTATGGTGAGCAAAAGACCGGCCGCCGCACCACCGGCCTTATCTATTCGGCGGGAGGTTTCGCGGCAAAGTTCGGTCTAGCGATCGGAGCGGGACTCTCCGGCTTCATACTGGCCGGCGTCGGTTTTGTTGCCAATGCGGAACAATCTGAATCAGCAATGCTGGGTATCCGACTGATGTACGTGGTCTACCCTGCAATATTGTTGATACTGGGCACGGTGGCACTGTTCTTTTACCGACTCACAGACAAGCGGGTATTGGAAATCGAAACCGAGTTGTCGGAGCGGCGCAAAATCCTCGAAAAACCCCTGCGAAGATGAGGGGGTATTAATCCTTCCTATATCCGGCGAGATGCCTAAACCAGAGAGTTATAACCGTATCTTTAAAAGGGCAGATCAAACCCATTGTGCCAGTGCCAACAATATGGATTAGATGTGCTTTTTTGATTTGACATCACAGTATAGAGACCGCACCCTTACGTGATGAAAATCAGCAAACCCCCAACGATGTATGATGTGGCCACGATTGCAGGGGTTTCGCAGAAAACCGTGTCTCGTGTATTTAGAAATGAGCCTAATGTGGGTGAGAAAACTCGCGATAGGGTATTGCATGCAGCGAATCAGTTAGGTTTCTCTCCTAATGTGGCGGCTAGGCGATTGGCGACGAAGCGGTCATCAGTTATCGGGCTTGTTTTTGATACGCGAATTCTTTCAGTAGAATCTAATCTCGGTTTTTATCAACTAGTCTCCCAAGCCTCGCTAGTTAGGTGCCGCCAGGAGGGGTATGGTCTGCTGCTTCATTCTTGCGACGCCAAAAAAACTGAAGATCGCCTGGCGTTGATGCAATTGTGTAAGGGTGGTAGCGTAGACGGCCTTGTTCTTTTGCCACCGCTTGCAGATAGCCATGAGCTAGCAGAATTGTTAAGCTCCAACAACATTAAATACGTTGAATGCTTTTCCTCCCGTAGTGTCGGTGCCAAAGTGCCTTATGTTGTCGCCGACGACCGTCAGGGAGCGAAAGATCTAACCCGGTTGTTAATTGGGCTAGGCCATAAGCGAATAGCATACGCCCAAGGACCCCCGGGTATCCAGTCAAGTCAGGATAGAGCTATTGGCTTCCAGGAAGCGCACGTAGAGGCGGGGATAACGATGGATTCCGATCTGGTAGTTTCTAGTGGTTTTACCTTTGAAGATGGAATAATCTGCGGTGAGCAGTTGCTATCATTAGAAAGGCCTCCTACTGCTATATTTGCCTTTAATGATAGCGTCGCAAGTGGAATACTAAATATTGCGCATCAAAAAGGGATAAAAGTACCGAGCGAGCTCTCTATTGCCGGATATGATGATGTAGGAATTGCGCACCAACTATGGCCACCCCTAACGACTGTCAGGCAACCAATCAGGGCTGCTGCGACTAGCTGTATAGATCTCCTGCTAAAAATATTGAGCAATGAAGGATTTGAAAATCGCTCCATTGTTCTTCCTGTAAAGGTCATAGAGCGCGGGTCCACTGGCACAGCGCCCCAAGTACTCTAGGCAAGTTACTGCCAGGATATCACCAAATAGTTAGGCTAAAGCCGTTCCCCTTTAACGTATAACAGGGCTAATTTTTTGCTGGGTAATTTTCCAGCCTAGGAGATTACCCAATTAAACCGTGTTTGAATTGAGCTGATAGATAAACTATCAGAGTAAATTCAATACATATATGACTACGCAGTAATATCCGAGCTTGAAGCATAACTCAACCAGCCTTAACTGCGCAGACATCTACAATTGACTACGCAGACATTTGCAATTGACTGCGCAGACATTTTCTGCGATATTTAGTTCGACTCTGTGATGAAAACACATTTTTCGTGGGTTTCTGCATGCAGTATCAAAAAGATTGCCATCTTTTCTAGCGCATAACGCGCCGGGTAAATTGCGTGGCAAATATAAATATACAGTTACCGCGAATATTGAGCGGCAAACCCGACGGGAGAAGGGAAATGATCAGTTCTAACATACTAACGACGTGCTTCGTTCAAAAACCCATTGCTAAAACAATCACAATGGCTATTTGCCTGTTAACGGCTGCTGGCGTGCAGGCAGAAGACTTGTCAAGAGTACTTGAAGAAGTTGTAGTTACAGCTACAAAGAAAAATACGATGCTACAGGATACGCCGATTGCTGTAACAGCGTTTGGTCCAGGTATGCTGGAAAAAGCTGCTCTAACTGAAGTAAGCGATCTCGCATCTGCCGTGCCGAACCTGTCTATGGGAATGGAAGGGTTTACCAACTCGCTGGAAATATCCATGAGGGGCATTTCTTCTAACAGCAACACCGAGACCAGCAACCCTGCGGTTTCGGTTAATCTCGACGGCGTATATATTCCTCGTCCACAGGGAGCGAATGCGCTGTTCTACGATGTGGAGCGCGTCGAGGTGCTGCGTGGGCCTCAGGGAACACTTTTTGGTCGCAACTCGACAGCCGGAGCCATTAATGTTGTCTCCCACAAGCCGACCGATCAGCTTGAAGGTTCGATAAAGTTTGAGGCGGGTAATTATGATCAGCGTGCTGTGCGCGGTGTTCTCAATATACCTGTTAGCGAGACCTTTGCTTTAAGAGCTTCTCTGCAAACGGAGGAGCGGGACGGGTATTTCGATAATAGCAGTTCGCCTGTACCAATAAGTGAGGATTATGGCAATGCGGATCAGCTCTCCGGTCGCCTCAGTGCACTTTATACCCCTACAGATGACTTTTCCTGGTTGCTTGTTTATGAGGTAAGTCAGAATGACGGCGCGGGAACTCTGAGTGTTCCTAACCCAATTCCCGCGGGCGAAGATGTTTTTGACAGGGCGGTCAGTTTTGCTGGCGAAATGGATATTACATTTTCCACACTACGCTCTCGCATGGACTGGGATATTTCTGACCAATTGCGTGTAACCTACGTTGCGGGCTTCGGTGGATTGGATCGGCTTCAATTGTCTGACGCTGATGGCGGCACCGGCCCAGGGAACGAAAATTTACGTGCGGTTAGTGAAAACGAATTCTTTAGCCACGACGTGCAGCTGCAGACCACGGGTGACGGCGCATTGCAATGGACGGTCGGTGCATTTTACTTTGAAGAAAAAAACGATGTGATTTTTGACGCGCAACAGGTTGATGCGGATTTTTTGGTGGCCTTCCGCAATTTTGATCGCGGGCAGGAAGCGACGGCCCTCTACGGTCAGGGTACATACAGCGTTAGTGATGCGGTCCGCGTTACCGCCGGTGCGCGATATACCGAGGACAGTAAACTTGACCCCGATGCAAGCGCCTATTTTTGTGGTGCACCATTCCAGGGCTCAGGTTTTGGTTCGGTTGAGATAACGAGCATCAATACAGACGATTGTAATTTGAGGTCAAGCACCTCACGAGAAGAGGACTTTAACGCCGTGACCTGGCGATTAGGGCTCGATATGGATATGAACGATGATGTCCTTTTATACGGGTCTGTGGCTACCGGCTACAAATCGGGCGGATTTTCCAATGTCGCCCCTGCTTTTGATGAAGAAACTGTATTGACCGTTGAAGCGGGGCTCAAGGGTAATTTTCTGGATAACACCTTGCGTTTAAATGCGGCTTTGTTTTCTTCCTCATACGAGGATATGCAGTTAGCGCAAATTGTTGATAACGCCTCGCGCACAGAGAACGCAGCGGAAGCCACAATCAATGGTCTTGAGCTCGAAGGGTTATGGTTGGTAGGGGACAATACCCAGATTGATGGCTTTGTTAGCTGGCTTGACGCAGAGTTTGACGAATATATGGACGCATGCGATGCGACTAATCCCCCTTGCAGTGGTCCTGCGGCTAATTTGCTCGACCTTTCTGGAAACAAGCTCACCCGCTCTCCGGAATGGAGCTTTAATTTGGGCATTGAGCACAACTTTGTTTTGGCTGGCGGTACCCTGACGCCTCGGTTATCCGTCCATTGGGAAGACGATTCTTACGTGAGGGTCTATAACCGGGATGATATCGATAAAGTAGATTCCTGGACAAAAACCGACTTTACGCTTGGTTATAAACCCCATGAAGGTGGCTGGGGCCTGCAGTTCTTTGCCAAGAACATTGAGGATGAAGCTAGAAGACAATCCGCTCTTGTTAGTCCTTTTGGCGCTGTCAGGGGTTCATTCAGCAATCCCCGAACCTATGGTGTTAAATTCGATTATCGTTGGGGAGAGTAATCGACTAGCAACTGTTGCCCGTCGCCGTATGGCGGCGGGCGGATCAGCCACCCGGTATGAATCTCCGGTTAGTTTCAGAGCGACCATCCGGGTTGCTCCAACAAATGCCTGGCCCGCAAGACGAATCGTCAGCCATGACACAGGCGTTTGATGGTTTACGAGAATCAAATTAAAGGATATCGAGCATGACGTTAAGGATCTTCAATTACAGGGTTAGCGTCCTCGCTGTCCTGGCATCAATTATCTTTCTGTCCGCCGCATGTACGTCCAGAGGTATATTGGATTCTGGCAGCGATGAGGGTACGCCGCAAAGAGCGCTTTCCCATCGTGCTATTAAAATATTGCAGGTTGATGGCCTGGCGTTTAAGGACCTGAATAAAAACACAATACTTGATCGCTATGAGGATTGGCGTCTGTCGGCAGATGCTCGAGTTGAAGACCTGTTATCACGCATGACACTCGACGAAAAAGCTGGCTTGATGGTGCATGCCAACGGGCCAGGAAATAAGCCATTACCAGCAACCTCAAACAGCTATGACCTTAAGGTTATTGAGAACTATCTTAACCAAAAAAAGATCACTAGCATGGTTACCAGGCTAGCATCTGACCCTGAATCACTAGCCAAACAAAACAATCTCGTTCAGGCCCTGGCCGAAAAAACTCGCCTGGGTATTCCTTTTACAATCAGCACCGATCCCAGGAATCACTTCAAGTATACCGTAGGCGCTAGTGTGGTTGGCGGCAGATCTTTTTCACAGTGGCCTGAATCGCTTGGTTTTGCTGCCCTGAACGATAGCAACACGACAGAAAATTTCGCGGATATCGTGCGAGCGGAATACCGTGCGATCGGTATTCATATGGCGCTCTCGCCGATGGCAGACCTGGCGACGGAGCCAAGATGGTCCAGAATCAACGGGACCTTTGGAGAAGATGCGGAACTGGCAAAACGCATGGTCCACTCATATATAAAAGGCTTTCAGGGCGGCACTTCCGGACTAACAACAGATAGTATTGCCACCGTAGTCAAACATTGGGTTGGCTACGGTGCTGCCAGTGAAGGTTTTGATAGCCATAATTACTATGGGCGATATGCCGTTTTTCCAGGTGATAATTTTTCCTATCACATCAAGCCTTTCGAAGGCGCATTTAGCGCCGGGGTAAGCGGCGTGATGCCAGCCTACTCAATCATGAAGGACCTAGTTTTCGAGGGCAAAAAAATCGAGCAGGTCGGTGCCGGTTTTAGCAAATTTTTACTGCAGGACTTGCTTCGCGAACGCTACGGGTTCAAGGGTGTCGTGCTTTCTGACTGGTCGATTACCAAAGACTGTACTCAGGTGTGTAAGGAGGGTGGCCAGAAATCATTTGATGATGTCTCAACTTCCTGGGGAGTAGAGCACCTGAGCAAGATTGAGCGATTTGCAAAGGGTATTACCGCTGGGCTGGATCAGTTTGGCGGTGTGGATAATCCGGAGATTATTGTGGAGGCGGTAGATGCCGGGATGATCTCGGAATCGAGAATTGATGTCTCAGCCGGGGCTGTATTGCTGCAGAAGTTTCAACTTGGCCTGTTTGATTCGCCATTTGTTGATGAGGCGGGGGCGAGAGATGCTGTCGGTCAAGAAGCTATACAGGTTGAAGCAAATAAGGTTCAAAGTCAGTCCCTGGTTATCCTGGAAAACAATAATGATATGTTGCCCCTGAATGCGTCCGTAGCCAGGAAGGTTTTCGTATTGGGAGTTGATGGCGATGTGGTTGAATTGTAGTGGTCAAGTAAATCTGGTCACGATTTAGTAGTTCTGATAATACATTTTCTCAGCTTCGTTTGGCGGCAACATGCCATTGTGACTGTGCGGCCTTAACCTGCTGTAATAACCAATAATGTAATCGGTCACGGATTGTTTGGCGTGTGTAAAAGAGCTGTAGCCAATCGAAGGCATCCATTCCGTTTTGAGGCTTCTAAAAAATCTTTCCATCGGTGCATTGTCCCAACAATTTCCTCTTCGACTCATACTCTGAGTAATTTGATAGCGCCAAAGTAGGCGACGATATTTGAGACTTGTATAGTGGGTTCCCTGGTCGGAGTGAAACATAAGCCCACTAGGCATTCCTCTAAGTTCAAATGCCATTGTCAGCGCCTTACCTGTTAACGCACTATCCGGCGAAAGAGATAAGGCCCAGCCAATCGGTTTTCGAGCAAACAAATCGATCACTACTGCCAGATAAGCCCAGCGCTTCCCAGTCCACAAATACGTTACGTCACCGCACCAAATTTCATTGGGCTTGCACACATTGAATTGGCGATCCAACTTATTAGCAATCGCAAGATGCTCTTGTGCAGCTCTCTTGTAACGATGCTTTGGTTGTTGGCAGCTAGTCAGCGAAAGAGCTTTCATTAAGCGCCCAGCACGATAGCGACTAAGCGGAGTGCCTGCTTGGCTGACCATGCTTGAAATCGACCTTGAGCCTGCGGAGCCACCGCTTTGCCGATGCGCTGTACGAACCAAAGTCTTGAGTCTTAGTCGATCAGGTGACTCTGTTCTCGTTTGCTGCTTCCAATAATTGTAGCTGCTGCGATGTACCCCAAATACATCGCAGACGCGGGTTACCGTGTGGCTCTCTTTGAGCTTCTCGACTAGCGAGAATTGTTCAGGGAGTCTGACATCAAGAGAGCGGTAGCCTTTTTTAATATCTCCTTTTCTTCCTCAACTCGCCGAAGCTGCTTTTCCAGCTCGCGAATTCGTCTTTGATCTGGGGTCATAGGCGTTGCCTTGGGTGTGTTTCCACTGAGCTCTCCACGAAGCTGGCCCACCCATTTAGTCATCGTTGAATGGCCGACTCCCATAGCTTCTGCCGCGTCTCTTATTGTGCGACCTTGATCGACCACCAACTGGGCGGCTTCTAATCTAAATTCTGGGCTAAAAGTGGGTCTAGTACGCTTTTTCATTGGTCACCTGTGTTGTTGTAGAGATGATCATATCACCTCTTAATTGGTGTCCAAATTAACCGTACCACTACA
>Ga0209495_1003080_pt1 | contig 10473 bp, 20 predicted proteins | sample EN1Hudsemesocosm_FD_184629 | JGI IMG/M metagenome (GOLD analysis project Ga0209495, IMG submission 184629) | Methane-oxidizing microbial communities from mesocosms in the Hudson Canyon - EN1E Hudson Canyon (SPAdes) (version 2) | ecosystem: Environmental > Aquatic > Marine > Cold seeps | place... | reverse complement strand
GCCACTCGACGCCTGCTAGCAAGCTAGCATCGTTTCCGTTCGACTTGCATGTGTTAGGCATGCCGCCAGCGTTCAATCTGAGCCATGATCAAACTCTTCAGTTTAATTTTGCTATTTTGTACCTATCAAAGAAGGTACGAACTCATTTTGACGTTGTCGTATTACTTAAACATTTTACTGTTTTTGTAGATACTCAAACATCAGTCTTCTTTTTGACAAAATCTGACTAATGCAAGTACCCACACAAATTACTTGATATTATTTTTTTAAAGAGCGCTTTGTGTGCAAGTCAATCTCTGCAACAAAGAAGCGAGAATTATACAGCCCTCACCTACACTGTCAATCTTTATTTCATTTTAAATTTAGTCTTTAAATCGAAATATTTTACTTTTATTTCCCAAATCATCATGCCACTTAATGGCTGAACAACTCAAGGAAAAAGGTATTCTACAGCTTTAAATGCTAGCGTCAAGCGCTAATTTAACTTTTTATAGCTTACACAAAAAAGCCGACAACAAGGCCGGCTTTTTTAACTACAATTTAGTTGTATTTATTCTGAAGCTTGTGTTTCATCGGCAACATTTCTGTCAACCAGTTCCACAATCGCCATAGGAGCTTTATCACCTTCTCGCAGACCACACTTCAATACACGAACGTAACCACCTGGTCTTGTTAGTGCTCGTGGAGAAACGTCAGAAAATAACTTTGTTACCATTTCTCTATCGCCTAAACGAGCAAAAGCTAGTCGACGATTGGCAACAGTATCTTCTTTGCCTAAAGTAATTAATGGCTCAACAACACCTCGTAGCTCTTTAGCTTTAGGCAATGTTGTACGAATTACTTCATGCTCTAATAATGATGCAGCCATATTTTTGAACATTGCTGTCCTGTGACTACCATTACGGTTTAGTTTACGACCAGAGTTTCGATGACGCATGTGTCAATACCTTATTTTTGTTCTAATGATGCAGGCGGCCAGTTATCAAGGTGCATACCTAGTGATAATCCTTTTGACGCTAATACATCTTTAATTTCAGTTAATGATTTCTTACCTAAGTTAGGTGTTTTCAACAATTCCATTTCAGAACGTTGAATTAAATCACCAACATAGTAAATATTTTCAGCTTTTAAACAATTAGCAGATCGAACTGTTAAGTCTAGCTCATCGATAGCCTGTAATAAAGCTGGATCAACAGTATCTTGAACCTCTTCAACTTCTGGCTCTTCAATAACTGTGAAGTCAGCGAATGAAGACAACTGATCACTTAAGATGGTAGATGCATATTTTATTGCATCTTCAGCATCTAATGTACCATCAGTGTCGACATCAAGAATCAGTCTATCCAAATCAGTACGATTTTCAACGCGGGCACTTTCAACCGCATATGTAACCATATTTACTGGACAGTATGATGCATCTAAGTGAAGTTGACCAATTACACTTTCTTCATCTTCATTAGTAACACGTGTACTTGCAGGTGAATAACCTCGACCTTTTTTAACCTTAAAGGTGATAGCTAAATTACCACCTGTTAAGTTAGCAATAACATGATCATGATTAGCAACTTCTACATTGTGAGGAAGTTGAATGTCAGCCGCTGTAACAGGACCGACACCATCTTTATTCACAGTAAGAACTACTTCATCGAGGTCATGCATTTTAAATGCAAGGCCCTTCATGTTCAATAGTACGTCAAGAACATCTTCTTGAACGCCATCAATCGCAGAGTACTCATGTACCACACCATCAATTTGCGCCTCGACAACTGCTGAACCTTCCATTGATGAAAGCATGATACGACGTAAAGCATTACCCAGCGTATGACCGAAACCACGCTCTAGTGGCTCCAGTACAAGACGAGTACGGGTATTGCTAATTTTTTTTATATCGACCAAACCTGGCTTTAGAAACTGACTCGTAAAGGTCGCCATTTATATTCCTCTAATTAAACTCACAATATGAGTTTACCTAATTCTATTTCGAGTAAAGCTCGACGATTAAGTGCTCGTTGATATCTGCTGACAAATCAGAACGCTCAGGAACATGTTTATATGTACCTTGCATTTTAGTAGCATCAACTTCGACCCAGTCAGAAAAACCATTTTGAGTAGCCAAATCTAACGAAGCTTTGATTCGAATTTGATTTTTACCTGATTCACGAATAGCAATCACATCGTCTGCTTTAACTTGGTATGAAGGAATATTAACCTTGTCACCATTTATAGTTATTGCGTTATGACGAACTAGTTGACGTGATTCACTACGAGAAACCCCAAAACCCATTCTGTAAACTACATTATCAAGACGGCTTTCTAACAATTGAAGAAGGTTTTCACCTGTCGAACCTTTCATATTATCTGCTGACTTGTAGTAAAGTCGGAATTGTTTTTCTAATACGCCATATACGCGACGAAGCTTTTGCTTTTCACGTAATTGCGTAGCGTAATCAGATAAACGTGAGCGACGTTGACCATGCTGACCTGGTGGAAATGCACGATTTTCAATAGCACATTTCGACGTGTAACATTTTTCGCCTTTTAAAAATAACTTCTCACCTTCTCGGCGACATAAGCGACATTTTGCACCAATATATCGTGCCATAATGATTTTCTCCTAAATTATACTCTGCGTCTTTTTGGCGGACGGCAACCATTATGCGGAATAGGTGTAACATCTGTAATATTGTTGATTTTAAAGCCAAGGTTATTCAGTGCACGAACAGCTGATTCGCGACCAGGACCTGGGCCTTTAATTTCAACATCAAGGTTTTTCATTCCGAAGCCTTGGGCGACTTCACCCGCTTTTTCTGCAGCAACTTGCGCAGCAAACGGCGTGCTCTTACGGGAACCACGGAAACCAGAACCACCGGCAGTTGCCCATGAAAGGGTATTGCCCTGGCGGTCTGTAATTGTAATTATCGTATTATTGAATGATGCATGCACATGCGCAACACCATCTACGACATTCTTTTTAACACGCTTACGTTGGCGTGCAGTTGAATTTGCCATCGAGAAATCCTACCTTATTTGATCATACGACGAGGACCCTTACGTGTCCTTGCGTTTGTTTTAGTACGTTGACCTCGAAGGGGCAGACCTCTACGGTGACGAACGCCACGGTAACAGCCTAAATCTTTCAGTCGTTTAATATCCATAGATACTTCACGACGAAGATCACCTTCAACGGTGAATTTAGCTACTTCTGAACGAAGTGCTTCGACTTCTTGGTCCGTTAAATCTCTAACTTTAGCATCACGAGCAACACTAGCGTTATCACAGATACTCTGCGCACGTGTTAGTCCGATACCATATATAGATGTTAACGCTATCACCGTGTGCTTTTGCACCGGGACGTTTATTCCTGCAATACGAGCCATTGAGCTACCCTAAATTCTTCTTATGTGAACAGAGAATTCTAACATACAAATCCAGTGTTCGACAACAAATTAATTATTGTGACGTCTTATTAACCTTGACGCTGCTTATGACGTGCTTCTTTACAAATAATACGCACGACGCCTTTACGCTTTACAACTTTACAGTTGCGGCAAATAGGCTTTACTGAAGCTTGAACTTTCATTAAATTTCTCCACCAAATGTGTATAAGGCTTTTAGTTTAAAAACCCTGACATACCTTTTTTATTCTTGTTTGATTTTTTCATCAAACCTTCATATTGTTGTGACATCATATGTGACTGAACTTGCGATACAAAATCCATCACAACAACAACAATAATCAGTAACGATGTACCTCCAAAGTAAAAGGGCACACTCCAATATAATATTAGAAACTCAGGAAGCAAACAGACGGCAGTTATATATACAGCACCTGCTAACGTTAACCTTCCCATCACACTATCTACATAGCGTGTAGTTTGTTCTCCAGGACGTATTCCAGGAATAAACGCACCAGATTTTTGTAAGTTTTCCGCTGTTTCCTTTGGGTTAAACACTAACGCAGTATAAAAGAAACAGAAGAATATAATTGCTACAGCATACGCCAACACATACATTGGTTGGCCTGGCGACATTAATGTAGAAACATCTTGCAGCCAGCCTAATCCTTCAGAAGCACCAAACCAGCCAGCTATTGTAGCAGGAAACAGTATGATACTAGAAGCAAATATTGGAGGGATTACACCAGCCATGTTTAATTTCAATGGTAAGTGTGTAACTTGACCAGCCATCATTTTCCGTCCTTGCTGCCTTTTCGCATAGTGAACGGGGATCCTTCTTTGTGCTCGCTCTACAAAAACTACAAATGCTGTAACCGCAAGCGCTAAGAATAATAGGGTAATGACAAGGAATGTATGAAGCTGTCCTGTTCTTGCCAACTCAAGTGTTCCGCCAATTGCAGCTGGTAAACCGGCAACAATCCCAGCAAAGATAATCAATGAAATACCATTACCTATACCGCGCTCTGTGATTTGCTCACCCAACCACATTAGAAACATGGTACCTGTGACTAGCGTTATTACGGCTGTTACCCTAAATAATAAACCAGGATCTACAACAACACCTATGCCGCCAGCACTCTGTGCTTCAAGTGCTACTGCAATCCCTAATGCTTGGAATGTAGCTAACACTAATGTGCCGTAACGTGTGTACTGAGTAATTTTGCGTTTACCTGCCGCACCTTCCTTTTTAAGCTGGGCAAGCTTAGGATGTACTACCGTAAGTAACTGCATAATAATTGATGCAGAGATATATGGCATAATCCCTAGAGCAAAAACTGATAAGCGTGAGAGTGCACCACCTGAAAACATGTTCATCATGTCTAGAACAGTGCCTTTTTGTGACTCAAACATAATCGCAAGCGCAGCTGGATCGATACCTGGGACAGGTATAAACGTTCCCATGCGATACACTAACAATGCGCCTAAAACAAAAAGCAATCTACTTTTTAACTCAGCGTACTTACCTACTTGTTTAGTATTTTCCACGAATTAGTCTTCGACTTTACCGCCGGCAGCTTCAATTGCAGCTTTAGCTCCTGCAGTAACAGCCAAACCTTTAACTGTAACTACACTAGCAATATCGCCAGAATTGATAACTTTTGCACGTAATGTATTTTCAGGAACGGCATCAATTGATTTCAATACTAATAAATCAATCATATCTGCTTTAATGTTTGCAATTACATCAAGTCGTACTTCTGCGGTAGTAGAACTTTTACGTGATGTAAAACCTACCTTAGGCAAACGACGTTGTAATGGCTGTTGTCCACCCTCAAACCCACGCTTATTGAATCCACCTGATCGTGATTTCTGACCTTTATGACCACGACCACATGTTTTTCCGGTACCTGATCCTGTGCCACGGCCAACGCGTTTAGCATCTTTCGTTGATCCAAGAGCTGGAGCAATAGTATTTAAATACATTTTATACTTCCTCAACCTTCAACAAATATGAAACATGGTTTATCATGCCTCTATTTTCAGGTGTATCAATAACAACAGCACTACTGCCTGTTTTCCTTAGACCTAAACCAGCAACGCATGCTTTATGTTTAGCCAAACGACCGATTGTGCTTTTAACTAAAGTGACTTTCAATTGAGCTTGTGATGTCATTTTCTTATTCCATAATCTCTGAAACGGTTTTACCACGTTTAGCTGCAACGCCTTCAGGACTATTCATATCCGTAAGGCCCTTGATTGTTGCGCGAACAACATTAAGAGGGTTCGTTGAGCCAATAGATTTTGCAAGTACGTTATGAACACCAACAACGTCAAATACTGCGCGCATTGCTCCACCGGCAATAACACCCGTACCTTCAGAAGCAGGTTGCATATAAACTTTTGCCGCACCATGACGTGAAGTCAATGGATGCTGCAGTGTCTTACCGTTTAGGGTAACTGTTTGCATGTTCTTTCTTGCTTCATCCATTGCTTTTTGAATAGCTACCGGTACTTCACGTGCTTTACCTTGACCGAAACCTACTCGACCTTCACCGTCACCAACTACTGTTAGTGCAGAGAAACCGAATACTCGACCACCTTTAACAACTTTAGCAACGCGGCGAATACCTACTAACTTTTCAATCAAACCATCAGAAGGGGTTTGTCGTTGATCATTCTGTGCCATGTGATAATACCTTTATATTAGAACTGCAGGCCGTTTTCGCGTGCAGCATCTGCTAACGCTTTAACGCGACCGTGAAATTTGAAGCCAGAACGGTCAAACGAGACTTTCTCAATGCCTTCTTTAACCGCACGTAAAGCAACTGCTTTACCTACAGCTTCAGCGGCAGTAATATTGCTTGTTACCGTTAAGTCTTTCTTCACTTCTGCATCTAAAGTTGAGGCAGACGCAATAACTTTTGAGCTATCATGCGCTAATACTTGTGCATAGATATGCTGAGATGTTCTGTGAACTGACAACCTATATACTTCAAGCTCTTTTAATTTAGCTCGAGTTTTTACAGCTCTACGTAATCTTGATGTTTTCTTATCCATAGTTCAGCCTAATTATTTCTTCTTAGCTTCTTTACGAGCAACATGCTCATCCGAGTAACGCACACCCTTACCTTTATAAGGTTCTGGCGGACGGTATGCGCGGATATCTGCTGCAACCTGACCTACTACTTGTTTATCCGCACCTGTAATAATAACTTCAGTCTGACTTGGCGTTACTATTGTAATACCTTCAGGAACTTCATATTGAACAGGATGAGAAAAACCTAATGTAAGGTCTAATTTTTTACCTTGTGCCTTCGCTCTGTAACCAACACCTACTAGCGTTAGTTTTTTCTCAAAACCTTGAGAAACACCAAGCACCATATTATTAATTAGCGCACGAGTAGTGCCTGCTAATGCAACGGCTTGTTTTGATGTACTAAGAGCTGCAGCTTTTAATTCGCTACCTTGCTGTTCTACTTTAACATGTGCATTAAGAGTTCTAGTCAAAGTGCCTTTAACACCTTTCACTGAAATTTCTGCACCGTTAAGTGATATCTCAACACCAGCTGGTATTTCGACAGGAGCATTTGCTATACGTGACATTCTTAAATCTCCAATTATAAGGCTTAACTAACTGCGCAAAGGACTTCGCCGCCCTGGCCCAATTCTCTCGCCTTACGATCTGTCATTACACCTTTCGATGTTGACACAATAGCTACGCCGAGTCCGTTAATGACTTTTGGTAAATCTTTCGCTGACTTGTACACACGTAGGCCTGGACGACTTACACGGTCAATTTTAGAAATTACAGCTTTACCTTCAAAGTATTTAAGTGAGATAGAAAGCGTAGCTTTACCATCGACATCACTCGTTTCATATGAAGAGATATAACCCTCGTCTTTTAATACGTTTGCAATACTTAACTTCACATTTGAAGATGGCATTGAAACGTCAGTTTTGTTTGCTTGCTGTGCGTTACGAATACGGGTAAGCATATCTGCAACAGGATCTGTCATACTCATTTTATATTAGCTCCAGTTTAAGGTTGATTACCAGCTCGCCATTACAAGTCCAGGGATATCCCCTTTCATTGCATGTTCGCGCAGTTTATTTCTAGATAATCCAAACTTACGGTAATAACCGTGTGGACGACCGGTGATTTCACAACGGTTTCTCATCCGAACTGAACTTGAGTTTCTTGGAAGCGCATGAAATTTCTTCGCGGCTTCTTGACGATCATCAAAACTTAAAGACATATCAAGCATTCGTTTTTTCAACTCTGCTCGCTTGACTGCATATTTTTGAACTAATTTTGCTCGTTTAATCTCACGATTAATCATGCTACGTTTAGCCATAACTTACTCCACTAACCTATATCTATTTTCTAAAAGGAAACTTAAAAGCTGATAATAATGCACGTGATTCATCTGCTGTTTTTGCAGTTGTTGTGATAGTTATATCCATACCACGTAGCTTATCAATTTTATCGTACTCGATTTCTGGGAATATAATCTGTTCTTTAACTCCCATACTATAGTTTCCTTGGCCATCGAAAGATTTCGGATTTAAACCACGAAAATCACGAATGCGAGGAATAGAAATGGTTACTAGGCGGTCAAGAAAATCATACATTCTTTCTGAACGTAGAGTTACCTTACAACCTACTGGCCATCCTTCACGTAGCTTAAAGCCTGCAATAGACTTTTTAGCCTTATTAACGACAACTTTCTGACCTGAAATTTTTTCCATGTCAGCCACTGCGTTTTCTAATACTTTTTTATCAGTAAGAGCCTCACCAACACCCATATTAAGAGTGATTTTGGTAATTCTTGGAACTTCCATTACTGACTTATAGCCGAACTGTTCTGTTAACTGCTCAACTACAGTATCACGATAAAATTCTTTTAATCTGCTCACTGTATATACCTAATTCTTTATCTTAAGCGCCAACGACTTCGCCGTTTGACTTGAAGAAGCGAACCTTACGGCCATCTTCTAACACTTTAAATCCAACTTTATCAGCCTTGCCAGTAGCAGGGTTAACTAAAGCTAAATTCGAACCATCAATCGGCATCTCTTTTTCAAGGATACCACCGGCAGCACCCATTTGCGGGTTAGGTTTAGTATGCTTTTTAACAAGGTTAAGACCTTGAACTACAAACTTACCGTTAACACCACGAACTGTAACTTCACCAGTTTTGCCGCGGTCTTTACCAGCTACGACAATAACTTGATCACCTTTTACTAATCTTTCCATCTCAAATACCTACTTATAATACTTCTGGCGCTAGCGATATAATCTTCATGAATTTTTCTCCACGAAGTTCACGTGTAACAGGGCCAAAAATACGTGTACCAATCGGTTGCTGTGCTGCGTTTAGCAATACAGCTGCATTAGTATCGAAGCGAATAACTGAACCATCTGGACGACGAACACCTTTACGTGTACGGACGATTACTGCGTTATGAACCTCACCCTTTTTAACTTTTCCACGGGGTGTTGCTTCTTTAATAGTGACTTTAATTACATCACCAATACCAGCGTAACGACGGTGCGAACCGCCTAACACTTTTATACATTCAACGCGCTTTGCACCACTGTTATCGGCGGCTTCAAGACTGCTTTGCATTTGAATCATAGTCTAAACTCCAATGTTTAGTGCGGGGCTATTTAGCACGCTCAATAACTTCAACCAAATTCCAAGACTTAGTCTTAGATAAGGGTCTACTAGAAGTGATACTCACCACGTCGCCAATATTGCATTCATTCTTTTCATCATGTGCATGCAATTTTGTAGACTTTTTGACATATTTTTTGTATATCGGATGGGCTACTTTACGTTCAACCAACACTGTGATTGTTTTATCCATCTTGTCGCTAACAACAAGACCAGTTAATGAACGTGTTGTACTTTGTTGTTCACTCATCTTTATATGCCCTATGTGTTTTCGTTAACTACAGTTTTAATTCGGGCAATATCACGACTAACACGGCGCATTTCGCTTGTTCGTTGTAATTGACCGGTCGCATTTTGCATGCGTAAATTAAACTGTTCTTTATGAAGAGCTTCTAACTCTTTACTAATATCTTCAGCAGACTTCGCTCTGATTTCACTTGCTTTCATTACAGTATCGCTCGAGTTACAAATGTAGTCTTAATAGGAAGCTTAGCAGCCGCAAGACGAAACGCTTCACGCGCAACTTCTTCACTCACACCTTCCATTTCATAGAGCATGCGACCAGGCTGCACATTAGCAACCCAATATTCAACATTACCCTTACCTTTACCTTGACGCACTTCTAACGGCTTACTTGTAATCGGCTTATCTGGAAATACACGGATCCAAATTTTACCACCACGTTTTACATAACGCGTCATAGCACGACGTGCTGCTTCAATCTGACGCGCTGTAATGCGCCCACGATCGAGAGACTTAAGCCCAAACTCACCAAAGCTTACTTTAGCACCACGTTGAGCTAAGCCTCGGTTACGCAGCTTCATCTGCTTTCTAAATTTTGTTCTTTTTGGCTGTAACATTGGTTAAAACCTTATTTTTCTGCTTGGGCAGGTACTGGTGCATGCGCATCAAAAACCTCACCCTTAAAAATCCAAACTTTGATACCGATGATACCGTAAGTCGTGTTTGCTTCAGCAGTACCGTAATCAATATCAGCACGCAGTGTATGTAGAGGCACACGACCTTCACGATACCATTCTGTACGAGCAATCTCTGCACCATTTAAACGGCCAGCTAGATTAATACGAATACCTTCAGCACCTAAACGCATAGTATTTGTAACGGCGCGTTTCATTGCACGTCGAAACATAATACGACGCTCAAGTTGTTGCGCTACACTTTCAGCAACTAATGTTGCATCAAGCTCAGGCTTACGAATTTCTTCGACGCCAACGTTAACTGGCACTCCCATAATTTTAGAGCAAGCAATACGAAGTTTATCAATGTCTTCGCCTTTTTTACCAATAACAATACCCGGACGAGCCGTATGAATTGTGATCTTGGCATTTTTTGCTGGTCTATCGATCTGAATTTTGCTTACTGATGCATGTGCTAA
>Ga0209495_1003075_pt1 | contig 10483 bp, 9 predicted proteins | sample EN1Hudsemesocosm_FD_184629 | JGI IMG/M metagenome (GOLD analysis project Ga0209495, IMG submission 184629) | Methane-oxidizing microbial communities from mesocosms in the Hudson Canyon - EN1E Hudson Canyon (SPAdes) (version 2) | ecosystem: Environmental > Aquatic > Marine > Cold seeps | place... | reverse complement strand
TAAGTTGTTTTGTCCTGCGCCCGCTAATAAAAAAAGTGCACTACTAATATCAGGTATAGAGTGACACTGGATATCTAACCAATTCTGAGCAAAGTGTTTCAAGATTCTGTTCTCATATTGAGTAAAGAGCCATCATGTGAGCTAGTTCTAGCAAATGGCCATAAACAATCCATTACATCATCGATATACGTGTGAGCAGTTATTTGTATATCTATTACATCCTGTTCGCTTAACTTGGTGTTAAGAAGGTTATTTGATTCTAAGTATAGTGATAGAGGCTGATCGAGAGACTGCTCTTCTTCCAGCATCATTGCGTGAGCTAAATTAATAATTTGAACTTCTATTTCATTGCGTGTGGCTAACTCGGGTTCTAGGTGATATTTAGCAATATCACCGTAGCTTTGAGGTAGCTCCCACAATTGCATTATTTCAAATCCTACTTGGCCATAATCAAAGCCAAGAGATTGTCTTTCTTGTATGAAAAGTGGTGTGTTTGTTTGTGTTGATTTAACTAAGATATTTTGTACTTGTTCCGAGAGCTTGGTAAACATCACAATATGACCAATTTCATGTAACAGCCCAGCGGTAAATAAACGTTCTTTCGTTGGTAGCATACATTTCTCTGCCAGCATTCTTGCTACGATTCCACAATAAATGCTACTTTTCCAGAATGACTCTTGATCAAAAATTTCAGAAGGAATGGTAGAAAAAGCACGAATAGCAAGGCTACTTAAAAGTAAGTCATGTAATTGAAATGTACCGGTCATTAAGATTGCTTGTTGAACGGTTTCTACTTTTCGATAGTGAGCCCAAAAAGGACTGTTGGTCATTCTAATTAGGCGTGCGGATAAGGCCGGATCGAGTAGAATAATATCGGCAAAGTCTTCGACACTTGCCGTAGGTTGGGCAAGTAAGTCTCTAATGCGATGATACACGGAAGGTAGTGCAACTTTTTCAGCTACAGTCGAGACCAGTGTATGAGCAGAATTTATCACAACGAGTGATAGCTTAGGTTCAATCTAACGTCTAAGAATGACCTTTTCTATATCGTTGCTAAGTTGTAGTGCTTGTCCATGTAATTTTGTCATATCATCCTCACTGATGTTTAAGCTATCCAAGTTTTCTTGTTCGAGCACATATTGGAAGCTATCGGCTCCTGGGAACCTGTTCACCGCTGCCTTATGCGCAATATGTATAATCATTGTTTCAATTTGATATTCTGTTGCTATTTCTGGGTTAGATTGTGCTCCAGTAATACACTGAAATTTGTAGGGTAAATTCCAATCTTCCATCAAAGCTTGGCCAATTTTACCAAAATCAGTACCTAATAATTCATGCTCCACGTCTATGAAAGCCTGCTGATTACTATGTGCTTGACGGACAAGTTCTTTGGATTGTTCTGGGAACTTCATAAAAAGTAAAATATGGCCAATTTCATGTAATAGGCCACTTACGAATAAACTTTCAGCATCTTGAAGTTGGTTTTTCTCAGCCAATAACTTTGCTAGAGAACCAGAGTAAATACTACGTTGCCAAAATGTTTTTAAAGGTTCGATATCATTAGGGAAGTCTAATGCTTTTAATGCCGAAAGACTTAAAACTAAATCGTGTAACTGTCCGATACCAATTAAGTTAAGAGCTCGATTTATATTTCCTATTTGTCCGGGAAAATTAAAAAAAGCACTATTAACGAGTTTAAGTATGACAGCAGCTAAACCAGGATCTGAATTAACAACAGCAGCGAAATCATCAAGATCTGAATTAGGATCATCAATGAGTGATCTGATTTTTAGGTATATTTCAGGTAAAGAAATGAGACTTGATACATCCGTTACCAATTGTTTGACATCAATGTGCACTATCTATCCCTAAAATGATAAGTAAAACAATCATTACTTCTGAGTGAAAAGTTTAATTGTATCCATCTACTTGTATGTGCAGTTTTTATTATAAAGGTGAACTTGTCAATAATTATTAATTCTAAATCCAAAACTAATACCTAATTTACAAAGGAATTAATGACAGTTTCCTAAGTTGTTTTTTTCGAGATAGCATTGGTGATATTCCTCAGCAGGATAAAAAAAGCTTGCTGGAGTAATTTCTGTAACAATGGGATTGAGATACTGTTTTTTGTCTGAGAATTGTTGTTTTGATAGTAGTGCTATGTTTTTCTGCTCATCATTATGGTAAAAAATAGCACTACGATACTGTGTGCCGACATCTGGTCCTTGGCGGTTTAAAGTGGTTGGGTTATGAATCTTCCAGAAAACGTCTAGTAAACCGTCATAACTAATAAGCTCTGGATCAAAGTTTATTTCAATAGCTTCTGCATGCCCAGTTGCACCCGTACACACTGCTTTGTAATGGGGGGCTTGAGTATGTCCAGCAGTGTAGCCGACACGTGTTGATACAACGCCTGTGACTTGTCTAAACTGTGCTTCAACACCCCAGAAACAACCTAGTGCAAATGTTGCTATTGTCATTATCGATTCTCACTTATCGTTTTATCTGTCCATGATACAATATCGCGGTTAACTATTTTGTGTAAAAGTGAATAATTTCAGAGAGTAAAATGAGCGAAGAAACAATAAAGCCAAGTAATTTCATCCGGAATATTATTAATGCTGATAATGAATCAGGTAAGCATGGAGGACGAGTGCACACTCGATTCCCGCCTGAGCCGAATGGCTATTTACATATTGGTCATGCAAAATCTATTTGTTTGAACTTTGGTTTAGCCAATGACTATGCAGGTTTATGTAATTTACGTTTCGATGATACGAACCCGCAAAAAGAAAATGAAGAGTTTGTGCATGCAATCGAGGAAGATGTTCGTTGGTTGGGGTTTGATTGGCAAGAACGTTTATTCTTTTCTTCAAATTACTTTGAACAACTTTATGCTTATGCAGTGCAGCTTGTTGAGCAAGGTGATGCTTATGTGTGTGATCTTAGTGCTGAGGAAACACGTGAATATCGCGGGACATTGACCGAGCCTGGTAAAAACAGTCCATACCGTGACCGCAGTATTGAAGAAAACTTAGATCTATTTAAGCGTATGCGTGCGGGTGAGTTTGCTGATGGCTCAAAATTATTACGTGCCAAAATTGATATGGCATCACCCAATGTGAATATGCGAGATCCGGCTATTTATCGTATCCGCCATGGCGTTATACATCACCAAACCGGTAGTGAGTGGTGCATATACCCAATGTATGATTACACGCATTGTATTTCGGATGCGATTGAGGGAATTACGCACTCGGTTTGTACATTAGAATTTGCAGATCACCGTCCACTTTATAATTGGTTTTTAGAAAAACTAAATACAGAACATCGACCACAGCAAATTGAATTTTCTCGTCTTAATTTACAGTATGCAATTACCAGTAAACGCAAACTAACTAAGTTAGTTGAAGATGGTTTGGTTGAAGGGTGGAATGATCCTCGCATGTCGACAATTTCAGGTATGCGTCGTCGAGGTTATCCTGCTGCGGCTATTCGTGAGTTTTGTGAACGTATTGGCGTCACCAAATCAGATAACTCTGTTGAAATGGAAATTCTTGATGCCTGCATACGTGAAAACTTAAATGAAAATGCACCGCGTGCAATGGCTGTATTAAACCCTGTAAAAGTGATTATTACCAACTATCCGCAAGGACAAGTTGAAGAGTTAAATGCGCCAAATCATCCTCAAAATGAAGCAATGGGTACGCGAATTGTTCCATTTTCTCGCGAGCTATATATTGATCGAGCAGATTTTAAAGAAGAAGCAAACAATAAATTTAAACGCTTAGTTAAGGATAAAGAAGTGCGTCTTCGAAATGCTTATGTGATTCGTTGTGATGCTGTCATTAAAGATGACAATGGCGATATTATAGAATTGCATTGTAGTTATGATCTGGCAACATTGGGCGCCAACCCTGAAGGTAGAAAAGTAAAAGGTGTTATTCATTGGGTTTCAGCAGAACAGGGTGTTAAGGCACAAGTGAGACTTTATGACCGCCTGTTTAATATCCCTCATCCTGATAGTGATAAAGGGGTGGATGATTTTACAGCACACCTAAATTCAGAATCACTTGTAACATTGACTGAATGTGTGGTTGAAAGAAGTTTAGCGACTGCAGAACCTGCAAGTGTTTATCAGTTTGAGCGTGAAGGTTATTTCTGTGCAGATAGTGAGCTTTGTAAAGAAGGACGCTTAGTGTTTAACCGTACGGTGACATTGCGTGACACATGGGCAAAGAGTGATAAAGCCGGTTAAAAAGAATGGTGTATACCCATAATCGATGAAGCGATATGTAATATGGGTATATAATGAAGTTCTGATTTCGTTGAAGGTTGTTGAAAGGATAAATTGATGGCGCGTAACTTAGATAATGCCCACTTTAATATGTTGGAACAGCAAGTTAGACCGAGTGATGTATTAGATTCTCGAGTATTAGAAGCATTAAAAAATATAGAACGAAATCAATTCGTTGATGAGGGATTTTCAGGTCTAGCTTATGCAGATACCGCACTTCCAATCGGTTTCGGTCAACTTGTTTTAGCCCCTGTTGTTCAAGGGCGACTGCTACAAGCAATTAATGTTCAAGCCGATGAACATGTGCTCGAAATCGGTACTGGAACAGGTTATTTCACCGCGTTATTATCAGAGCTTGCACAACATGTCACAACCGTAGAAATTGTGCCCGAACTTGCAGCGTTGGCCCAGACAAATTTAGAAAAGATAGCAGTGAATAATGTGACCTATTGTGTGGGCGATGCATCACAGGGTTGGCCGTTAACAGATCGTATTGATGTCATTATTGCTACGGCAGCATTTGAAATTGTGCCGGATGAATATCTACAAAGTTTAGCGGTGGGTGGCCGAATGTTAGCTGTTGTAGGAAAAGACTCAGACATGACGGTACAGATTATTCGACGCATAACAGAAAGAGAATGGCAGACGGATTCGGTGTTTGAAACAAGTATTCCTGCAATGCTGAACGCTGAGCCTAAACCAAAATTTGAATTTTAAGAGAGAATTTTAATGAGAAACATGAGTGCAACGGATCTGAATGAGCTTTTTAAAACAGGTGTAGAGACTGTTAAAATTGATGTTCGTGAAGATGTCGAATTAGAATTCGGTGTTATAGACGGTGCGATGCATATTCCTATGCAAAGTGTGCCTGGCCAGCTCAATGAATTAGAAAAACATAAAAGTGATACTGTTGTATTGATTTGTCGTTCAGGTCGACGTAGCGACCAAATAGGTCAGTTTTTAGAGCAAATGGGCTTTACGGATGTGATCAATCTAGTAGGTGGAATGAATGCTTGGGCGACAGATGTCGATACAAGTATGACCGTATATTAAGTTAAAGGAATAACATTATGAAACGTTTCAACATGAATTTGGCAGTGCTATTGCTGACATCATTTACTTCAACAGTCACGTTGTCTGAAGATTTGTTAGATGTATTTTCAATGTCACTGAAAACGGATCCTCAATTATTAGCGGAGGCTTCATCTCGTCAAGCTGTTGCTGAATTAGAAGCACAGGCAAACGCATTATTTCTACCCCAAATTAGTTTATCAGCTAATGATGGACGTGTTTGGCAAGACACGTCCACACAAAGTTTTGTAGGTGGAAAGCGTGACTATAATGATCATGGTTATTCGTTAAATGTGACTCAATCAGTTTATCGACGACAAAATGGTGTTCAACAAGCACAGGCTGATATTGCGATTGAAAGTGCCCAAGCAAGTTACCAAATTATTGAACAATCACTTATTGTTCGTGTAGCAGAACGTTATTTTGATGTGTTGAGTCGACAAGATGATACGGCCTTTGCTATTGCAGAGCGTGAAGCTATCGCCCAGCAACTTACCCAAACACAGCAGCGTTTTGATGTTGGTTTAGCGACTATTACGGATGTTGTTGAGTCGGAAGCTGCCTATGATTTAGCGAATGCATCGGTGATTGGTGCAGACAATGAGTTAGCAAATAGTAAAGAACGTTTACGTGAAACATCAGGACGTTATTTAGATAAACTATCGATATTAAAAGAAGAAAGCCCTTTAGTTAGCCCAAAACCAGAAGACATTGATCAGTGGAGCAATGTAGCTTTGCAACAGAACCCAAACCTATTAGTGGCAAAATCAGCCGTTGATAATGCAGGTAACAATATTGAATTGCAGAAAAGTGGTCATTACCCAACTTTAGATATCGTTGGCCAGAAAAGCTATAGTTCACAAAGTGATAGTAGTTTTGGTGGCAGTAGTAAGACACAGCAAGAAACAATTAGTCTACAATTTAATCTACCTATTTATGCGGGTGGCAATGTACAGTCAAAAACACGAGAATCTGAATTTAGACTTGATCAAGCGATGCAAAATGAAGAGCAGCAACGTCGCTCAGTTGTTCGTCAAAGCCGTGAGTCATATAACGGTGTGATATCGGGTATTAGCCGAGTTAAAGCATTGAAGCGAGCGGTAGCATCCAATGAGAAGGCATTAGAGTCAACAGAAGCAGGTTATGAAGTCGGTACGCGTACTACTGTCGATGTGTTGAATGTTCGTCGCGACCTATTTAGAGCTCGTCGTGACTATGCGAGCTCACGCTACGATTATATCTTATCAAGCCTTCGCTTGAAGCAAGCGGCTGGAACAGTAAGTGTTGAAGACTTAGGTCAAATTAACCTTTGGTTAGGTGAGTAAACATAAATGACATCTGTTGCCGCTATTGCAGAGGCTCAGGAATGTTTTTTAGTTCTGATTGATATTCAAGAACGGTTGCTGGCCGTCATGCCTGAAGCAGTCCAGCATCCGTTGATTAAGCAAGTAAGCGTGTTGTTACAAGCTGCAGAGGCACTAGATATTCCTGTCTCTATTACAGAGCAATACCCTAAGGGTTTAGGTCCTACAGAGGCTGATTTACTAAGCCTTTCACCTTCAAGTGTCGCAATAGAGAAAACGTGTTTTTCATGTGCTGACTCCGATGAGTTTATGATGAGTTTACGCACGAGCTCGCGGCGTAAGGTTATTTTGACAGGCATGGAAACGCATATCTGTGTATTGCAAACCGCCTTGGCTTTACAAAGTCAGGGCTTTCAAGTTTTTGTTGTTGGGGATGGTGTCTGTTCTCGCACTATGAAAAACCAAGATAATGCACTACAACGCCTGCGTCAGGCGGGCGTGATTATCACAAATACAGAATCAGTCTTATTTGAATGGCTGGCGGATGCAAAACATCCTGAGTTTAGAACGCTATCTAAATTAATTCTGTAATGGCTACGGGCAAGGCGCCATATCAATGAAGTATTAGTGCATTTTCTGACGTTTATTTGCCTGTCCTTGTTTTTTTGCTTTAGCAGTTCTATTTGTTTGCTCGTAAGCAGGAATTCCTTTGAGTTTAGCCCGAGCATAGTCCAAGGCTAGATGATGCTTCACCTCTTCACTAGTAAGCTTAAATTCTTCTGTTAACACGCTATAAATAAGCTCAAATAGTCGTTTTAGTGCAATTTTCCACGAACTACCAGCAAGGATGTGAATCTTATCTGATAGCTCCATGAAGCGTTCAAATGGTTGAGCAGATAGAATAAGTGGCAATGTGTTGTGAAATCTTCCCGAATTACCAATCATATCCCAGTAGCGAGCAAAACGATTCACTCGTTGCATTTCATTAAAGCTAATATCTTGAGTTGTTAAAATATTATAAGGTGCTTCAGGGTTATATTTAAGTTGGTAGTTGTCAGTATGTCGGTTGAGCGGTGCCCCACGTAAACGTTTGAGGATCCCCATCTGTATTTCATGTGGGTTCAATGAAATCAGTTTATCAAAGCTGTGACCAAAATTACTCAGTGTATCGCTAGGTAGACCAAAGATAAGATCGGTATGTAAATGTGCACCGGTATTTTCTCGTAACCAGACAATATTCTCTTTTGTTTTATCATTATTTTGTTTACGGCTGATGAGATTTTGAATGTCAGAATCGAAGGTTTGCACGCCAATTTCAAACTGTAAACTATTGGCAGGAAAACGCTGTAAGATTTCTTTTAACTTCTCAGGTAAATTATCTGGCACCACCTCAAAATGTAAATATAAATCATCAGTCATTCGTTCAAGAAAGAATTCTAAGATGGATACACTGGTACTTACTTTTAGGTTAAATGTTCGATCAATAAATTTGAAGTTTCTTACGCCACGCTGGAGTAAGGTTTCCATAGCCTCAAAAAAAGGGTCAAGCGGGAAGGCGGTCACACTTTTATCTAATGCTGACAGACAAAATTCACATTTAAATGGACAGCCCCGAGAGGCTTCAACATAGATAAGCCGATTGCGAATATCGTCATCATCGTAGTATTGATAAGGTAAGACAATTTCATTAAGTGGTTTTGTTATGCCTTCAATAAACTTTTGTTCGGGTTGTTCGCCATTAAGTAGTTGATTACACAAGGTGTAGATACTCACTTCTCCAGGGCCAGAAATGACATAGTCAGCTAAATCTGTAACGGTGGGCACATCGGGATGATGGCTCACTTCTGGTCCACCAAGAATAATAATAACGTCAGGGGCAATCTGTTTTAGTATTGCGACAACTTTATTTATTTCAGCCACATTCCAGATATAAACACTTAAGCCAATGATTTTAGGCTGATGAGAAAGCAGTTGCTCAACAATATTGATGGGCAATTCTTGAATAGTGAACTCAATAATTTTTGTTTGTTCTTGTAATTTACCTAAATTGGCATAAAGGTAACGCAAGCCAAATGCAGTATGCATATAACGGGCATTGAGAGTGCTTAAAATGATAGGGATCGGTTCTGACATGAAGCTATTTTAACTGAACGAAGTGTATATCGATAATCAATGAGCTTATAGATTTTTTGATAAGTCCCGTCATCCCCGTGAAAACGGGGATCCAACGATAGTCGTTCTTGTTACTGCCCATGGATTCCCCTTTTTATGGGAATGACGGAGCGAGAATGTTTGCGGCTTTAAGCAGAGCTAAGCTAAAGACCATGTTGGGATGGACAAATGAAAAAGTATATCTTGAGTGATAGGGGATAGCTAAATTACTGTTCAAGCTCAGCCTGAAGTGTTTGACCATATTCCTTTAAGTTATCTAAAACTAATTGCTGATTTTTATCGAGTTCATCCTTTTGACACTGTTCAATTTCTGCAAAGAAGCGATCAAAAGAAAGTATTTGAGAGTTATCCGAAGTTAACCGTTGCTGGCGGTATTGCTGCCATTGTTCTTGTTCTTCATCTGATAAGCTTTCTGGCCAGTTTCTAGCACGATAACGAAATAGCATTTCAGGTAGGCGTTGATCATCAAAGGGGATAGATAATGTTTTTAAATGGTCAGGCTGCGCACTACGAATAAGATCCATTTTGCGTTTATCACTATCGCTGAAGAAACCGCCACCATAAAGACTTGCATCAGGATCATCATTTGATTCATAGTCAGGTTTAGTGAATATTTCAGCAATCTTTTTACTTAAGTCTCCAGCAGCATTTAATTGTTGTAAATGTTGGTAATGCTGTTCTTTATCAATACTTAATCGTTCAGCCGCGGCATCGTTGAGTGTACTTTCTGGTACAACAACAGGACATTTATTGATGTGTAGGGTTTTTAGAGCAGGTCTTGTGACGCCTTCAGGTAACTCTGCAGTAGGAGTGAATAACCACTGTCGTAATGTATCTGCATCTTCATTGATGAGTGCTTGAGGATTATGGCGAAGATCATAAACAATAATGCCATTATTATTGGTCGGATCTTTGGCTATAGGTATCACTAAAGCGGTGCCACAATATTCACTAGGGTACATTCTGGAAACATGAATAACGGGTGTACGTTCATGTAAGTTTAGTAATTGAGAAACGCCTTGTTTACGGCGATTTTGATAGACAAAATCATACAGCTTTGGTTGAGCTGTTTTAATCAGTTTTGCCAACGCGATGGTGGCATAAACATCGACTAAAGCATCATGAGCGCCTTGGTGTTCAATATTATTGGCAGCAGTGAGTGCTTCTAAACGAAAACTAGGTTTACCATCTTCACGATCGGGCCAATGAATGCCTTCAGGTCGTAAAGCTCGAGTTAGACGAGCCATGTCGATAATATCCCAGCGTGAATTTCCATTTTGCCATTCACGGGCATAAGCATCATAAAAGTTTCGGTATAAAGTGAAGCGAGTGAACTCATCATCAAAACGTAAACTGTTATAGCCCACCCCACAAGTATTGGGCTGGGAAAATTCATCATTAATCTGTTTGATGAAGTCAGTTTCATTCACGCCTTTCTCATTGGCTTCTTGTGGTGTAATTCCTGTTACTAGGCAGGCTTGGGGATGAGGCAAACTGTCATTGGCTTGTTTGCAGTAAATCATTAAGGGTTCACCAATGATATTCAGATCTTCATCAGTACGAATCCCAGCAAACTGAGAGGGGCGATCATAACGAGGATTAATACCAAAGGTTTCATAATCGTGCCAATAAAGCG
>Ga0209495_1003071_pt1 | contig 10491 bp, 8 predicted proteins | sample EN1Hudsemesocosm_FD_184629 | JGI IMG/M metagenome (GOLD analysis project Ga0209495, IMG submission 184629) | Methane-oxidizing microbial communities from mesocosms in the Hudson Canyon - EN1E Hudson Canyon (SPAdes) (version 2) | ecosystem: Environmental > Aquatic > Marine > Cold seeps | place... | reverse complement strand
CTATCCGCAGAGCAAAAGCTAGACTAATCCTAGATTAGGCAGCTAAAGCGTAGTTAGACTCGCCGTATAAAAAAATGTGAATTGGATATTAACGAGCCATCTCACCATGCTCGACATGCTTACAGTCTTATTCATCTCGCTGTCAAAGCCAGTCATCCCCAGTAATTTCAATGATCTATGGCAAAGATAGGATATATAGTATTTGGTACAAGGTATTAAGTACAAAGTATTATAAGCTTTTAACTTAAAACTTAGAACTTGTCACTCAAAACTTCAATACTACGATTAACCTTTTACGATTTACGATTTACTGCATACATTTTGTACTTTTGGGCGACTTATAAATAGACCTCAAATGAAAATAGGAATCCTTAGAGAAGGTAAAACGCCTCCTGATAAACGTGTAGCTTTAAGTCCTGCACATTGTGTGCAAGTTCAAGAGCAATATCCAGAATTAGAATTGGTAGTTCAGCCCAGTCCTATTCGTCGATTTATTGATGAGGAATACATTGCTTTAGGAGTGAATATGCAAGAGGATTTATCTGATTGTGATGTGTTAATCGGAGTTAAAGAAGTCCCTAAAAAAGATTTGATTCCAAATAAAACCTATTTCTATTTCTCGCATACCATTAAGGAGCAACCCTACAATAGAGAATTACTTCTCAAAATGCTCGATTTGAATATTCGTATGATCGATTATGAGACGCTGACTAATGCAAGTGGAAAGCGTTTAATTGGTTTTGGGCGTTATGCTGGTATAGTAGGCTGTTATAACGGATTTTTAACGTATGGAAAACGAACGGGAATTTATTCTTTAAAAGCAGCTAATCTTTGTGAAGATCGTAAGGAGATGGAAGCAGAGTTTTCTAAGATTAAGCTTCCAGCCATAAAGATTATCGTTACAGGTTCTGGTAGAGTAGGTAATGGTGCTTTAGAGGTGATAAACGGTATAGGTATTAAAGAGGTTTCTAAAGAAGATTTCTTAAATAAAGAATTTGATGAAGCAGTATATGTACATTTAAATACATTGGATTATAATACACGTATCGATGGAGCTACTGATAGTAAATCAGATTTTTATTCAAATCCTAAAGATTATCGTTCGGACTTTATGAAATACGCGAAGTTGTCAGAATTATTTATTGCGGGTCACTATTATTCTGCAGATTCTCCTTATTTGTTTACACGTGAAGACGCTAAGTCAGCTGATTTTAAAATTAGAACTATAGCTGATATTTCGTGTGATATCGATGGCCCTGTAGCTAGTACCATTAAGCCTTCTACTATAGCAGATCCAATTTATGGCTATAATCCTCAGACTGAATCTGAAGATAATTTCTCTAAGCCTGAAGTAATTGCTGTAATGGCAGTCGATAATTTACCTTGTGAGTTACCTAAAGACGCTTCAGAGGATTTTGGTGCTGAAATGATCAAACATATCCTACCTTGTTTGTTAGGTAATGATTCTGAAAAAGTGATTGCTAGAGCTACTATTTGTGAAAGTGGGAACTTAACGTCTTATTATCAGTATTTAAATAATTACGTACTAGTTAAAGATTAGATCTCTTTATATTTTTCATTTTGGCATAGTTATTGTTGTGTATTTGTATAACATTTTAATCCTGGGGGGGATATTAGAGTTTTTTAAGGGCCTACATTTTTATGTAGGTCTTTTTTATTTCTATTAGTTTATATAATAGTGTTTTATCAATTATTTATAGCAAAAATAACCTTATCATCGATGAGGCTTTTGTGAAAATAATAAATATTAAACAGCTTTCAATTCTTTTATAGTAACTACAGGATCATCTGCTTTAAATACAAAACTACCTGCCACAAGAACATCTGCTCCAGCTTCGGTTAAAGCTTTTGCGTTATAGATATTAACGCCTCCATCAATCTCAATTAATGTAGAGGCTCCTTTTGTAGTTATTAAAGCTTTTAGTTGTTTTACCTTAACATAAGTATTCTCAATAAAACTTTGTCCACCAAAACCTGGATTAACAGACATTATACAAACCAAGTCGATGTCTTTAATTACATCTTCTAAAAGGTGAATAGGTGTGTGTGGATTTAATGCTACTCCAGCTTTCATCCCTTCAGCCTTTATGGCTTGAAGTGTACGATGTAAGTGTGTACATGCTTCATAGTGAACGGTAAGTATGTCTGCGCCAATTTTTTTGAATGTTTTTATGTATTGATCTGGATTAACGATCATTAAATGTACATCCATCGGTTTTTTAGTATGCTTTTTCATGGCAGCCATAATGGGCATTCCGAATGAAATATTAGGCACAAATACACCATCCATGATGTCGATATGAAACCAATCGGCATTACTTTCGTTAATCATTTCGATATCGCGTTGTAGATTTGCGAAATCTGCTGCGAGTACGGATGGGGCTATTAAGTGTGACATGTTTCTGTGTTTAAATAAAAAAAAGAAGGCCTGAGCCTTCTTTAAATTTAACCTAAGTAGGTTTTTAATATTTTACTTCTCGAAGCGTGTTTTAGTCTTCGGATCGCTTTTTCTTTAATTTGACGAACTCTTTCTCTCGTTAGATCAAAACGTTCTCCAATTTCTTCTAAAGTTAAAGATTGCTTACTTTCTAAACCGAAGTAAAGTCTAATAACATCTGCTTCACGTGGAGTAAGCGTTTCTAAGGCTCTTTCTATTTCTATGCTAAGAGAGGCATTTAATAATCCTTTATCTGGATTAGGGCTTTCTCCTGAACGTAAAACGTCGTATAAGTTTGAGTCTTCACCTTCAACTAAGGGAGCATCCATTGATACGTGACGTCCTGAGTTTCTTTGTGATTCCTTAACGTCAGATTCGCTCATATCTAAGAAGGTTGCAATTTCAGAAGCTGAAGGTGCACGTTCTTCTTCTTGCTCGATAGAAGCGTAAGCTTTGTTAATCTTATTAATCGAACCAATTTTATTTAAAGGAAGACGAACAATACGTGATTGTTCAGCTAAAGCTTGAAGAATCGATTGACGAATCCACCATACTGCGTATGAGATGAATTTAAAACCACGGGTTTCATCAAAACGCTGTGCTGCTTTAATCAATCCCAGGTTTCCTTCGTTAATTAAATCGGGTAATGAAAGACCTTGGTTTTGGTATTGCTTTGCTACCGATACCACGAAACGAAGATTGGCTTTAGTTAATTTCTCTAAAGCGATCTGATCTCCTTCGCGAATACGCTGAGCTAACTCAACTTCTTCTTCGGCAGTAATTAAATCTACTTTACCTATTTCTTGTAGGTATTTATCGAGGGAGGCAGTTTCACGGTTAGTTACCTGTTTGGTAATCTTCAGTTGGCGCATATGCGACGGATTTAAATTAATTAGGTACTAACTTATATACGAATGGAATGATTGAAAGGTTACATTTATTGTAAACTATTTTCTATTTTTCTTATTTCCTCAATTACAGTCTGAATAAAGATATAATTATTCTCTCCTGGGATAATTAAATCAGCTTTATATTTGCTGGGTTCAATAAATTCCTCAAACATGGGTTTTACCGTTTGATTGTATTGTTCTAGTACTGACGATCTCGTTCTTCCTCGTTCCACAATGTCTCGTTCTATTCTTCTGTCTAAACAAATGTTTTGATCTAAGTCTATATAGATCTTGTGATCGTAAAGTTCTTGTAGACGATTTTGACTAAGAACAAGAGTTCCTTCAACGATAATAATTTTTGTAGGATGTATTTTTTTTGAGCATGATATTCTCCTGTGTGTATTGAAATCGTATATAGGTTGTCGTATTTCGTTTCCTTTTTGTAGATCAATTAGATGACTTTTCATTAAGTCAAAATCCAATGAATCTGGATGGTCGAAATTCTGCTTTGCTTTTTCTTCAATAGATAAATGACTCAAGTCTTTATAATAAGCATCTTGAGCGATAAGCAAGGTTTCATTTTTTTGAAGTGCTGCCATTAGTTTTTTAGAGAAGGTCGTTTTACCCGACCCACTAGCGCCAGCAATACATATGATTATACTTTTTGAATTCATTTTATAAAAATAAAAAATCCCCTCGATTGCTCGAGGGGATTGGTATAAAATAAGAAGAATTTATTCTGCAGGTTTAGCTTCAGGTTTTGGTAATAAAACTTTTCGAGAAAATTTCATTTTACCAGTTTTCTGATCTACATCGATAATTCTAACTTTAACAGCATCGTCAACTTTTAATACGTCTTCTACGTTGTTAATACGTTTGTGATCGATTTCAGAGATGTGTAATAAACCATCTTTACCAGGAGCAATCTCAACGAATGCACCGTATGCTTGGATGTTTTTAACACGTCCATCGTACTCTTCACCAACAGTAGGTGTAAAGGCGATTTCTTTAATCTTAGCGATTGCCGCATCCATACCGTCCTTGTTGGAACCTAAGATCTCAACTTTACCCATACCATCAATTTCTTCGATAGTAATAGTTGTGTCAGTGTCTAATTGAAGTTTTTGGATGATTTTACCACCTGGTCCGATGATACCACCGATACAGTCCTTAGCAACCATCATAATTTCAATTCTAGGAGCGTAAGGCTTCAATTCAGCTCTAGGAGCGTCAATTGTTTTAAGAAGTTCACCTAGGATGTGCATTCTACCAGAACGTGATTGCTCTAGTGCTTTCGTTAAGATATCGTAAGACAATCCTTTTACTTTGATATCCATCTGACAAGCAGTAATACCTTTCTCAGTACCTGTAACCTTGAAGTCCATATCCCCTAAGTGATCTTCATCACCTAAGATATCAGAAAGAACAGCAAATTCGCCAGTTTTCTCGTCAGTAATCAATCCCATTGCAATTCCAGAAACTGGACGAGTCATTGGGATACCAGCATCCATAAGGGCTAAAGTACCTGCACAAACAGTCGCCATAGAAGAAGAACCATTAGATTCTAAAATTTCCGAAACGATACGGATAGTGTATGGGTTTTCAGCAGGAATCATTCCTTTTAAAGCTCTTTGAGCTAAATTACCGTGACCAATTTCTCTACGACTTACTCCACGAATAGGACGAGCCTCTCCGGTAGAATAAGGAGGGAAGTTATAGTGAAGATAGAATTTTTCTGATCCTCTAAAAGTAACATTGTCAATTCTGTTTACATCAAGTGCAGTACCTAAAGTAACGGTAGATAAAGATTGAGTTTCACCACGTGTGAAAACGGCAGAACCGTGAACTGTAGGTAAATAATCAACTTCACTCCAAATAGGACGAATATCTGTAGTAGAACGACCATCTAAACGAATTCCTTCATTTAAGACAACGTCTCTAACTGCGTCTTTTTCTACTTGGTGAATGTATTTCCCTAAAAGGAAAGACTTCGAAGCACGGTCTTCTTCGCTCAGTGTAGCCAAGAACTCCTCTTTAATTGCACCAAAGGCTTCTTTACGAGCGTACTTATCTGGGTTACCACTTTTGGCAACAGCATAAGATTTGTCGTAACAAGCTTCTCTCACTTGAGCTAATAGATCTAAATCATCAGCTTCTTCGTGACAGTATTCTCTTTTAGCTCCAACTTTCATAGCCTCAGCTAAAGCAAGTTGCGCATTACATTGAACTTTAATTGCTTCGTGAGCTACTTTGATCCCTTCGATCATATCGGCTTCACTAACTTCATCCATTTCACCTTCTACCATAGCAACGCTATCTAAAGAAGCACCTACCATAAGGTCGATGTCTGCAGCTTCTAATTGCTCTGGGTTAGGGTTAACGATAAATTTACCATCTACACGTGCAACACGTACTTCAGAAATTGGTCCTTCGAAAGGAATGTCTGAAAGTGTTAAACAAGCTGAGGCAGCTAAGCCTGCGAGTGCATCAGGCATACAGTCTTTATCGTAAGACATCAATTGAATCATCAATTGAGTATCTGCATGATAATCAGATGGGAATAGTGGACGTAATACGCGGTCAACTAAACGCATTACAAGAATCTCTTGATCAGAAGGACGAGCCTCTCTTTTCAAGAATCCACCTGGAAAACGTCCGTCAGCTGCGAACTTTTCACGATAGTCTACAGTTAAAGGAAGGAAGTTAACCCCTTCTTTAGCGTCTTTGTTTGAAACTACAGTAGCTAAAAGCATCGTGTCGCCCATGCGAACTACTACAGAACCATGTGCCTGTTTTGCTAATTTACCAGTTTCAATTTCAATTGTTCTTCCATCACCTAAGTCGATGGTTTGTTTAAGTCCTTGTGGGATCATAATACAATAATTATTAGTGCTTTTAACAATCAGGCTTGGGTTTACTTTTAGGCTATAACCTAAGGGTTTAATAAGGTTTGGTTAATTTTTTTTTAGAAAATTCTGATTGCCAAAAGCTACCTTATAAAACCCAAAAAAAGGCAATGTAAAATTGCCTTTTCTGGATTTGAAAATATTATTTTCTTAATCCTAATTCTTTAACGATACTTCTGTAACGCATAATATCCACTTTAGTTAAGTAGTTAAGAAGTTTTCTTCTTTTTGCTACTAAAGCGATTAGAGAGCGTTGCGTTCCGTAATCTTTTCTGTTGTTTTTTAAGTGCTCAGTTAAGTGAGCGATACGGAACGTGAAAAGAGCAATTTGTCCTTCTGCAGAACCAGTGTCTTTTTCGTTTTTCCCGTGAGCTTTAAAAAACTCTTGTTTCTTTTCTGTTGTAAGGTACATGCCTAAATTGTTTTTAATGTTAGTTATGTATGTAAAATCGAGCTGCAAAGATAATCTTTTATTCGGATTTACTTTAGCTTATGAGTAATAAGTCATTCGTATGAATTGTCCCACTTTTTCTTTCAAGTTTTTACGCTCAACGATAAAGTCTAAGAAGCCATGCTCTTGAACGAATTCAGAGGTTTGGAAGCCTTCAGGTAAGTCTTTACCGATAGTTTCTTTTACCACACGAGGGCCCGCAAAACCAATTAATGCTCTAGGTTCTGCGATATTAATGTCACCTAACATAGCAAAAGAGGCCGTAATACCACCTGTTGTAGGGTCGGTTAACATAGAGATGTAAGGAATACCATTTTTAGATAATTGAGAAAGTCTAGCTGATGTTTTCGCCATCTGCATCAAAGAGAAAGCAGCTTCCATCATACGCGCTCCACCTGATTTTGAAATCATCATAAATGGAACCTCATTATCGATTGAGTACTTAATAGCACGCGCAATTTTTTCACCAACTACAGACCCCATAGAACCGCCAATAAAATTGAAGTTCATACAAGCAATGGTAATTTCCATATCGTTTAGTTTTCCGTAACCCGTAGTAACAGCGTCTTTAATCCCTGTTTTCTTTTTGGTTGCTTCTAAACGATCGGTATACTTTTTTGTGTCTTCAAATTCTAATGGGTCACCCGAAGTCATATTGGCATCGAGTTCAGTAAATTTACCTTCGTCAAATAAAAGGTTAAAATACTCATTAGAGTTTACACGCTCGTGGTGGTTACAGTTCTGACATACCCAAAGAGTTTCTTGATGTTCGTCTGTTGAGACTACCACCTTACATTTAGGGCACTTGTACCAAAGACCTTCAGGGATTTCCTTTTTGTCTTTGGTCTCTGTAACAACCTTTTTATCTTTTCTTTTAAACCAAACCATAGTGTGATTATAAAGTGTTAACGTTGTTTAAGTCTTCAAACGAGCGTTTTAATCTCGCTTTGAAAGTAAGCTCTCCTTCACGTAAATATTTACGTGGGTCATAGTACTTCTTGTTAGGCTGATCAGCACCATCTGGATTTCCGATCTGAGCCATTAAGTAATCTTTTTTATCTAAGATATAATCTCTAATCCCTTCAGTAAAAGCATACTGTAAATCAGTATCGATGTTCATTTTGATTACTCCGTAAGAAATAGCTTCTCTAATTTCCTCTAAAGTAGAACCAGAACCTCCGTGGAATACAAAGTCTACAGGCTTATCGTCAGTTGTATTGAATTTCTCTTTGATAAACTCTTGAGAGTTCTTTAAGATAATTGGAGTTAAAACAACATTCCCTGGTTTGTATACACCGTGAACATTTCCAAATGAAGCAGCAATAGTGAAACGATCTGAAATGCTTTTTAATTCTTCATAAGCAAAAGCAACTTCTTCTGGTTGAGTGTATAAGTCAGCATTGTCAACATCGCTATTGTCAATTCCATCTTCTTCACCACCCGTTACACCTAATTCAATTTCAAGTGTCATTCCAATTTTACTCATTCTTTCTAAGTAACCTTTACAGATATCAATGTTTTCATTGATAGGCTCTGCAGAAAGGTCAATCATATGAGAAGAAAATAAAGGCTTTCCGTGAAGCGCAAAATGCTTTTCACTTGCATCAATCAAACCATCAATCCAAGTCAACCACGATTTCTGACAGTGATCAGTATGAAGAATAACTGTAGCTCCATATAATTCTGCCATTTGGTGTACGTGCATAGCACCAGAAATACATCCGTTTATTGCTGAACACTCATCTTCATTACTCAAAGATTTACCTGCAAAGAATTGTCCGCCACCACGAGAGAATTGTATGATAACTGGAGCGTTTAGATCTGCTGCTGCTTCTATTACAGCATTAACAGTAGAACTTGAAGTAACATTTACTGCCGGAAGGGCGAATTTATGATCTTTAGCGTATTGAAAAATTTCTTGTACTTGGTCGCCAGAAGCAACACCCGCTTTGAATTTTCTGCTCATCTTACTTTGTTTTATGAGATTTAAGAATGCAAATCTAATCAATTATTTACGAGGGTAGAAGGATTTGATTAAAAAGGATAACCCAGTCCTATGTTCAGTTGAGAATCTTTCAAGTTTACTTTTTCCCATTGCCAGTTTGTACCTTCAGAAGGTTCTCTCAGTGGGAATCCTAAATCAGTCCTGAAGATAAAGTACTGGAAGTCGTAACGTAAGCCAAGCCCAATATCTACAGCTATTTGATCGATAAAAGTATCCCAGTAAAAATTCGCCGATTCATATTTAGGATTGTTTTGTGCAATTTCCCAGATATTTCCAGCATCTAAAAATACAGCAGCTTTTAATTTTTTGATCAAGTTAAAGCGATATTCAATACTAGATATTAATTTTAACCCTCCAGTGTAGAGTGTATCTGTTACAGTAAGGGCGCCGGCCGGTCTTTTAAACGCTTTCCATCCTCTCAAATCGTTTGCACCACCTGCAACAAATTTTTTGTGGAATGGAGCTTGGTCAGTATTTCCAAAGGCATATATAATTCCGCCCATAGCTCTAAGTGCAAGGCTATTTTTTTTGTCTATTTCCCAGTAGTATCTATAATCTAAACTAGTTTTTAGATATTGTGTATAAATGTTTTCTTGGTTCCATAAGTTTAAGGTATAGCTAGGATTACCATTTTCTTGCAAGATTGCATTTCCCTCATCATCTCTAAGCTGTTTGAAATTCAAAGGTTCAGCTAAACCGTTTAATAGGCTTCCAGAAGATTCTATATGAATTCTGAAATAGCTATGATTCTTTAGTTTGTTAATATTTTGGTTGTTGTAACTCAAAGTGTATGAACTCGTGGGGATTAAATGGTTGGAGTAGTCTTTAGCTATTAAGTATTCCGATATATTACTTAAATCAGTTGAGTCTCCTTGGAAGTTAACATAACTAAGGTTAAATAATGAGAATTTATGTTGATAGACTTCTCTGGTCTTCCATTGGTAATTATAACTCGCTGAGATGCTGTTTCTGGTGAATTCGGGTCTTTGTTGTTCTGTAATGGATGTTGAAAAAATAGTTTTAGTTCTAGAGTTTTTATTGAGAACTCTATTTAGTTTTAGAGGACTGATTAAGCTGGGTATTGCAAGATTCATAATAACACCATTCTCCTTGATATTATTAAAATTATTAGACCCTTTGAAAGTAAGCTGTAGATGTTCAGCCCCTTTAAAAATATTATAGTGGCTTAACGATGCAGAGCCAGAAATACCTTCTTTGAGTTCTGGGTTTGTGGTTGCTTCAACTTCAATCGTATAGGAGATTTTTTTTCCTGGAATTAAATAAATATTTGCACTTAATAGATCCTTTTCTGAATCAGAACTGATAGCTGTAAATTCAAAAGATATTTTTTTGAAATTCTTGAGTTCTGATAAGGCTTGATAACTGTTGTCTACAAAATTTTTGTTGTATGTGCTACCTTGGCGTATAGTAATTTTTTCAGCTAATCGATTTAAATTAAAAGGTGGAGTTAACCCACTGTAAATAAAATTGATTCCCTGAAATGATACAGTATCTTTATATGCTTCTTGGTTTTTGGTGTCTAAATGTACATTTACGACTCCAATAATACCTTTTTTATGTTGTTCTTGAATTGTCGTTCCGTTGTCGTTTCTTTCGATTGATTTAACAATAATGTTTAAATTGATAGTTTTTTCTATCTGATTTGTATCAGCCAAAAAATGAATGAATTCTTTATTGAACTGGTAGTACCCAAGATTTTGTAAGCTTTTAGCAATCCTAGATCTTTCTGTTTCTAGTATTTTGAAATTATAAGGTTTCCC
>Ga0209495_1003068_pt1 | contig 10497 bp, 10 predicted proteins | sample EN1Hudsemesocosm_FD_184629 | JGI IMG/M metagenome (GOLD analysis project Ga0209495, IMG submission 184629) | Methane-oxidizing microbial communities from mesocosms in the Hudson Canyon - EN1E Hudson Canyon (SPAdes) (version 2) | ecosystem: Environmental > Aquatic > Marine > Cold seeps | place... | reverse complement strand
AGCCGCCGATCTTAAAGGCGCACTACCTCCAACGAAAGTAAAGCATCACCCATCAATTACTGATCCTGTAAAAGTGGGCGCATTGATGCGAGCAATACATGACTTTACTGGCACAATCATTACCGCTACAGCCTTGAAGTTATCGCCTTTAGTATTTGTTAGACCAGGCGAATTAAGACAGGCCGAATGGTCAGAGATTGATCTAGATAATGCTGAATGGCGTATACCCCCAGAAAAGATGAAGATGCGAGTGGTTCATATCGTACCGCTATCATCACAAGCCATAGAGGTATTGAAGCAGATACAGCCGCTTACAGGGCGTGACAAGTATGTTTTTCCTAGCAATCGTACAGTCACAAGACCAATGAGTAATAACACCGTGAATGCAGCTTTACGGCGTATGGGTTATACCAAGGAAGAAATGACGGCACACGGCTTCAGAAGTATGGCTTCGACTATTCTAAATGAACAAGGCTGGAGCGGTGACGCGATTGAACGGCAATTAGCCCATAGTGAAGGTAATGGAGTAAGAGCGGCATACAACTATGCCCAACACATGGCAGAGCGTAAGAAAATGATGCAAGCATGGGCTAATTATCTTGACGGCTTGGCGAATGGAGCTGAAATAATGGCGATAAATTCCCAACCAGGGTAACTATCCCTTAGATTAGAATAAATATTGATATATTTTTCAGTTGGTTGAAGAGGTGGCCGTGGTCCCAGCTAAACAAATATTTTTACACCGTTATTCTAAGAGGCCCTATAGCAAACTATGAGGCCTTAAAGCATGGCGGAACAAATTAAAAAGTTAGTTGAAATAAAAAATGATACTGGATTAAGCAGTTCATCAATTTACCGGATGGCAAAGGCAGGTAAATTTCCCAAACCGATCAAATTAGGTGAGCGTTCAAGTGGCTGGATTGCCTCAGAAGTTGAACAGTGGCTTGATGAGCGTATAGCAGCTTCTCGTGATGAGGAGGTGTAAGGATGAAATTATTAGTCGAACTTAACCAGAACGAAGCCTTCACCGATTCATCTTTAGTGGCAAGAAAGTTTGGAATGAGACACGCTAAAATCGTTGAAATCATAAAAAATGTACTTAGCGATTATCCAGATTTAAGGGTCCTTTCAAAGGACACTAAAACCAGTGAGAAATACTACACTGAGCAACGTGTATATCGAGGTCAGGATTACACTGCTTACATGATGAATCATCAGTTCTTTTCATTGGTCGCCATGAGATTTACATCCAAAAAGGCTAGACAGTGGCAGAGAAAATTTAATCACGCCTTCTATCGGCTAGAACGGCAAGTACTGTTAGCCGAAAGTAACAAGAACGATCCTCAATGGATTACCCAACGAAACCAGACGAAAACAATACGACGTGACATCACGGATGCGATCAAAGAGTTTTCTATCTACGCAACGGCTCAAGGTAGCCGCAATGCTGACAGGTATTACCCCTTGATTACTAACGCCATATACCGAGCGCTAGGTTTCGCACAGTCCGGCTCACCAAAGATACGAGATACACTAGGCGCGATTGAGCTTGTATGGCTAACAGCAACCGAATCTCGAGCACAAGACTTGCTGAGACAGCACATGACTCAAGACGTTAATTACAAGGACATTTACAGACTGGTCGCTGACGAACTACTCCGTTTTGCAGAGCCGCTATCGTTAATGGTAATAGGCCTTGACGACCAGCACCTTCAACCAGAAGATGACGGTTCTAATTAAGGGCTGAAACCGTGGGAAATATTGAACGAAATAATGGTAGCGGTTTTGACTTAGCGGTTTTGACATACGAAAACATAAGTGAACCCACGCCGAGTACTGTTGTAGCTATTTTAGAAAAGGAAGAAAAGGCCCGGTTATTTCTTTTATCTAGTAGCGAAGCGAATAATCCCCAATCTTTAATCAACGACAAACCAGTGAAACAGAAGTCAAACAGAAGGCGGCCCAAAAACAGGAAGCGGCCAACATACCATGACACAATCGCTCGAAAAGGAACTGAGTACAAAATCAACAATGGAAATGGAGATAAAAAACTGGGTCTTTACATTGAAACCCTCCACAGCATTATTGACCAGTTTGAGGTAGCCTTGAAGAAATGGAGGCGTGTTTTTGTTTTACGCTTTGATCTACATATGCCTTTCGAGACAAGCAGTAATAAGCCTGTGACTGACTTCAGGAAGCGATTAAGCCAAAGACTAAAGCGAGAGTATGGATTCAAGGATATCGGCTACTGTTGGGCCAGGGAATACCACGGCAAAGGCAAGGGGCAGCACTATCATTGGGTTTTATTCCTTGACGGTAACTTGGTCCGCCATTCATCGAGGTTAAGAGAAATGGTCAAGCAATCATGGGAGAGGCCGGCAGGCGGTTATACAGTACCGACAATCAAGCATCCTTTCTACTTTGCTGATACTGAGGAAATTGCTCAAGATGCTATTTGTCGTATTTCATACTTAGCCAAAACTAGAGGTAAAGGTCACCGACCACCACAAACAAAAGACTTTCAGTGTTCAAGACTTAAGTTGTGACTCTAGGTTTAGTTAAAAGCAGCCGGCTAAATTGGCCCGTTGGACCGGACACCATAGTAGATCGGACAAGCTGGTTAATTTGTCGGTACCGGCAGCAACCCAATGAAACCGACGATGAATATGATGAACGAAGAATTGATGAATCTATGAGACTCTGGGATCCGGCCGTATCAGGTAACCGTATAGAAGCCACCGGAAGAATTTGCCGCTGGATCGGACATCACAGGAGATCGGACAATCGATTTCATTTTACGGTACCGGATTATCCACTTTAGGCTTATTCATTCGGAATCTAGCAGAAACCGGCTGAAAAAAATTCCGGACACATAGGGACCGGACACTGTGGCCCTAAACGAACGGAAATCAGGACATTTAAAACGGGACACCATAGGTGTGGGACAAAGCAGAAATGAACCGCCGCGCTTTAACGTATCGAAATGTCAGTATTTATGGGGCGAACAGAGGTGTTTTGGTCGAGAAAAAATAAGGAGGGAGTCTGTGGGACACGGCTGCTGGAACGTAGCTTAGTGACCGGGATAACTTACCGTTAAGTTAAAAATAAACCGCCCGTCGTTGTCCTGTGTTGCCTTACTGGATATCTTGAACTCATCATTAACCAGGAGAGCAAGATGAATCAAAAAACAGAAGATTTGAGCGTTACAGACGTAATAAATGGCCTTTACGAAACAATATGGTCCATATCGGACAGTATCGGCGTGAGCCTCGAAGTGGCCAACGGTAGGATACCTCAATATAATATTGATTCACCAGCATTGGCAAAACGTCTGCTGGCGGATGGTATGGCACAGGTTGGTCGAAATCTTGAACTGCTGAATGAGCTTGATGGTTACCTGAAAATCTGGATACCATAGAGGTGGAACATTGATAGTGATCATGCGCTGTAAAAAAAGAGGTGGTCATCCAAGTTACTGTTAATAATTAGTATAAATTCTAACTGGACCGACCTTGTTTTAAAGAAAGTTTCGGTACAACCTGACGCCCACTCAGTGCCAAAAGCCGCCCTTCAGTTTTATGTTGAGGTGTGGAGTTATGGCGACTCACAATCCCTTTATATGAGGTTCAAGTCCTGTAGAACCACCATATATTACTCAAAACCTTGCTTGTTGGGGAATGTGGTTGACCATGTGCAGTACATTGTATTAAGGTCATGATTGATATTTTTATTCTTTGGCCATAAAAGGTTTATTAATGGTAGCCACTAAGCATAAAAGTGGAACACTCAAGCGCTTTACCTCATCAGAACTTTGGGGTTGGGTAGTATTGTTACTATCATTATCCCTAACCTATGAATTATGGCGCGAATCACATAATAAACTTGAACAATCACTACACTCCTATTTTGAGTTCAGAGCAAAGGAAACAGTCGAACTTATCGATCATAGATTGGATGCTTATACGCAGGTTATGCGAGGTGGATTGGGTCTTTTCAATGCATCGACATATGTTGACCGGCAAGAATTTCATGCCTATGCCGAATCACTTCATCTTGACGTTCAATATCCGGGAATTCAAGGTCTTGGCTACGCAGTAATTGTGCCGAAAAAAGACAAAGATCAACATACTGAAGACATTCGTAAAGAAGGCTTTCCTGATTACGCTATTTACCCTGATAACAACCCTGGTTACTACACTTCCGTCATTTATTTAGAACCCTTTGAAGATCGTAACTTACGAGCTTTTGGTTACGATATGTTTTCTGAATCTGTACGTAGAATAGCGATGGAACGAGCACGAGATAATGACGAAATATCTCTATCGGGTATGGTAAGACTAGTGCAGGAAACAGAAGAACAAGGACAAGCTGGTTTTCTAATGTATTTGCCTGTATATAAAAAAGGACTGCCACATGCGACTGTTGAACAGCGGCGAACTAATATTCACTCTTGGATTTATACCGTATATCGCATGGATGATTTACTAGAAGGTATAGGGGGGGAGCGGTCAGGTGATATAGATATTGCAATTTACGATGGAACAAATATATCGCCCAAGACAAAGATGAGCCGACATGGCCAAGTTCGATCCGCTACTATTCTGAATGACTTTCATTACAGCCATAACCTTAATATAGCAGGCCACTCTTTTACCATTGTTATTAATGCTCTACCTAGTTTATTGTCACGTCAAAACGCTACCGAGCCGAGAATAATTACTATTACTGGTGTAACACTCAGCTTTCTATTATTTTTTATCATTAAGGTGCTAATTCGAGCTAAGATTGGGGCTGAAAGGTTGGCGGAAAGTGAAAATCGCTTTCGCTTGATGTTTGAGCAGACAGCAGATGCATGGTTACTCCTTGATCCTAAATTAAGTTTATTCACGAGTGGCAATGCTGCTACGGCTGAGATGCTCGGTTTCAAAGAAGACACTCTAATATATCCTTTACATCCAGCTGAACTATCCCCTGAGTATCAGCCAGATGGTCGCAACTCAAAAGAGAAGGCTGAGGAGATGATTAAAATTGCGATACAGAACAAGTCTCACCGTTTCGAGTGGGCTCATTGCAGTAAGTATCGAGAAGACTTTCCGGTAGAAGTTTTACTATCACTTATCAAAATAGATCAGAAAGATATGCTCATAGTTGTATGGCGTGATCTCTCTAAATTAAAGCAGGCAGAGAAAATAACCCAAGAGACCAGTGAGCGTCTAACTAATGCTCTTAATGCAGGTCTAATGGGTACTTGGAATGTTAATTTGCGAACGGGGATAGATACGAGAGATGCACCGCTTAATAAACTTATTGGCTTATCGGAAAAATCAAGTACACAACCAGTAGAAGACTGGTTTAAATATGTCCACCCCGATGATGCTGACGAAATGAATTTAGCATGGGAACAGGCAATAAATTCTGAGTCTGGGCTGTATGAAACAGAACATCGTTTAATTCGTAAGGATGGGAAAGTCATATGGGTCTATGACCGTGGACAAATGATTCGTGACGGTAATGGTCAAGTAGAATATGCTGTTGGTGCTGTGGTGGATATTACTACTCGAAAAGAATCACAAGAAAAACTCCAACTTTCTTCTCGTGTATTTAACAGCACCAGTGAAGGCATTACCATTACTGATGCCAATAAAGTCATTATTGACATTAATCCTGCTTTTAGTGATATCACTGGCTACAGCCGTGAAGAAGCCATTGGGCAAAACCCCAGCATCCTCAGCTCAGGAAAACAAAGTCCAGAGTTTTATAAAGAGATGTGGCAGAAAATCAATGAGGAAGGCCATTGGCAAGGTGAAATTTGGAATCGTAAGAAAAGTGGTGAGGTGTATGCAGAATTACTCACTATATCTTCACTAAAAGATGCTAAAGGCAATATCACCAACTATGTTGGTGTATTTACCGATATAACACATAGCAAACTTCAGCAAGATGACATCAAGAAAATGGCTCACTATGACGCCCTGACAAACCTGCCCAACCGAACCCTTCTAATAGACCGTTTTAACCAGGCGATTGCCCATAGTAAGCGAGCCGATACACTACTCGCCGTTTGTTTCCTAGATTTAGATGACTTTAAACCTGTTAATGATACGTTTGGCCATAACGCAGGTGATAAATTACTTATTGAAGTAGCTCATCGTCTTGAATCGGCCGTGAGGGATGAAGACACTGTTTCACGTCTAGGTGGCGATGAATTTTCCTTTCTCTTAGGTGATATAAAATCAACCACTCAATGTTATGAATTACTCGAAAGAATTATTCAATCCATTAGTGCGACATACGTCATTGATGAACAGCCTATTAATATTAGTGCATCCGTTGGTGTCAGTATTTACCCATTAGATGATGTCGAGTTAGACGTGTTATTACGTCATGCTGATCAAGCCATGTATCAAGCTAAACAAGAAGGTAAAAACAGTTACCAGTTCTTTGATGTCGATGAAGCACAAAAAATCGCCAATAAACAACGACAGTTACAAGAGATTCAACATGCCTTAATTAACAATGAGCTTTGCATGTATTATCAACCTAAAGTGAATATGGTGTCAGGTGACATAATCGGTGTAGAAGCCTTAATTCGTTGGCAACATCCAGACAAAGGATTAATTCCTCCTATTGAGTTTTTACCTATTCTTGACGATACAGAGTTAGAGCTTCAAATCGGTGAATGGGTAATTGATCAGGGGCTCACACAGCTTGAGCTGTTAAATGACCACGACATTGAAATAGAAGTCAGTGTTAATGTGTCATCTAATCAGTTTTTAAATGCCTCTTTCTTTGGGGATCTTAATGATGCACTCGACCAGCATCGTAATATTGATTCTCGTTACTTCCAGCTAGAAGTACTGGAGAGCAGTGCTTTAGGTAATTTAGACCAAATCAATCACATTATTAAAGCTTGTCGAAATGAACTGGGTGTCAGTATTGCTCTAGATGATTTTGGAACAGGTTATTCATCGCTATCCCACCTAAGTAAATTGCCAGCCGATACCATTAAGATTGACCAAGGCTTTGTGAGAGATGTGCTAGACGATCCCAATGATTTCGCGATCATTGATGGTGTTGTAGGGCTTGCCAGTTCCTTTAATAAAAAACTTATTGCTGAAGGTGTTGAAACCACAGAGCATGGTTTGATGCTACTTCTAATGGGCTGTAATGATGCACAAGGTTATGCTATCTCACGGCCTATGCCGGCTAGCGAGTTAGTAGATTGGATTAAGGATTACAGTCCGAACACAAGATGGATAGAACGTGGCCAAGAAGACCTGACGTTTAAAGTAAGGAGAGTCAAACAACTCGAATTGATGCTTACTCACTGGCTAAAAAATGTAGAACAGCTTTTACAAAATGATTCAGAAGAACCTATCGAGATGAGTCATGTGAATTGTCATTTTGGTCGATGGCTTAGACGTTTAAGACAAGACGAGCTATTCAAAGATGCATGGCTTGACCAGTTGCAGCAAGCACATGATGTGATGCACTTTGTGGCTAAAGAACTAGTCGACGCTCATCAGTCAGGAACGAGTCCAACAAGAGAGGAATCAGACAGGTTACATACAGCTTTTGAGAAGACGCTGAATATTATGGAGCAGGAGCAGGAGCAGGATCAGTAACCGAACAAGCTTACCCACTGACCGCTTTGGACTGTGGATTCAACCGGTCGATGCAACATGCTAATATTTTACGTAAGTAAAAGGAGTGTTGCAGATGAAACAAAGACCTCGTATTTATTACACAGAAAGTCAGAAGGCCCTGATGTGGGATCATTGGAAGAAAGGTGAATCGTTACAGCAAATAGCTCAGTTATTTGATCGACATCATCCATCAATACAACGGATCTTGGCAGAGACAGGTGGGATACGGCCGACTCAACGAAGCCGTTCAAGGTTATCTCTGACTTTAGCTGAGCGTGAAGAAATATCTCGAGCAGACGTTGCTGGCCATTCAATCAGAATGATTGCCACTTCACTTAGACGCTCTCCATCTACTATTAGTCGTGAGTTCAAGCGTAATGGTGGCAGGCAATCTTATCGGGCAACTCAAGCAGAACAGGCTGCTTGGGTCCGAGCACATCGCCCCAAAATATGTAAACTGGTAGAAAACCGTTCATTAGCACGTATCGTAGCCAATAAACTCAAGTTAGAGTGGTCACCCGTACAGATTGATGGCTGGCTCAAGCGTATCCATCCAGATGATGTGAACTACCACGTGTCACACGAAACCATCTATCGGAGCCTTTACATTCAGGCCCGAGGCGCATTGAAGAAAGAGTTATTGAAATATTTAAGGCGTACTCGAGTCATGCGTCGTTCACGCCATCACACACAGAAAAGGGATAATCACGGCAGAATTGTTGGTACGGTATCAATAAGCGAAAGACCAGCATCAGTTGAAGACCGTAAGGTAGTAGGTCACTGGGAAGGCGATTTGATTTCAGGCTCAAACAACAGCCATATAGCAACATTGGTTGAGCGTCATTCACGTTATGTGATGCTGGCCAGACTTGAGGGAAAAGATACAAAGACAGTCATCAATGCGCTGATTAAACAGGCTAATAAGTTGCCACGAGCACTCTATAAATCCTTAACGTGGGATAGAGGCAAGGAGATGGCTGCCCACAAACGATTTACGTTAGCCACTGATATTAAGGTGTACTTTTGTGATCCTCATAGTCCCTGGCAACGTGGTTCTAATGAAAATACGAATGGACTATTGAGACAATATTTTCCGAAGGGAACAGACTTATCTCTATACTCACAAGCGAAACTTAATGCTGTTGCAAGGCGGCTCAACGAACGACCCAGAAAGATACTAAACTTTGAAAAACCAGCAGAACGATTTAACCTATGTGTTGCATCGACCGGTTGAACTCACAGTCGGAGGCGGACAGTCACTTCTAGCTATGGTCCCGATAAATGTCAGTTCAAGTCTGAGCAATTCGATACTGCCAACGAATACAGCGATAAATTAAATAGACCAGAGCCAAGAAGGTATGAATAATCATCTGGCAAGGTTCCACCATGATCAAACTGCTTTTCTGAGCGCAGGAGGAAGGCTTCAAAGCCTCCATTTAGATCTCCATAGTCATAACCCGTCAATCTTCTGATAGAATCGGTCACAGAAGCTCGTGATGCGATTCTAGGAGCCACCTAGTGGATGAATTGATAAAAGCCCAGGAACAAGGTAAGCCAGTAATGGTCGAGATTGATTACTCGATGACTAGAGTGTGCGCCGAATTATTTGAGATTGAAGGCGGCATCGCATTTGTTGATATCGGCTGGAATGATCAATATGGATTCTCAGGAAACTCAATTCACATCGTAAAAGGTCCAATCACTCAGGGCGCTGGTGGAAGATGGATAATTCTCGAGCCACAGAGCGACGGGAGCGAGCGTGAATTCGTGTTTAGGCGTATACGCAAGGATAAGCCACAATATCGGGAATGGCAGGCCTGGGAGACTGCTAAGCATCAACAGGGTAGACCATACGATCGTGAGGTTATAAAGAGATCCGTCGGACGGCTCATTGATTATTGAGCGTATATGGTTTTTTCAAGCCCCGCCCTACCGTAGAGCTAATTTAAGGAATAAGTTAATGAACGGAAAAGAAATTCAAGGCGCGACGATTGACCTGGACCTGGGCGGGAAAGATATCACCCGAACGGCCGCCCTGGTTTATTGGACCGACAAAGGGATCGCCTGGCTAGAACCTGGTTATGATAATCCGAACATGGCTTCCCCGACTTTTCATTTCTTCACAGGCTCGCCTATACTGGCCAAAGAGAACGAAGCCGGGCATTTTGTCATGCGAACCACAACAAGCGACGACAGACAGGTCCGCGTCCGCGTATGGCTAACTTTTGACAGACAAATCCAGGAAGATATCGACGCCTGGAATAATCACCTGGACGAAATTGGAACGACGCACAATCAGGAATGGGAGCGAATGGCCCTGGATCTGGATATCGAAGGTCGAAGCATTTAACCAAACAATATTGGCTTTAATAGTTAGTAGTATTTTTACTTCTGTTTTCAGGATTAACATTTTAAGATTTATAAGAATATCGTCGCAGGGGATTACTAATCCCTTTGTAGTCTATTCGAACCAGACTAATCTACGATATAAAACAGAAGCTTACGGATGAACATGGAAAGCCAGAACAACTATTTGAGACTCTACAGGGACAGTGAGTATATAAAATGAACAGTCGATGATTCATACCGCCAGCGAGCAAGACGATAAACATAGATTTTATTTTACATAGAAGAAAATTCCGCATAATCAAAACAACTGGAGTGATTATTTGAACATTCAGGATCTGTATTGCTGATGGGTTAATCAAATTTCTGATGGATAGTATTGCTTAGTGATTAAGCGAGGTCAGTATGGGGGCAACTTTTGGGGCAACTGAAAAGTAATTATTAATTGGATCTAGCAATTACGGGCGTCTAGGCTGTTAATTGGATTGACGCCGTCCACCATTCA
>Ga0209495_1003067_pt1 | contig 10500 bp, 10 predicted proteins | sample EN1Hudsemesocosm_FD_184629 | JGI IMG/M metagenome (GOLD analysis project Ga0209495, IMG submission 184629) | Methane-oxidizing microbial communities from mesocosms in the Hudson Canyon - EN1E Hudson Canyon (SPAdes) (version 2) | ecosystem: Environmental > Aquatic > Marine > Cold seeps | place... | reverse complement strand
CATAGGTTTTAATTCGCCTGTGGATTATTAGACTAAATACTCAAATATGTATTTTATGATATTTGAGTTTATATTCGGTTTAATATTCCCACCAGAAGAGGAGCAGTAGCTAGGTAAATAACACGAAGAACCACCATTCTTTTGACTGTTATTGAGGGAGACTACTGCCGAGGATAATTAGCGAGTGGCGTTATTTATTCGGTTACTAGGGCTGAATCCCTAGGATTGTCACCTCTAGTTAGTGTTTATTTTAAACCTAATTAGTTTATGGTGGAGAGCTTCTGGCTGAAAAGTTAAGTTTTTCTCATCATGAACACTTCTCCATTCAGTCAAACTCTTCCTTGAAGTTATTAACGTTATCGGATAAACGAATCCGGAACTTAGTTAGGGAATCTTAAATGTCATTATCATCTTTTACTGTTGCAAAGTTTGGCGGCACAAGTGTTGCTGATCACCAAGCCATGTTGCGCTGTGCACATATCATAAAAAACGATCCGAGTAATAAACTTGTTGTTGTCTCTGCAAGCTCAGGTGTTACTAATTCACTTGTACGTTTAAGCCAAAAAAACGTTTCTGAAAACGAACAAACAGAAATCATTGCAAGCATTCTCGCTATTCAATTAAATATCACTAAACATTTAACCCAAGAACAGATGTTAAATGAACAAATTGCAGACTTATTAAAGCAACTAAGCGATTACGCAAAAGCTCAATCACTTAATTATTGTCCGCGTATCTCAGATGCTATTTTATCTTTTGGAGAACAACTGAGTTCACGTATTTTTGCACAAGTACTTCAATCCATTGGTGTAAATGGTGAAATGTTTGATGTTCGTCAAGTGATGAAAACGAATGCTTCATATGGAAAAGCCGTTGTAGATCTGAAGCAGTTATCTGAAAATGCGCAGCAACTTCTTGCACCACATCTCATTGATAAAGTTATGGTAACTCAAGGCTTTATTGGTCAAGACGAAGAAGGCTATACCACAACGCTTGGTCGTGGTGGTTCAGACTACAGTGCAGCGCTTTTAGCAGAAGCTTTACATGCAGATAATTTGTCTATTTGGACAGATGTAGTTGGAATATTTACAACAGACCCACGTATTACTGACCAAGCTCGTGCAATTAAAGAAATCAGCTTCGGTGAAGCCGCCGAAATGGCAACGTTTGGTGCAAAAATACTTCATCCCGCAACGCTTATTCCAGCAATGAGAAAAAACATTCCAGTGTTTGTTGGTTCAAGTAAAGAACCTGAAAAGGGCGGTACACGTATTCAACAGTTTGTTGAATCAAGCCCTATATATCGCTCAATCGCTTTACGACGTGAGCAAACGTTAGTTACCGTAAAAAGTCCTGCTATGTTGCATGCTAGTGGTTTTCTCGCGCAAGTATTTGGTATCTTAGCTAAGTATGAATTGAGTGTTGATTTGATCACCACCAGTGAAATCAGTGTAGCGCTTACTTTTGATAACCCAACAGGCTCAAATCAAGCACTTTTAAATTCAACAGTCGTTGAAGAACTCGAGCAGCTTTGTGAAGTTACCGTCGAACATGGTTTATCTTTAGTCGCTGTTATTGGCAATAAAATGCATCAAAGTAGTGGTGTGGGTACCAGTATTTTTGACACTATTTCAGGCATAAATGTTCGTATGATTTGTCACGGCGCCAGTGAACATAATTTGTGTTTCTTGGTTGACGAGCATCAAGCAAATGAAACGGTTGAAAAATTACACGAAGCTTTGTTTGTATAACAGCTATTAGATGCGGGGCATAAGTATTTGATTCGACCGCGTACGTGTAATTTAACAAAAAGTGCATCATACTTTGTAGGTTGATTTGTGAACACTTTTTGCGCATTGGCAGAAGAATAATTTTGAAATTTTTTATGTGGGTCGAAGTCGACTGGCCCCTTTATCTGACTATAGATGATAGACAACTAACTTAATGCTCTTCACTTTAGCAGACGTTCCAAACATCGATTTTTATACTAATTTTAATCTTCAAAAAAATAAAATTATAGAACGAGAACATTATCTATTGCCTTTGCAAGCTCATTACGGTCATTGTCCTTTCATCATTTTATATTAATTGTGGAACCTTAATCTGCTAAAAGTTTATGAGCAATATCTAATGCTTTAACACCATATTTAGGAGCATTTAGATCAACATCGTTACATAGAACTGCAACTGAAATTTTATTTTCAGGAACTCTTGCATAAAAAGTTGAAGTTCCCAACCAATCCCCCGTATGTTCAAATGTTTTATATTCGGTAAGCTGCTTAACAAATTGCCCGTTTGCATACATCCAACCATCAATATCATGTTTGCTGTTAGGTGTATTCATTTGAACAATTATCTGCTTTGGGGTCTTGCCTAATTTAGGCTGATAAAAATGATTATTCCATAGAGCTAAATCTTGAATATTTGTGTGTAAACCTCCATCTCCAACCCAAGACAAATTCGTCATATTAATTTCATAAGATCCTGATTCTGATCTTCTATAGCCAGATGCTCTATTGAGAATGACTTCATTATGATTATCATTAAAAAAGCTGTATTTCATTCCTAAAGGTTTAAATATTCTTTTATTTGTAAACTCTCTTAACGTTAAACCACTTTGTTTTTCAACTAATTTAGATAATAAAAAATAAGCAAAATTACTGTATTCCAATTTTTGATCGGGAATATTTTTTAATGGAAGGTTTTTAACAATATCGTAAAATTCATCATTGGATAAATAATCTTGATTTCCTAATCTAAGCTTTCCACCTGAGACAGATTTCAAACTTGATTTCGTTAGCATATTTAAAGAGTCAAAGTCCCCCATGCCTGAAAAGTGACCTAGCATTGAGTTAACAGTTACTTTAACTCCATAATCATTTAATTCAGGTAAATATGTTCGAATATCCTTATCTAATTCTATTTTTCCGTCATCAGCTAATAGTAATATAGCTAGTGCGGTAAACTGTTTTGATACTGAAGCTATTCTAAAAATAGATTGTGAGGTTAGTGGGATGTGGTGCTCTAAATTAGCTAGCCCATACCCCTTTTCAAAAATTAGTAAGTTATCTTGAGTTACACCAATAGAGCAGCCAGGAGAATCCTTAGAAGAAATATTTGCAAATATATTATTTATTTGATGAGATAGCTTATTTGCCAATTTATCAGCACTAGCACTAGCACTGAATAAAGTGATAAATATCATTATAAGCCGCAATTCCTTTGCTCCTTTTAAAATTCAAATAATACTGTTGTAAGGCACAACATTTTTCATGGCGAATTTAAACTTAATATACATCAAATTAGCTGTTTAGCAATTAAGGATTTTTTAAAACCAATTTGTTAGTTCGCTCAATCATTCTTTTAAATGAAAAAACTCTTATCTTTATATGACCGCAATGATGGCTCAGTTGTCTGTCAGGATAAATACAAGTCTATGACTCCTAAAAGCTCATTGTAGTCCTTGAAGATCGCAGAGAAACGTTACTTTTAGGCACTGCTTTACTAGAGCGAAATAACCTAAATTGGTTATTTCCTGTCATAAATTCGCTATTTACTCTACAAAGTAAATAAATTTGACAGCGTTAATTGTATACTCTACATTGTAGGTATTTATGAGTGGCTTGGTTTCGTTATGACAAATAAAGAAAAATATCTAGGAGAATTCGAACAGTTTTTATTACTTTCGACATTAAAATTAGGCGATAACGCCTATGGCAGCACTATCCGTCAACTACTTGCCGATACTATTCAACGAGATGTCACTATCGGTGCTTTATATACGACTTTAGATCGTCTTGAGAAAAAGGGGTTGCTTGAAAGTAAAATGGGGGAAGCCACACCAGAACGTGGCGGAAGAGCAAAGAAATACTTTAAAGTGACAGCTAAAGGAGAATATGCTTTAAAACGCTCAAAGCAGGCCTTAACTTCAATGTGGGAGAATGTAACGATAAATTTAGGGGCTTGTGAACAATGAAAAATGCACAAACCGCAATTCCCCATCCACCAAAGGCTGCCAGTCTATTTTTAGCTTGGGCTTTACCTGACAGTATTGTAGAGCCTGTACTAGGTGATTTATCCGAAGAATATATTCAACGTATTTCCAATAATAAACTTATTGCCGCTAAAACTTGGTACTGGAGGCAAGCAGTGAAGTCGGGAATACAATTTATGTTTAAAACTCAAAGAGGATTTGTAATGTTTATATTTAGTATTATTTTATTTGTAGCTATGACTATGTTGCTAGTGGCTTTATCAGGGGTTACAAGCACGTTTATTGATGTTCAGTCAATAATCGGTATTTTCCCACCCGCTATCGCTTTTACTTATGCAGCAACATCCAAAAAAAGTGTGCATAAAGCATTTTCCATTTTAATAAATAATACCGTTAGCCAGTCAGAAGAATCTTATTTGTTATCAAGGAGGGTATTTATCGTATTAGGTAATTCAGGTGTTATTTTAGGTTTATTTATAACTTTAATTGGTTTGACAGCGATGGGAGCTAATATGACTGATTTAAGCTCATTTGGGACAGCTTTTTCATTTTCAATTTTAGGACTAATGTATGGCATTGCATTGAAAATGGTTTGTTATGTCGCAGAGAAAAAAATTCAAACACTTTCAGAAACGGAATGTTAAATTATATATTTACCGAGTCGTTAGCAGAGTATCTTTCACTAAAATTAACAAAGGAGTTACTTAGTGAGAAAAGCTATTTCAGAAATATAAATGGGAAACTTAACTCACTAAATAATTTAAAACTGACTGGACTTAAAAATATAAAAACAAATTCAGATTATGGTGACAGAGAGAGATATATCTATACTTACGCTCCCATTATTTGGTTAGCTATTGAAAAGGAAATAGGTGAGGAAAAAATGTGGTTGTGGCTTAATAAAATGCTTACAGTCGAAACAGAAAAAACCAATTATAAATTTATGATAGAAACTTTGGCTAGTGTATTGAATGACGATAGCAAACTAACTTTTTTAGTTAAAAAATACTTTAAAAATATTAATGCGATAAACAGTGCCAAAATATTACTTAAACCAATACAAGTACGTGAATTGTGAGCGACCGCTTTGGTGGCGTAGGCGCCAGTTCCCAAATGTAGAACTGGCATATTATTAAGAATCGATACTTTCTGAAATCTCAAGAGCATCATCGTCCTCTATCCCTAAACGGCAGCGTTATATGGTTGTTGAGCAATATCCACTATAGATCAAAGGATACAAAAAATTTTCAGTATAAATTTTAAAATACTAATGGCTTCATACTGACTTTAGTTTATATTTTTTTCGGTGCTGGCCAAACAAAGGGAGCCGGCTTGGTGGAAGTCGTTTGTGCTACTTCTGAATTCTGGGCAAGTATCGCCCTGATTAATTTTCCCGTTTCTTTATGCTTACTACAAAATGTTTTTAAGTATAAAATTTCAACTCTACTTCGTGCCTAAGGGGTTGTACGCAAAAATTTCAAACTTGATTTAAGACGCGGTTTATTGGTGAAACAACGTATATTAAGTAACTCACCCATCTTATCCCAACCAATTTTTTTCTCTAGTTCGATTAGGATCTGTTCAAGTTTCACGCCGTGAAGTGGATCATTAGTTTTATTCATACTCTACCTACTATCAGAAATATTATTGTAACAAGTTTCTTAAATATTGACGGACTTACAGATTTCGAAACCCTAAAGTATAATACTTTAGGGCAGCAGCCACATCCGAGCAATTACGTTTGAGGCATTTTGGTTATTCGTAATTTAGCGGATCGGTCACATTATTATCTTTGAATGCTTCTAAACGTTCTTGGCAAGCACCACATTGTCCACAGGCTTTTTCACGCCCGTTATAACAGGTCCAAGTATTGTCATATTTCAACCCCATTTTTAGCCCGTCAGTTAAGATATCACTTTTAGTTTCCTTTAAATAAGGGCTGAATATTTCTACCGATTCGTAGTTGGCTATTTTACAGACGTCATTCATTTTCATGACAAATTCCGGGCGGCAATCAGGATATATTGCATGGTCGCCAGAATGTGCACCATAATAAACTTGGCTAGCACCTACAGAAACGGCATAACCCACTGCAAGTGATAATAAAATCATATTACGGTTAGGAACAACCGTAGATTTCATACTTTCAGCTTCGTAATGTCCTTCAGGAATATCGATGTCATCAGTTAATGATGAACCCGCAAGAATTTGATTAATAGCGGATATGTCGATGACTTTATGGTTAACATCAAGCGACTTACAAACGGTACTTGCATACTCAATTTCTTTCACATGACGTTGGCCATAATCAAATGTTAACGCATATACTTCTTTGCCATCATGTAAGGCGCGGTTAAGTACTGTGAATGAATCCATGCCACCGGAATAAATAACAACAACTTTTTTTGTCATTTGTAAAGTCTCTTAGGGTATAATTAATGGTGCGCATTTTACTTCAATTTACACCAGCAATAAACAGGCAAAGATCACGATGACCGTAAAATATAAAATTAATGAATTATTTGAAACTATTCAAGGAGAAGGCGCTTTTACGGGTCAACCTTCAATTTTTATCCGTTTACAAGGTTGTCCTGTTGCCTGCTCGTGGTGTGATACGAAACATACTTGGGACATAAATCTTGAAGATGAAGTGAATACTTCTGCAATGTTAACAAAAAAAGAAGAGTCCCAAACTTGGTCCGCTCTATCAGTAACAGATGTCTTAGCGGTGATAACAGCACAAGGTTATCAAGCAAAGCACATTGTTATAACAGGTGGAGAACCAGCAATGGTAGATTTACTTCCACTATGTGAAGCACTTGAACAACAAGGGTTAAGTTGCCAATTAGAAACCTCTGGTACTTTTGAACTTCATGTTTCTGATAAGTGTTGGGTAACTGTTTCACCTAAAGTGAATATGAAAGGCGGTTACAAGATATTAAACTCAGCTATGTTACGTGCTAATGAAATCAAACACCCTGTTGCTACTGAACAACATGTTGATGATTTAAAAGCGCTATTAGTTGAACATAAAATTACGAATACCCAAGTTTATCTGCAACCGATCAGTCAAAAAGAACGTGCTACAGCGTTAGCCATCAAAACATGTATTGAAAATAACTGGCGTTTATCCGTTCAGGTTCATAAATATCTTGGTATTGAGTAATCTCTATCTTGCTTGTAACGGCAAAGTAATCGAAACAGTCACACCTTGTGGATTATGATGATTACTTGCCACTATTTTGCCTTGATGAAATTCCGAAATTAACCGTGCTATATATAACCCCAAGCCTAAATGTGGTGTTTTATCTTCTTTAGTTTGAGGTGTGTTTCGCATTGAAACCATTGAATCGAATAAACGTTGTTCCATCGTTTCAGGTAATAAAATGCCGTTATTACTAATGTGAATAGTAATATCTTTACTCTTCAACTCAGCAGTTACAAAAAGCTTACTGTCTTGGCTAAATTCCACCGCATTGGTAACAACTTTATCAAGTAATTGTGCAATATGTTCAGGAGAACCTTCCAGAATAACTTTTTTATTTGACGCCTCATACGCTATATCAAAGGTCGGATAAATTTGCTGATAGCCTTGAATGCAACCATTAAGTACGTCAAATATATTAAAGCTAACTTTGTCAGTTTGGTTGAGCATTTGTTCAAGGCGAGTCGCTTCACTCATATTGGTTAAAATATTGTTTAATCGGTTGATGCCACTTTGGGCACGGTCAATATACGCAGAGCTATTTTCAGGGAGTGCCTGTAAAGATAAATTCTCAAGAGACGTTCTTACAATCGCTATCGGTGTACGTAATTCATGTGACAAGCGTGACGACATATTTTCTAGGTAATGGTTGTACTGGCTTAAACGATTTACTGCCGTTGAAAAGCTTCGTGATAAATCCCCAATCTCATCATTTGCTTTTGATGTTTGCATGCGTTGGGCAATATCATTATTTATTCTGCCGTGCTCATCAATGGCCACCTCGGCCTGATTACGAAGTTGGCGAATGCGGTTAGATATTCGAGTAGCGAAAAAGAAAAAGGCTAAGGCACCCAGTAACATAATGGCTAATATTGATGTAAAAAGCTTTTCTAACGCTTTATTTCTAACGCTAAGAATGCCATTAGTTGTTTCTTCAACAATTACAGCACCGTTAACTTTATCGCTAATATATATAGGGTAAGCCGCTGAAATAATTACCGCTTTTTTATCTGTCGTTAACCGCCATTGTGATTTAGGTTTTCCCGCTAGTGCGGATTCAATATGTTCTCCTGTCAGGTTTTGAGTATCATATAATCGATCAATGAAATCGTTTTGTGGTTTGTTCAGCAAGTGTTGAAACAAGGGTTCTAAGTACTTTTGTATCCAAGCATACCAAGAGTTATTATTGTCAGGGTTATTGATGTTTTTCTGCCATAAACCACTGGCTTTTTTTATGTCACCGCTTTTGGCTAATACACGATGATGTTGGTCAACGACCCAAATGCGTGACTGTGTGTAACTCATGCCTTTTACGATGCGTTCAATCTCTGGCGATGGCACTAAGATAGTACCTAATGTGTCAGCACTACTTGGATCCGCACTGCCGATAGATGAAGTTGCAGCGCTTAATGGTGTATCAACATCATGAATAGCAAAAGCTAGTCGGTCGCTAATTTTAGTTAATGGTATACGAAGCTCAATATTATAACCTTGTTCTGTATTCAGCCATTGCCCCTGAATAAAACTTATTGCTGTGGGAAATTCCAGTATTTCATTACTTTCAAGATCATTAATACGATAAGCCGAAAGCCACCCCTGATCTTTGTTACTGAGAATAAATCGTTGAAAATCGCCATTAACATCGTTGAATGATAATTCTAGGTGATCATTTTTATTGATCGCACGAGCATTTTTATTTCGATAAATTACTTTATCGTCTACGACTTGTATGAAAAAGTAGAGGTATTTGTCATATTTACCTACCGCCGCACTGAAATGATTCGTTAGTTTATCAACTGTTAATTTTTCACCTAATTGATTATTAACACCGTAATAATGGGATTTTTCTTGAAAACTTGGCCAGTCATTGGGTAAACCGTCAAGATTTATTGCTTGAGAAAGTTGGTAGCCATATAAATCTTTACCTTTTTCAACATCAGGTAAAAAACTGGCTTGGTTATTAAACAGGTTAGGGCGCTCATGTAAAGATGTCGCAAGGGCTCTCGCGGTTCCTATGATTGTTTGCTCTTGACCAAACCGTAAATACTTTTCCATTTCCCATACATATTGATAACCAAACCATGGGATCGCAAATAAAAAACTTGAAAGTAGTAATAATTTTGTCCGTAAACCAAAACGAAAATGAAGCTTATTTTTCATCTTCATTCCAACGGTATCCCATGCCATAAACAGTTTCTATGCAATTAAAGCTTTTATCGATTTGGTTGAATTTTTTTCGAATACGCTTTACGTGAGATGTAATTGTACTGTCATCCACGTAGATGTTTGAATCTTTCATGAGTTGTTGACGATTTTTAACATGGCCTGGATGTTTAGCTAAGGCAAATACCATCCAAAATTCAGTAATGGTTAAATCAACACTTTGTTGTTGCCAAACAATGCTCATTCGCTGATTGTCGATAGTTAATGGCCCTAAAGTTAATAGACTACTTTCTGGTGTTGGCTTTTTAAGGGCTTCTTGGCGACTAAATAGCGCAGCAATACGGGCAGACAAATGCGGCAGACTAATATCTTTAGTTAAATAGTCATCTGCGCCTATGCGTAAGCCAGACACAGTATCAACATCATTATCTCGAGCGGTTAAAAAAATAATGGGTAAGGTCGTTGATATATTTCTCAGCCATTGGCAAAGGGTAAAACCACCATCGTATTCTAGCTCTAAACCTATATCTAGAATAACTAAATGCGGCAAGCTTATGGCAAAGGCTTCGCAGGCGCTTTCTCGGTTAGCAAAAGTCTGAACCTGATAGCCTTGCGCGCGTAAAACATCGGCATAGTTTTCTCTGATAGCGGCTTCATCTTCAACTATAGCAATTCGTTTTAACAATATGATATCAACTCTGATTATTGATTTATTTAGGCACTATATAAGAGTTTTTTTATAATTGCGCGCAATAGTTGTAATTGCCATATTGTTGCCACATTTGTTCAGTACATTGCCTTTTTTGTGTCGTTTCAAAGCCTATTTTTCTTGTTTAAATTACCTCGTCAACAACAAAACAACTTATAACTTTAGGAACTCACATGAAAACTCATACCTTTAAAACGTCTAGTAGTAAATTAAGCCCAGCAAAATTATTTTTAATCGCTTCTTTAATGGCGGCACCTACATTAAGCCAATCAGCTTATGCTTTCGAAAATGTAATCCATGCTGAAAATGAAACACAGCAGCTTACTGATAAAGATAAGGAAAGTATTGGCTTAGGAGCTGGAGTGATTATTGGCGCTATTTTTGGAGGACCACTAGGCGCCATTCTTGTTGGTGCTACTGGCGCTCTCA
>Ga0209495_1003066_pt1 | contig 10501 bp, 11 predicted proteins | sample EN1Hudsemesocosm_FD_184629 | JGI IMG/M metagenome (GOLD analysis project Ga0209495, IMG submission 184629) | Methane-oxidizing microbial communities from mesocosms in the Hudson Canyon - EN1E Hudson Canyon (SPAdes) (version 2) | ecosystem: Environmental > Aquatic > Marine > Cold seeps | place... | reverse complement strand
CTCGGAATTCTATTTTGTGGAAGTGGTAATGGAATAAATATGAGCGCAAACAAACATCAAGCAATTCGCTCTGCTTTATGCTGGACTAAGGAGATAGCAGAACTGTCTAGACTACACAATAATGCAAACGTAGTAGCTATGCCAGCGAGATTTATTTCATATGATGAGGCTCAAGAGATAGCAGAAGTATTTTTAGCTACCGAATTTGAAGGTGGGAGACACGAAAGAAGAGTAAATAAAATAGCCTGTTGTTAGTATGAGAATTTTAACTCTTTTAATCCTTCTAATAGGATCTGTTACTATAAAAGCACAAGATAGTATTGCTATATCTTATGCTTCTTCCATAAATGTTGAAGACCTGCAAACACACCTTTATATATTAGCGTCTGATTCTTTAGAGGGTAGGGAAACAGGTAAAAAAGGACAAAAATTAGCCGCGGATTATATATCCCGTCATTTTCAATCCATAGGTATTCCTCCATACAAGGGCGAAACCTATTACCAAGAATTCCCTTTGTTAAGCCAAAAGTTAGAAGAAAGCACTTTACTTATTAATTCTGAGGTAGAATATTTAAAGAACTATTACACGCTTCCGTATTTTGGTTCTGTTTCTATTGAATTTGATGAAATACAATGCGTAGGTTTTGGGTGGGACGAAATTACTTGTTCGGACTATAGATATATAGATGTAAACGATAAGGTGGTATTAATATTAAGTCCCGATTTGTTAACCGACACCAAAGAGGTAGAAAACATTAAACTTTTAGACTGGAATTATCAGTTACAAAAAGCTTACGATCATGGCGCTAAAGCGGTCGTTTTTGTTGGAGGAGATATAAATAAAAAGCTAAATAGGTACGCTCAATATTTCACAAAAGAAAAGCGTTCGGTATTAATAGAAGAGCCTCAATTTAAATTACCCTTTCTTTTTGTAGACCAATCAGAGTTACCTAATATTATAGGGCTTAGTATTAAAAAGCTAAAAAAGAAGGTTAAAAAATGTAAGTATGCAAGCTTTAATGTTGACGGACGCTTTACGACCAACGTAAGCAGTGGTTTATTGCAGGGAGAAAACGTGTTAGGCTATTTAGAAGGAACAGATTTAAAAGACGAATTGTTGGTCATAACGGCTCATTATGATCATATAGGGATTCATGATGGAGAGATTCACAATGGAGCAGACGATGATGGTTCGGGAACAGTTGCTGTGCTTGAATTGGCAGAAGCTTTTGCAAAGGCAAAATCAGAAGGAAATGGCCCTAGAAGATCTATATTATTTATGCCAGTTGCCGGTGAAGAAATGGGTTTGTTAGGGTCTAGCTATTATACCGAAAACCCTGTGTTTCCATTAGAAAACACAATTGCTGATTTAAATATTGATATGATCGGTAGAATGGATGAGAACCATGAGGGTAACCCTGATTATGTTTATTTAATAGGAGCTGACAAGTTGAGCTCAGAGTTGCATCAGATTTCTGAAGATGCGAATACTTATTATACTCAGCTCGAGTTAGATTATACATTTAACGAACCCAACGATCCAAATCGTTTTTATTACCGTTCGGATCATTACAACTTTGCTAAGAATAATATTCCAGTAATTTTCTACTTCAATGGTGTTCACGCCGACTACCATAAGGCTACAGATACGGTAGAGAAAATTCATTTTGGAAAGATTTCAAAGATTTCAAAATTGATTTTCCATACAGCTTGGCAATTAGTCAATCAAGATAAATGCATTGAAGTGGATGTAGAGAGTGATTTTAAAAACGATAGAAGATAATGTTTTATCCTTGGATAGATAATTCTGTTAAACTGATGGATGTCCTTTTACAACTTCAACCGGATTCAAAAGCTATATGGGGAAGAATGGATTCTCAACAAATGATTGAACACCTTATTCTTGTTTGTGAAATATCAAACGGATCTAAAGAAGCAGAAATATTAACCCCAGAGAAGTACATTGAAAAATCGCAAGCTTTTTTAATGTGCGATGAGCCAATGCCAAAAAACTTTGTAGCGAAGTTTATTCCCGAAGAACCTATAGCTCATCGCTACGATGATTTACAATCTGCAATTCAAGCCTTTCTTTCGTCTTTAAGTTTGTACCATTCTTATTGGGATGGTAAAAAAGATTCTACACGTAATCATCCTGTTTTTGGTAAGCTAAATAAGAAGATGTGGAATAGGGTTCACAACAAACATATTACCCACCACCTTTTACAGTTCGGTTTGAGTAACTAAAAAAAGGTTACTTAGCCTTGCTCAAAAGTTAAGAATTATCCTTTTTTAACATAATTCAATTAATTCGTCAGCAATCTTTCTGTCGTTTGCTAATCGTGGAATTTTATTTTGACCCCCTAGCTTTCCTTTTGACTTCATATAGTTATGAAAAGCACCAGCTTGAAGCGGAGAGATGCAAAGAGGCCTAAGAACCTTACCCCTAACAAGGTCTTTGTAGTATACATTTTGAGCACACAGAGCTTCATCTAGGTCTATGGCGAATGCACCCATATCATTAGGCTTGTTTACAAACTCTATCAACCATTCATGGTAAGGCAGCCCTTCAATAGGCTTTACTTTTGGGGCAACAGTAAACTCACTTAATTCTACCTCTGGGTGCGCTTCCATTGCAAGCCTCATAGCCTCTTCCACCTCTTTAGCTATCACATGCTCTCCAAACGCAGAAGTAAAGTGTTTTATTCTACCCGAAACAACAATTCTATAAGGTTTGAGGGAAGTGAATTGTACGGTGTCGCCAATATTGTAGCCCCACAAACCAGCGTTAGTGTTTAAAATAATTACATAATTAACCCCTATTTTCACATCTTTTATTGAGAGGCGGCATGGGTTTTCATTATAAAATTCATCAGCAGGAATAAACTCATAAAAGATTCCGTAGTCTAATAGAAGTAGTAAACCCTTTTCATCTTGCTTGTCTTGAAAAGCAATAAACCCTTCAGAGGCCGGGTAAAGCTCTAAGCTATCTACTTTTTTTCCTATTAATTCTTCAAGCTTTTTACGGTAGGGCTCATAATTTACACCCCCAAACACAAACAGGGAAAAGTTAGGGAAGAGTTCAGAAATCTTTTTCCCCGTTCTCTTATGAAGGCGTTCAAAATACATTTGTACCCACGAAGGAATTCCGCTGATAAGCCGCATATCCTCTGGTAGCGTTTCATCTATTATAGCTTCCACTTTTTGTTCCCAATCGTCAATACAGTTGGTTTTGTACGAAGGGAGCCTGTTGGCCTGCAGGTACGACGGAACAAAATTAGCCACTATCCCAGAGAGCCTCCCATTGGGAACCTTTTCATTTGTCTCTAATTCAGGAGACCCTTGTAAAAAGATCATTTTTCCGTCAATAAAATGTTGATTACCAGAGTCTATTATATAATGTAATAAGGCATTTTTTGCAGCCTGAATTTGATAAGCTAATGAGCCTTTTGTTAATGGGATGTATTTAGCGCCAGAAGTAGTTCCAGATGTTTTTGCAAAATACAAAGGTAGCCCCTTCCAAAGCACGTCCTTTTCTCCATTTTGAATTCTCTCAACGTAGTGTTTAAACCCTTCGTAATCTCTTACCGGAACCTCAGTTTTAAAATCTTCGTAGGTTTTTATAGACGAGAAGTTATGATCTACCCCAAAGGCGGTGTTAGTGGCGGCATCAATTAATTGACGAAAAACTTTCTCTTGAGTGATGACAGGGTTTTCGCTCCACTTTTTCGTTTTAGCAACCACCCTTTTCGCGAGGAGCATTCCAAAAAATGACTTTAATGACATTAAAATAAAATATGATGTTCGGGGTTAATAGCTTTTCCTTTGTACCATAATTCAAAATGTAAATGTGGCCCTGTACTCAACTCTCCTGAGTTTCCAATAATTGCGATAACATCTCCTGCCATTACCACCTCCCCTATTCTTTTTAGTAGAACAGAGTTGTGTTTGTAAAAAGAAATTAAATCATTTTCGTGTTGTATTGCTATCGTATATCCCGTTTCCGTAGTCCAACTTGAAAGAATTATAGTACCTGGAAGACTAGCCTTAATGGCCTCATTTTCTGGAGCTACAATATCTAAACCATAGTGCTCTGATTTTATGTCAAAACGGTCGGTTATCATCCCTTTTAAAGGCGCGTAAAAAGCAATGTTTCTTAACTCCTGAGGCTTGTTGGAGCTTTCTGAAAGCACATTGAAGCGATCTTCACGCTCAATAGATTCTCTAAACACAGAGTCTCTTTGTGAAGCGACTAAAGCGCCAGGGTCAACTGTAATATTGTTTATAGAGTCGTAATAGACTGAGTCATTAAAATCCTCTCCCCTCAGCACCTTTTCTACTAGTCTAAACTTCTGTTCTTTGAGCTTTATCTCGGCTAATAAAGAGTCTGTTTTTAATGAGAGATGAATAAGGTCTTTAGAAAGGTGTGGTGGTGAGTAGCCTGGAATATATTCGCGCAGAGGTGTATAAGCGATTAATAAGCTTGTTAGGGAGGCAATCAATAAAAGAGCAGAAAGCAATCGAGTAAGAATCTGAAAACGACTTAAGCTTGTAGAGCTCAGCTCTTCGTACGATTGTTCGTCGAGCAACACAAAACGTAGTCTTTGCCTTAAAGTATCTAATATTGACTTTTGCTTTTTCATTTCACAAATATCGTAATTTTAAATAATGCCTGTACTTCAAGAATTTGATATTATTTGAAAGAATAAAAACACACCAAAGAGGAATTAAAAGAAAAAATAAAATATTTTTGCTTAGTAAGAGTTATTAGTATTGCGAAAAGACAGCCATTTGAAAATTAGATACACATATTTATTAATTGCTATTCTTAGCCTTGTAGCTTTTTCTTGTTCTACACAGAAAGATAAGTTTTTAAACCGAACCTATCATCGTACAACGGCAAAGTTTAATGGATATTTTAATGGTAAAGAGAGTCTAAAAGAGGCTGTAATTAAGCTTGAAAAAAATCATCAAGAAGACTATAACTCCTTGCTACCCACAACTATTTTAGGTGACCAGAAGCAGGCACAAAAAATCTTCCCACAACTCAACAGAACCATTGACAAGGCAGCACTTGTAGTTGAGTATCACTCTATGGAAATGAAGGGTGTAGAAAAAAATAAATGGATCGACGACAGTTATTTCTTAATGGGAAAAGCCTTGTTTTATAAACAGGAGTATGGTAAGGCTATAGAAATGTTTGGGTATATCGGTAGAGAATACGAAGGTTACATTACCGATATGGCGATCTTGTGGTCTACAAGAGCGTATATAGAAATGGAAAATTTTGCTAGCGCAGAAAAACAATTATTGTACCTTGAAAGTGATGCTAGATTAAAAAGAGAGGACAAAGCTTTATTGGCTGAGGTTAATGCAAATTACCATATTAAAAAAGAGAATTGGGATGATGTAATAGACTACCTAAGCACAGCTATAAAGTACAGTCAAGATAAAAGTAAAAAAACGAGACTTACTTTTATTATAGCACAATTATATCAAACTCTGGAGGATTACGAAACAGCATATGATTATTTTGATAAGGTTGTTAAAATGAATCCTGAATATGAATTCTTGTTTAACGCCTTATTGAGTAGAGCTCGAGCATTTAATCCCAAATATAATGACTCATCTAAACTGATCTCTGAGATTACAAAAATGCTGAAGGATGATAAAAATATAGACTATAAAGATCAAATTTACTATGCTCTTGCAGAAATTGCCCTTAAAGAAGGTGCGCGAGATCAAGCTATAGATCACCTTCTGAATTCTACTGTAAATAACAGTGGAAATGATCAGCAACAGTCTGTCTCTCACTTAGCATTAGCTGATTTATATTTTGATGATTCAGCATACCTGTCAGCTCAAGTGCATTATGATACTGCAATGACTTTTTTAAGTCAAAATCACCCTGACTATGAGATGCTATCTAAAAAAAGAAATAGCCTTAATGAGCTAGTTGAGCTATACAATACCATTAACCTTCAGGATAGCTTACTTACACTTTCCACGATGTCTGAAGAGGATTTAAACGCTCTAATAGATGCGATAATTGAAGAGAAGAAGGAAGAGGATCGCCTGGCAAAAGAAGCTTTGAAAGCTAACTCTGGCGCGAGGCCTAGTTCTAATTCAAGAAATCAATTTAACCCAATGTCCGGTGGTGGTGGTGCTTGGTATTTTTACAATCCTTCTGCGATTAGCTTCGGATATTCTGAGTTTATCACCAAGTGGGGAGAAAGGCGCCTTGAGGACAATTGGCGAAGAAAAAATAAAAATCAAATCATTATCGACGAGGAAGGTGAAGACGGAGAGGATAAAGATATTTATAGCAGAGATTATTATTTAGAGATTATTCCTTTTAGCGATTCAGCAAAAGCTTCTACAGTAGATATTATTGTTCAGTCCTTTTATCAGTTAGGGCTTATTTATAAAGAAGACCTAAAGGATTACGATGAGGCTATTAACGCTTTTGAAACATTAGTAGAAGCTTATCCAAAAAACAATTACGAAGCGCTATCCTACTACCAGCTTTATAGTTCTCATCGTATAATTGAAGAGAACCTTTCTGCCGAACAATACATTCAGCGCTTGATGAAAGAATACCCGAATAGCGATTATCTAAAAATGATTTTAGATCCAGAAGGGTATTATTCGTCTAATAAGGAAGAGGTAGACAGTGCGATGATTTATTACGAAGAGGTTTACAAGGCTTTTTCGCAACAAAGCTATGTTGAGGTGATACTTCAAGATTCCTTATTAAGCATTAAATATTCTGATCATCCAATTGCAGAACAGCTATTTCTTTTAAAAGCACTTTCTAAAGGGCATCTTTATGGTGAGGAATCATTGATAGAAAATTTAAATGCATTATTAGCAATTTATTATACTGGAGAAGTTGCCGATGAGGCCCGCGCAATTTTGCAAGATATTGAGCGGAGAAGTATTATTCCTGAGGAAACATCTTTTACTTTTGATTTAAAGGAAGAACATTATTATGTGTTGGCTATGGAAAGTGGCGGACCTAGCGTGAATAAAGTGAAAATAGAAATTTCAAACTTTAACAGCTTGTTTTATAAGCTTAACGCGTATAAAACACAAAGTCTGATGCTTAATTTAGACTATCAGCTAATTATTGTTAAAACCTTTGATAGAGAGAAAAGCGCTACAAGCTATCTGCAAGCAATACAGGAGCTTCAAGAGTTAAAAGAATTAATGGGACGCTCTGAATATGAGCATTTTATTATATCTTCGAGTAATTTTAAAACTTTCTATAAAGAAAAATCACTAGACAAATACTTAGTGTATTATGAAGGGAAGTATTTAAAGTACAAATAAAAAAGGGTCATATGTTTTCAAAATCTAATTCAGATATGTCGCGAGCTAACGAGAAATCAAGTAGTGCAGTAAATGCAATCGGTCAAGGAAGTACAATTAAAGGTGACATTATTACCGAAGGCGACTTGCGAATTGATGGTTCATTGATCGGAACAATTAAAACAAAAGGAAGGTTGGTGCTTGGTGAAACAGGCCTTGTTGAAGGAGAGGTAGTATGTCAAAACGCACTAATTGCTGGAACAGTCAAAGCAAGAATTCAAGTAACAGAATTATTGAGCTTAAAAGCAACCGCTAATTTACAAGGCGATATTATTACGAATAAATTATCCATTGAGCCCGGCGCAAATTTCACAGGTTCGTGTAGTATGGGCGCCGCTGTAAAAGCAATCAATCAAACAGACAAGAATGCCGAAACAGCAGAAAAAACAGCATAACCAATTTCTAAAATTCTCTAATTTAGCTCTACAAATGGGGATAATGATTGGTTTGGGCTCATATATTGGCCTAAAAGTAGATGAATACTTTGCTTTACAAAAAATCTTTACTATTTGCCTATCCCTTACAGCTATATTTGGGGCCTTATTATATGTTATTAATGAAGTAAAAAAACTCCAGTAACATTGGAAGCAACAAAATTTTATTTCCGCTTTTTTACTTTTGCGCTCATTTTAGCGCTGGGGCACTTTTTTATGTTAGAACTTGTGCAGCTAAATATTGATATACAACAATTCTACATCATTCACCTTTTCAATTTTATTCTTAGCGGCGCTTCCTATGTATTTATTGGCTTTTTTGTCAAGTTGGAGAATAAAAGGGGGTTTGCATTTTTAGGTATAAGTGTTTTAAAAATGCTTTTTACATTAGTTTACTTAGCGACGGTAATTATAAATAAACCAAACGTCGAAAATTTTGCATTACAATTTGTTTTCATATACTTCATCTATCTTTTTTATGATGTTGTTGTTGCTATAAAAAAACTTAACAATGAGATTTAACCTAACATTTTCAACACTTGTTCATAAGTGAGTTTTATGAGCCAATCATAAGGGGTTTAATTTATTTATTTAATTGCTCGTTATTTAAAAATAATACCTATTTTTGCCCCGATTTTAAGTAGTTGAAACAAGAGTTTACAGTGCGTATATGAAAAAACTTTTAAAAGTGATAATCTTTAGCGTTGCAACGCTTATCACTTATGTTGGTGCTAATGCTTCTGAAAGTGAAGATAATAAGACAGAAGAGTTTAATAGCGTTGAAATGATTATGCATCACATTTCTGATGCCCACGAGTTCCACTTTTTCGACTATACAGATAGTGAGGGATATAAACACCCAGTGTCATTATCTCTTCCGATAATTTTACTTACCAAAACTGGCTTTGTAACATTTATGTCTAGTGCTTTTCATCACAACGATGATGGTACATATATCGTTGAGCGCTCAGGCTCTAAATTTGTTAAATTTCATGAAAAGATTTACCAATTAAACCAAAGCGATACATCTGTTGAATTTGACGAAACGCACCATATAAAAAATGCAGTAAAACCTATTGACCTTTCTATTACAAAGAATGTTTTCTCAATGCTAATATCTGTATTACTAATGTTAAGTTTTTTTGGTGCGGCAGGGAAAAGTGCTAGAAAAAATAATGGTGCCCCAAAAGGGGTTTTGTCCTTTTTAGAACCCCTAGTTGTTTTCATTAGAGAAGACATTATTATTCCAAATATTGGAGAGAAAAAACACAAAAAATACCTTCCATATTTGATAACTGTTTTCTTCTTTATTTTCTTTAACAACCTATTGGGTTTAATTCCCGGCGGAGCCAACGTTACAGGTAATATTGCAGTAACACTAGTTTTATCCGTTTTCACCTTGTTGATTACCAATTTTTCAGGAAACAAAGAGTACTGGAAACACATTTTTTTCCCTCCTGTACCAAAAGCACTATACGTTATTATGGTACCTATTGAGGTTATTGGAATTTTAACAAAACCATTTGCTTTAATGATTCGATTGTTTGCGAACATTACTGCTGGTCACATTATCATACTAAGTTTAATTTCATTGATTTTTGTATTTAAGTCAATTTTTATTGCTCCGGTGTCTGTAGGATTCGTTTTATTCATGAACACATTGGAGCTTTTAGTTGCTTTATTGCAAGCCTATATATTCACGCTTTTATCAGCACTGTTTATAGGGCAGGCAGTTCAGGAACACCATTAATTTGTATTTCATTCATTTATTAACTAAAAACAGGAAAAAAATGGATTTTGGAGCTTTTGCAGCTATAGGTGCAGGACTTGCCGCGATTGGCGCAGGTATCGGTATCGGTAACATCGGAGGATCAGCAATGGAAGCTATTGCTCGTCAGCCGGAGGCTACATCGAAAATACAAACAAACATGATTATTGCTGCCGCCCTAATTGAGGGTGTTGCATTATTCGCGGTTGTTGTTGCTTTGATGAAGTAAAAAATATTACCCGCGCCAATGGCGCGGGTAATAATTAAAACAAATTAAAACAAACTACATGATTCCTATAGGAGCAATAAGTGCAGGATTGGCAGCGTTAGGTGTCGGCCTTGGGATAGTAAAAATAGGCGGTTCCGGAATAAAATCGATATCTGACAACCCAGAACAAGCTTACAAAATACAGACAAACATGATAATTGCAGCCGCTTTAATTGAAGGAGTCGCATTATTTGCTGTCGTTGTGTCTATGTTAAAACATTAAAACAAAAGAAATGGATTTAGTTACTCCCGGCTTTGGTTTGATATTTTGGACTACTGTAGTCTTTATCATCCTAGTGCTTTTATTGAAGAAAATGGCTTGGACTCCAATTTTGAATAATGTGGACGCCAGAAACAAAAGTATAGAGGAAGCCTTGTTTTCTGCTGAAAAGGCTCGCAAAGAAATGGCGAATTTACAAGCAGACAATCAGCGCATACTTCAAGAAGCTCGTGCCGAAAGAGACGAAATGCTTAAAGATGCTAGAGACATAAAAGCAAGTATTGTATCCGACGCAAAAAATACGGCTAAAGAAGAAGCCGATAAAATGATTGCTTCTGCAAAAGGAGTTATCGAAAATGAAAAAGTAGCAGCTATTTCAGAATTGAAAAATTCTGTTGGTGCTTTATCTATTGAGATTGCGGAGAAAGTATTGAAATCAGAAT
>Ga0209495_1003060_pt1 | contig 10515 bp, 8 predicted proteins | sample EN1Hudsemesocosm_FD_184629 | JGI IMG/M metagenome (GOLD analysis project Ga0209495, IMG submission 184629) | Methane-oxidizing microbial communities from mesocosms in the Hudson Canyon - EN1E Hudson Canyon (SPAdes) (version 2) | ecosystem: Environmental > Aquatic > Marine > Cold seeps | place... | reverse complement strand
TTACAAGAAAATGGCCGCTTTGCTATGGGTTTTATAACTAAAGATATAAGAATGGTCGATTACTGGGGCTGCCTAAAATCTACATCTGGTATCGAGAACAACCTAAATGCGAGTGCCACCTTCAATACCTTCACGCGTGCTGTTGAAGCAGCTGATAATAATGCGGTAGTTGATGCGGTTATTGATGGTACCGATACAATTACACTCAAAGGTGCATTTGGCTCTGGTGCCTATGTTACACAAATACCTGCAAACACATCGGCAGCTTTCAAGGTCGAAGATAATTCGGGTTTAGAAGAAAATGAGCTCGTTATTATCAGCGACTGTATTGATGGTGATCTTTTTCAAATCACTAACGATCCAAGTGCCGGGGGGGCAGGCTTTGACAATGTTATACATAATACGGGCGCCGTCAGCTCTGGTCCAGGCAATGCCAACAAACCTTTCAAAAAAATATACGGTACAGATGCACAAGTTTTTAAGTTGAATTTTGCAACCTACTCTATTCAATCCAATCCCAGTGGCATACCAGCACTTTATAGAAGCATCAATGGTAGCGTTCCTCAAGAATTAATAGAGGGAGTAGAAAATATGCAAATCCTCTATGGTGAGGATACAGATAATGACAAAACCCCTAATAACTACCTTCCCGCAGGTACCGCCGGCCTAAACCTAGATAATGTTATCAGCATTCGAGTCAGCCTACTTATTCGAACCTTAGAGGATAAGATAGCGACTCAATCCCAACCCTATACTATTTTTGGCATAACAACCACACCAGCAGATCGTATTTTTCGGCGTGTATTCACCTCGACGATTGCTCTTCGTAACCGGCTACCATAGGTCATAAAAATCGATGATTTCTCTTTATTACAAACAAAAGCAAGCAGGTGTTGTACTGATTATCAGTTTAATCATGCTATTACTGCTCACCATTATTGGTGTAACAGCTATGCAGGTGACTAGTTTAGAAGAAAAAATGGCGGGGAATAATAAAGATAAGAATGTCGCTTTTCAAGCAGCAGAGGCAGCTTTAAGAGATTCTGAACAAGACATTAAATCATCTCGAATTTCAGGATTAACATCTATGACTGCAAGCTGTACCAACGGCTTATGTTATAACTCCGGAACGGCAATCCTTCATATTGAAGATCAAGCAGCCTTAGTTGCTAATGCGACTGGCTATGGTAACTACACTGCTGCACCAAACTTAATTGGCATTCCTGCAGCGCAACAACCACGCTATCTCATTGTTGGCATGAAACTATGGCCTCCAGGTGCTGCAAGCTGGAAGTATATGTATAAAGTCACCGCACTTGCTCAAGGTGGGCAAAGTACAACACGTTCAATATTACAAGAAGTTTATGCCCCTTAATCCCTTATCGAGCAGAATCATAGAAATGCAAGCAGGAGAACGACAATGAAAATCAGGACGATTTCAACGCCTTTAAATATCATGGTGATATTCTTATTTGTGGGTAATTCGTCCTATGCGGCTCCTCCAGCCACAACCTTGTCTCAAGCCCCCCTATTTGTTACCAGTAATGAAAAAGCTAACGTCTTAGTCATTTTAGATAACTCTAATAGTATGGATGAAGCGGCTAATGGTTCTGCAGCAGGTTCGGCAAATGCAAATAGCAAATCAGAAATAGCACGAGGAGCCGTGCAAAATTTAATTACTAATTACACCGGTAAAATAAATATGGGGTTGATGGCTTATCAACAATCTGGAGTAAGTCAACGACACCTACATAATTCACCCTATGATGTTAGCTTTGATCCTGCGAACTATAACTCAGCATTCTCCGGTGCAAGAGATTCATTAACAAAACGTTTTCGAACGCCCAACCTTTCTAATCCTGGAAATTTTATATATTACAATATTGGTCTGCCATTTTATGATAGCTCAAATCAAGGAAGTCGATATTGTTATACCGTTTCTGCAGACTTTGATAATGGCAGTGAAATATTTCCTGCTGGACCATGGGACTCCTATCGTTGTTTTAGGAATAAACTTTCAACAAGTGATACGCTACCAGTATGGAATGATTCGTTAAGTGAATCTGCTCAAGGGTTCACTAGCCATGCTTTTAATGGCACTTTCAGTCCAACAGACAGTGACTTAGCTCAAGGTATTTTAGATTTTGGCTCAATGATCACTTGGAACTGGGTCAGTGAAGCTTGGGCTTCAAACTCATCACCTGGTAGAGGTTATCTTCACACACCAATACTTGAACTCGATGCTGTTCAGGCGACAGCAATAAACACAAAATTAGCGACATCCCAGTTTGTCACTAATGGCATAACAGATCCATCTCTTCCTTTACAAAATGCCGGCTTAACGCCATTAGAGGGCACCTTAATCACTGCTCAAAAATATTTTACAGATCCTTCTACTCTAGATACTAATGAAGGGGGGGGGAGCTTGCCAGCCTTGCTCGAGTCATGCGACAAAGATTTTGTTGCCTTATTAACCGATGGTTTGCCATCTGTTGATGCGAGTGGCGCAGTAATTAGTAATACCGCAGCAGCCTTAGCAGATGTAGCAACAGTAGCAGCAGACCTACATGCCGATGGTGTTGACACATATACTATTGGATTTGCTTTACCTGTTGGTACGGATCCAACCACATTGGATGGTATTGCAAATGCAGGTGGAACCGGCACAGCTTATTTAGCCAACAACCCAGCATCACTTCAAACAACATTTGATACCATTTTTACCGATATTCTAGCTAAAACAGGCGCGTCATCTTCAGCAGCAACCAACTCCACCTCCTTATCAACCAATAGTTTTGTCTATCAAGCTCGGTTTAACAGTGGAGATTGGGCCGGTGAGTTAAAAGCTAAATCAATTTTAACAACAGGTAGCATAAGCTCAAGCGAAGCATGGAATGCTGCCACTCTGTTAACTTCAAAATCACCAAATGATCGCGTCATATTTACCTACGGTAGAGATAGTAACGATGGTATTCCTTTTCGTTGGTCAAATATTTCAGGGCAAACAGATGCAATAATGACCAATGCTTTAAACCTCGAGCCAATTACTCTCATCCCTGATGCTTTGGGTGCAAACCGTGTCGACTTTCTTCGCGGCGGTACAGGCGGTGCTTCATCATCTTTATTTAGGACTGATCGCGCAGGTAAGCTCGGTGATATTATTCACTCGACACCACACTACGTAGGAATACCTAATGCCGGATACAGTGACAGTGAGATGCCTGGGTACGCTTCTTTCCGCACTCTCCACGCTTCTAGAAGTGCAATCATTTATACTGGTGCGAATGACGGTATGCTCCATGCTTTTAATGCCGTGTCTGGGGAAGAAGTATTTGCTTATATTCCACGAGAAATAGTTCCTAATTTAAAACTCTTAACAGCTCTAGGTTATGGAAAAACAGTCCCTCACAAATATTTTGTTGATGGTGCTCCTATGGTTGCTGATGCTTATGTTGGCAGCAGCTGGAAAACAGTTCTTGCTGGAGGCTTAAATGCGGGTGGGCAAGGTGTCTACGCATTAGATATTACAAACCTGAAAGATAGTACAAATCCCACCACATTTTCAGAAACAACAACTAACGCTGTAAATACTGTTCTGTGGGAATTTACCGATGAGGATGATGCCGATCTGGGTTACACATTTATTGATCCAACCACAAACCATTTAACCAAGCAGTCATCACAGATAGCAAAAATGGCCAATGGCAAGTGGGCTGTTATTTTTGGCAATGGTTACAATAATTCTGAGGCTGATGGCCATGCAAGCACCACTGGCCATGCTTACCTCTATATTTTATTTATTGAACAAGGCCTAGATGGTGTTTGGACTTCTGGCACCGATTATATAAAAATTGATACCGATAAGGGGAGTGTTTCTTCACCCAATGGCCTTGCCACACCAAACCCCATTGATACTGATGGTGACGGTGATATTGATTTTATTTATGCTGGTGATCTTTTTGGTAATTTATGGAAATTTGACGTTTCTGACACCGATACTGATGACTGGGAAATTAAAATATCTGGAGATAAACCTTTATTTACTGCGAAAGATGCGAGTAATAATGTGCAAGCAATAACCACTGCACCACTTATTACTCGCCACCCTGATGGTGACTATATGATAGGGTTTGCAACCGGTAAATATAACGAACATTCTGATTTGTCTGATACGAGCGAACAAACAATTTATGGTATTTGGGATGAAAATCACAATATTAGTGATCGCTCACTATTAGTTGAGCAAACTGTACTTAATCAAACAACCATCGGAGGCAATGACTTCCGAGTAACTAGCTCAAATGTCGTTGATTATATATCCAAAAAAGGTTGGTTTATGGACTTACCGGAAACAGGGGAGCGTGTAGATATCAACCCAGTAATTCGTGATGGCCGTTTTGTTTTTGTCACACGAACCCCCTCTACAGTGACTTGTGATGCAGGTGGGACTAGTTGGTTAATGGAGCTTGACTATTTAACTGGTGGACGACTTGATATCTCTCCATTTGATGTTAATGGGGATGGCATTATCAATCATTTAGATTATGTTGAAATACAAATTGGTGTTGATGCTAATGGCGATCCAATAATGATAAAAGTGCCCGTCAGCGGATTTCGTGATGGGAATGGTGGCATGATCTCAGCGCCTACTATTTTAGAGACAGATGAAGATGATGAAGAATTAAAAATTCTTGCTAACAGTAAGGGGCAAATAAAAACCATACTTGAAAGCGTTCAGACAGACTATAAAGGTCGCGTTTCTTGGGAAGAAATTCGCTAATATCGAGGTTAATAACTATGAAAACAAGACAATTCGTTCTTTTGTTTACACTATTTGTAATGTCACCAATAGGCATTACTATGACTGTAGTAGAGGATAATACGGAAGTATCAACTAACAATGCTGTTATTACAGACTTTGGCTTAACGGGAACAATCGACAGCTATAATGCCGCTGACTCACTCATTAGAATAAATGGTAAAAACTATATTCTAATTCGTCAGGGAAATATCAGTAAGATTGATTTAGTTGCTGGTAAAAAAATAAACTACAATCTTGAGCAGTCAGCTGAAGAAGAGCTTGGGCGCATCACGCGAGTTTGGGCAGTAGAAAGTGAATAAGGCAAAAGGATTTACACTTATTGAGTTGATGATAACCATCGCGATAATCGCGATTCTCAGTACGATAGCCTATCCCAGTTATCTAGACAGTGTACGAAAATCTAGGCGGGCAGTCGCTCAAGCAGATCTTGTTGAACTGGCGAGTTTTATGGAGCGATTCTTTTCAGAGAATAATCAATATCATCAGACTAATGCCGCTACCCCTGTAGCCATTGTGCTGCCTGCTAATATTTCTAGCGTACATTACACCTACTCCTTACCTGTAAAAACAGCTACAACATATACTTTGCGAGCAGTGCCAAATACAAATGGAGGTCAAAACACCGATACTTGTGGCACATTAAACTTGACTCATCTTGGCGTTAAAAGTGCTGCTACAGTAAATTGTTGGTAGATTTTATTTCCTTGTTTTCTCGCTTACTAATAACTGCTCAATCCGCTCCAACCTCTGCTCCATTTGTGCGGTGTGCTCTTTTATCCAATGCACCTCACCAGCTTCTCCTTCACCTGTCTCACGATAATACTCTTCGTGTTCACGCTGCATCACATCAAGGATAACGCCGATCATCATATTGAGAAATACAAAGGCGGTGAGAAAGATGAAGCTTAAATAAAAGATCCAGCTCAAAGGGAATTCTGTCATCGTTTCATACATCACATCGGTCCAATCTTCGAAGGTTGCGACGCGAAATAACGTGAGCATGGCAATAGAAATATTACCCCACAATGTTGGGTTAATATGTTCAAACATAAAGCTACCAAGCGCAGCATAAATATAGAAAATAATAAACATTAACAAGACGATATAACCCATTCTTGGTAAGGCTTTAATGAGAGCACTAATTAAAACCCGTAATTCAGGTATAACTGATACCAAACGCAGCACTCTAAATATTCGTAATAAACGTGCTAACAACACACTGTCATTACCCTCTATTGGCAATAGGCTTGCAGTGACTATAATAAAATCAAATATATTCCAGCCTTTTTTAAAGAAATCAAAAAACCGTGGTTCAGAGGCCAGACGAATCAATATTTCAACTAGAAAGAATACGGTGATAAACATATCCATCCAAGCCACTATATCTGCCGTAGTTGAGCCAATATCATAGGTTTTTGCACCGGTTATAAGTGCAGAAAAAACGATAATACCGATCACCATAAACTCAAATAATTTATTTTGATGAAGTTTAAATAATTCAATTTTTAACTGTTCAACAGCCATATTTTTTCGCTCTCTAAAATAATTCAAAGCATTTTCTAATAACTAAGCTTAATTTACAGTATTAACTAAGCCTATAAATGGACAATAATTCTTTACTCATTCACTGTAAATTTTCTAATAAAACTAAAATTAGCCGTAGCAATTATCGCTGATAGGAGTAGGATAGTTCTATCATTAATAACCAACAAAACAAGGTAAAACCATGTCAATTCAACAAGCTTTAGTTGATGAAATCGAATTATTATTACGTTTCAACCTAGATAGTACTCAAGAAGGGATTAAAGTACACCATACTGCCCGTGAAGGCCTAATCAGTGCCACTAAACGTTTGCATGAAAAAGGTTTGGTAGATAGTGAAGATGGTGGTTATTTAACCGATCTTGGTCATGAAGCAGCTGAACATACTCAAGCTGCATTACGAATTTTAACCTCTAGTTAGGCTCGCTCAAAAACAATAAAACTATAGGGATAATCATTCTTGTCATCGGCAGAATGTTCTTCTCTACTAAGCTCCTGCCATTCAGATCGTTGCCAGTCTGGAAACCATGTATCACCTTCTAGGCTGGCATGAACTTGAGTTAAATATAAACGATCCGCTTGTGGCAATAATTGTTCATATAGTGATGCACCGCCCATGACCATCACTTCTTCTGCCTCATCACATGCTTCTATTGCTTGCTCGACAGAATGAACAACACAGCATCCTTCAGCCTGATAACTTAAGTTTTTAGTAACGACTATATTTTTTCGCCCCGGCAAAGCGCGGCCAATAGACTCATGAGTGGTTCGCCCCATAATAAGTGGCTTACCCATGGTTACCTTACGAAAATATTGTAAATCAGCCGAGAGCTTCCACGGCAGATCATTATCTCTACCAATTAAACCTTTTTCATCTGTTGCAACAATAATGGCTAATTTCACGCTATTTCAATCTCTAAAAAATTATCTTCATAGAATAGCCTAAATTTCAGGTATCATCACTTGTACAACACCATTATTTCAAGGCTTTAACACGCGTCATGTCAACGTTATCAATGATTAGCTCCGGTATCGGCGGTTTAGGTTTATTTTTACTGGGTATGTGGTTAATGTCTGAAGGTCTAAAAATGGCGGCCGGTAATGCACTTAATCATTTTCTCCATCATTGGACCGATACTCGCCTACGAGGTTTAAGTGTTGGTATCTTTTTAACCGGCTTAATCCAGTCATCTGGTGCTGTCACCGTTGCCACAATAGGCTTTACCAACGCGGGTCTATTAAGTCTTAAACGTGCTATTTGGATTATATTTGGCAGCAATATTGGCACCACTACCACAGGTTGGCTCGTCACACTTATCGGCTTTAACTTTAAAATAAGCGCCTTTGCTTTACCCATGATTGGTCTTGGAATGATCATAAAGCTTTCCAAAAATGACACCCGCTTTGGTGCTTTTGGTCAAGCACTTGTTGGCTTTGGAATACTCTTTTTAGGAATAGATGTTTTAAAGGATACCTTTTCAGAACTAGGGACCAATCTATCGCTAGCCAGCACTGGGTCTAATGGTTGGCAAGACATCTTAATGTATACCGGCTTTGGTTTTTTAATTACTGTTTTAGTGCAGTCTTCAAGCGTTACTTTAGCTATCACTTTAACCGCCTTAGCGGGAGGACTAATGACCTTGCTGCCTGCTGCTGCTATTGTTATTGGTAGTAACTTAGGAAGCACAACAACTGCCATCTTTTCGTCTTTTGGCACTAACCCTGTTGCTAAACGCGTTGTGGCTAGCCATGTTATTTTTAACATCTTGACCGCAGCCGTGTCTCTCGCACTTATTTCACCTTTATTAACTTTTATTTTATTTAGTCAAAACTACTTTGAACTAGGTGACTCAAGCACACTAACACTCGCATTATTTCATACTATATTTAATGTACTCGGTGTATTACTAATGTGGCCAATAGCTAATACTCTTGTTAAATGGTTAAAAAAACGATTCAAAACTAAAGATGAAGATGATGGTAAACCTAAATATCTTGATAAAAACACGCTCAGCCTACCGTCATTATCCTTACATGCATTAAGCCGTGAAATAGAACGTGTCAGCAACTATTCTCTTGCCATGGCAAAAGACAGTATTAACTTTGAAGTCAGCATTAAAGATATGGCTAATAAAGAAATAGTGATAAAAAGATTAACTATCGCTATTGGTGATTACACGACGCAGTTATACACCCAAAATTTAACAGAAGATATTTCAGAAAAACTCCCTGTACTTATACGTGTTGCCCAATATTATGACTCAATTTCCGAACTATCCGTTCTAATCAACACGGCAAAAAAACAAATTGCAACAGCCATTAACGCCTCTATCCAACAGCAAATAAATGAATTTTATAAAAACAGCATTCATCTTTTAAAACAAGCTGCTATAGGCGATAATTCTATTAAAGCTATTGAATTACAACATACTTTATCTATTTTAGAGTCTGAATACCAAACATTAAAATCATTACTCCTTAGAAGAGGTGCTGAAGGTTCATTATCCATCGCTAAAATGGATAAAACACTGGCATCAATCAGTCAGATCAGACGTATAAATCAACAGGCTGTGAAAGCATTAATTCATTTTGAATCACTCCACCTTGAACGAGAAACATTAACCATGGAGCAGGTAGAAAGTGAAAATACAACTTCTGTATAAAGGCTTTATAAAAAGGATCATAAACTGTGGATAACTTTAGCTGTGGATAAGTACCCTAGTTATCCACAGCTAAAATAGACTTAGTAAATGATTATATCCACAGTTACATTAAATTTAAATGATTGATTAATATATAATAAAATGACTAATCCACATATCCACAGCAATCAATCATCAACATCATAATCTTTTAAATACTTTATTAATATATGTTTATATGACCACACTTCTAGAAATTTCTATCCCTTGTCCTCTAAGATTAAACTTCGATTATCTTAGTAATGACTCAACAATCAACTGGCAAGCAGGCTATCGTGTTCGTGTAACTTTTGGATCCAGAGAACTTATTGGTATTATCGTCAAAACTAAACAAATTGATAAAACTACCGATACATCAAAACTAAAACCGATTCTAGAATGTCTCGATCAAGAGACTATTATCCCTCCAGAACTCTTATCATTAACCCATTGGTTAAGTGATTATTATCACCATCCTTTAGGAGATTGTTTTCAAACAGTACTGCCTAAAAAAATACGCCAAGGAGAAAACTTAGATCTGCTAACAGAATCTTTCTGGCAAATAAGTAAAAAACAAGACCTTAAAAAAATAGGGCCGAAACAACAAAAGATTTTAAATTTATTAAGCTTAAATTCAACAGGCTTAGCACAAAGTGAAATATACCGAGAACTAGGTTCGTGCAAATCATCACTTGTTTCACTAGAAGAGAAGAGTTTAATTGTCCAGAAACAAAAGATTAAAAAAGCGGCCATAGCAACACAGTTATCAACACCATGTAAGCTTAATGATGAACAACGATTAGCAGTAGAATCTGTCTGGGCTGCAAATAAAAGTTTTACCCCTTTTTTATTACAGGGTATTACAGGTAGTGGTAAAACAGAGGTTTATATTGAGCTCACCGAAAAAGCAGTTCAAGAAGGTAAACAAGTTCTTATCTTAATCCCTGAAATTGGTTTAACTACACAGTTTGTTGCCAGATTTAGACAGCGATTAGCCGTTAATATTGTCGTATTAAACTCAGCGATTTCTGATGGGGAAAGAAAACAATCGTGGTTATTAGCTAGAGAAGGGCTTGCTGATGTCATTATTGGTACTCGATCAGCTGTCTTTACCCCAACAAAACAGTTGGGTCTCATCATCATGGATGAAGAACATGATGCCTCCTATAAACAGCAAGATGGCCTTCGCTATCATGCTCGAAATGTAGCATTAATCAGAGCCAAAAGATCAGGGGTTCCTATTGTTTTAGGAAGTGCAACACCCTCATTAGAAAGTTTGCATCATGTTGAACAACAACGTTATCAACGATTAGAGTTAAATCAACGAGCGACAGGTGCTTCTTTACCTAAAGTTCACCTTGTCGATAGTGCAGGACCTAAAGCTGATAATGGTGTATCGAGTGTTTTATATAAAGCGATTCAAAAGCAATTAGAAGCTGATAACCAAGTCTTATTATTTATTAATAGACG
>Ga0209495_1003054_pt1 | contig 10526 bp, 10 predicted proteins | sample EN1Hudsemesocosm_FD_184629 | JGI IMG/M metagenome (GOLD analysis project Ga0209495, IMG submission 184629) | Methane-oxidizing microbial communities from mesocosms in the Hudson Canyon - EN1E Hudson Canyon (SPAdes) (version 2) | ecosystem: Environmental > Aquatic > Marine > Cold seeps | place... | reverse complement strand
AGCTATGCAAACATTAGTTGGACGATATAAAGCTGAAGAGTCACAACAGGAAGTGAGGCAGGAACAGTTAGATAACGATGAACACAATACATCTCAATGGGTTCGTAAACCGCGGAAAGACTGATTCTCAAAGGCATTTTCAGCGGTTTTAGTTAGCTGGCATGGTCTCTGCATTACTTGTCTTCGAAAGTTGGTAAGATTGATGGAATGAAACATCAGTCAAACAACGGAGGGTGAGGCATGATGGCACGTAAAGGCGAAATGGCTAGTCAAACATATCGGCAACAATCGCAATCAGAGTCGCAGGATGACAATCCTAAAGCGGCAAGATTAGCCCCTACCTCCATATCCAATCATCAAAGTACGACAAGTGATCGTTTACAAAACGCGATACAGACTTATTGTGATTATTTTATTCGTTATTGATGTTCAAATAGATGGTGAGGTGAACAATGGCTGAGAACGATACGATAGCAATAGCATGTGGAGAAGCTTTGGGCATTGCTGAAGTGGCGGATATTTATGCAACACTTTTAGCGGCACTAGCAGAAGGCAGCTCTGTTGACCTTGATATCAGTAAATTAGAACGTGTTGATGCCGCCGCGTTGCAAATGCTTTATGCATTTTCAAAAGAAATGCCAACACCGGTTTCGTCATTAACGTGGACAACACCGAGTGAAGCCTTCAGCCGAAGCGCCAGATTATTAGGCTTAGAAGAACTAATAAATTTGGATAGTAATGGCCAGGAGCTCGCACAGTGAAGTTCATCAATCATTTAATAATCAACTTTAAGACAGTATTAATAATGCTGTTTTGCAATTAGGAGAACACTACCATGGCAAAAATTTTAGCAGTTGATGACTCAGCTTCTATGCGCCAAATGGTTGCCTTTACCCTGAAAGGTGCAGGTCATACAGTCACTGATGCCGCTGATGGCAAACAAGCGTTGGATATAGCCAAAACGCAGTCATTTGATTTAGTCCTGACCGATATAAATATGCCTGTAATGGATGGTATTACCTTGACCAAAGAATTACGTGCTTTACCGTCATATCGATTTACCCCTGTACTTGTTTTGACCACGGAAGCTGGAGGAGATAAAAAAAATCAAGGAAGGGCTGCAGGGGCAACAGGCTGGCTGGTAAAGCCTTTCAACCCCGAACAATTGTTATCAACAGTTAAAAAAGTGCTTGGCTAAATAGTCCCTTAAATTAAAGATTTGTGAATATTTTATAGGGATAGTTCGCTCTGAATTTACTAGGAATAACTTATGAGTATTGATATTTCACAGTTTCACGATGTATTTTTCGAGGAAAGTTTCGAAGGGTTAGATGCCATGGAAAGTGGTCTGCTAAACCTTGAAGATGGCGCCGCGGATGTTGAGGCGATCAATACTATTTTCAGGGCTGCGCACTCGATAAAAGGCGGGGCTGGCACCTTTGGTTTCATGGCCGTTTCAGAATTTACCCACAAGATGGAAACCTTGTTGGATGAGATGCGTAACGGTGAGCGTGATGTTACTCCTGAGTCAACAAATGTATTACTTGAGGCAGTAGATGTATTGCGTGAAATGCTCACTGCAGTACAGCAAGACGGAGACACGGATGATGCAAGAATAGCAGCGGTGTGTGATCAGCTTGTTGAGATGTTAGGTGGTGAAGAAAGTGGTGATCTTGAACAAGAAAGTGAGATGGCTGCAGCGAATAGTGATGATGAAAAACCGATAGGGTGGAAAATTGATTTTCGACCTCATTTGCATATGCTGCAAACAGGTAATGACCCAGTACGTTTATTTCGTGAACTGGATACTTTGGGAGAATTATCGGTAACGCTTGATGAATCCCAGCTACCCCTTTTCTCGGATTTGGAACCTGAAGACAGCTACCTTGCTTGGCACATAGAGCTCATTAGTGACGTTGCCAAAGAAGAAGTCGTGGAAATTTTTGAATGGGTGGAAGATGACTGCGATCTCAGCATTGAAGCATTATTTTCCGTAGCAGAGGCATCACCTGAACTTGAAGTGGCAGCAGTTATAGAGTCAACAGAGAGTGTTGATGCAATAGACGAAACACAACTTAAAGCGCCTGTCGCTGAAAAATCCGACACCAAACAAAAATCTTCAGCAGCGCCTACCGCCGCATCGATTCGTGTTGGTACCGACAAAATAGATTCGTTAATTAATATGGTCGGTGAGCTTGTTATTACACAATCTATGTTGAGCCAAGTCGGTGATAACTTCACCGAAGAAATGCTGCCGCAGTTAATTGATGGTCTAGCTCAACTGGAACGAAATACCCGTGAAATGCAAGAAGGTGTGATGCGAATTCGCATGTTGCCAATTAGCTTTGCATTTAACCGTTTTCCACGATTAGTACATGACTTGACGGATAAAAGTGGCAAACAAGTTGATTTGAAACTCACGGGTGAACAGACCGAATTAGATAAAACTGTGATGGAGAAAATAGGTGATCCCTTGGTTCATCTAGTGAGAAATTCACTGGATCATGGTTTAGAAACACCAGAAGTACGTTTAGCTGCAGGTAAAAGTGAAACGGGCATGTTGAAGCTGAATGCCTATCATCAAGGTGGCAATATTGTTATCGAAATTGAAGATGACGGCGCCGGTCTAGATGAAGACAAAATCTTTAATAAAGCCGTAGAAAAAGGCTTAGTAAATGCAGCCGATAATTTAAGCCCTGAAAAAATTCATGAACTTATTTTCATGCCGGGATTCTCAACCGCCGATGTTGTTAGTGATATATCTGGCCGTGGTGTTGGTATGGATGTGGTACGTAAAAACATTCACAGCTTAGGTGGTAGCGTTGAAATTGCCTCCGAACAAGGCGTGGGCACCAAGTTTACGATTCGTCTGCCATTGACTTTGGCAATCATGGATGGTCAAACCATTCGAGTTGCAGCCGAAAATTATATTTTACCGCTGGTGTCGATTGTTGAATCCATAGAAATTAAATCTACTGATATCAAGCAAGTCTCAGGCAAAGGTGAGTTATACAAACTCCGTGATGATTATGTGCCGGTCATTAGATTGTATGAGGTCTTTAATATCGAACCACAAATAACCGATCTGGAGGAAGGGTTATTGGTTGTGGTTGAAGGCGATGGTCAAAAAGTCGGTTTATTTATTGATGACTTGTTAGGTCAACAACAAGTAGTGATTAAAAGCCTAGAAACAAATTATCGCAAAGTAGTTGGTTTGTCAGGGGCGACTATTTTGGGCGATGGCACCGTGGCATTAATTCTGGATGTACCAGGACTCATATCCTTATATCGTGAGCCATCAACTAAAAAGGGCTTAGTTAAACCTGAGCGTGCGGCCTAGGAGAAAAGCATGAGTGATGAAGAACTACAGGTAAACGACTCACTGGATGTAATGGGTGAGATTGAAGATGGCGCTGAGCAATTTCTCACTTTTATTCTGGGTGATGAAGAATATGGCGTAGAAATTCTACGGGTCCAAGAAATAAAGGGTTGGGACACAGTCACTAACATTCCAAATTCACCTCATTACCTATGTGGTGTCTTGAATCTGCGAGGCACTATCGTGCCCGTGGTTGATTTGCGACTGCGTTTTGAAATGGCGGAATGTGAATACAACCCGACCACCGTTATTGTTGTATTAAATATTGAGGGTGAAACACAACGCACCGTCGGCATTGTAGTTGATGGCATGTCAGATACGCATAACGTGATGCCGAGTGATATCAAACCTTCACCAGATTTTGGCAGCACCATTAAAACCGACTACATCACAGGCTTAGTTACCATTGGTGACAATATGGTGATGTTATTAGATATAGATAGATTGTTAAGTGTAGAGGCAATTGGGTAATTTTTAAGATGGATGTAGGTTAATAATTTTGAGTCGAGTGATTGCAATTATGAATCAAAAAGGTGGCGTGGGAAAAACAACAACAACCATAAACCTTGGCCACGCGCTCGCGCTCGCAGGTCAAAAAGTGACCTTATTGGATATGGATCCACAAGGACAAGTTGCTACCGGTTTGGGCTTTAACAATGAAAAAGGTGGATTAGACGAGGTGTTATTAGCGGGGGAATCGTTAGATAACATGGTGATATCAGCCCGAGAAGGACTTGATATTGTGCCAGCTGGCCGAGGCTTGGGAGATTTTGAACATGTGACTAATGGCGGTGCATCGCGAGGCCAAAAACTCAAACAAGCTATCGAGGAATCCTCTTTAGTGGATCAAGATTTTGTATTGATCGACTGCCCACCATCATCGGGCTTATTAGGCATTAATGCGATGTTTGCTGCCGATGAGTTAATCGTACCGGTATCGGGGGATTATCTGTCATTGCAAGGTTTGTCACGCATGATGCAGATCTTAAAACGTGCTGAATCGATGATCGGTCGCAAGCTCAATTTGTGGTTAGTATCTACACGGATGCAAATGCGACGTCGTTTAACACAGGAAGTAAGAAACAAAATTTTGAAATATTTTCCTGGCCGCGTATTTAATACGGTGATTCGAGAAAATGTTTCATTGGCAGAAAGTCCAAGTTTTGGCAAAACAATATTTGATTACAAAGGATCTAGTGCTGGCGCAGAAGACTACCAGTCACTAGCAGAAGATTTATTAAGTGGGAGAACCAGCTAATGGCAGAGAAAAAAACACCGATGGGCGACGATCCCTTAGCGTGGTTGGCGGAGGATGATGAAAAACCAACGCCAAAAGCAAAAAAAGCACCTGCAAAACGTACACGGGTAAGACGTAGTAATGCGGCCACTAAAACAACAAAAGCAAAAGCCAAAACGGCAACAGAAATAGTGGAAGAAACCTTTGCTGCTTTAGCGCCACAAGGTGAAGCCTTGGCGACACGTTTTTACGAGCGTTTGTTTGAACAATATCCTGAAACAGAACCCCTGTTTGAGGATATATCGATAACGGGGCAGGAAAAGAAACTCCTCGCATCGTTAGTATTGTTAGTGCAAAACCTACGTAATACAGATGTATTGGTTGAATATTTACAGGGCCTAGGGGCGCGTCATGTGCAGTACGGCGTGACAGAAGAAGACTACCCCAAAGTGGCAGAAAATTTGTTAGCAGTGTTGGAAGAGTTTGCAGGTGAACTTTGGACACCTGACGTGAAGGCGGCTTGGGGCGGTACCCTGAATACGGTCGCTACTATTATGTTGGAAGCATATGAGCCGATGGAGGCAGATGATATGGCAATTTCAGATAAGCAAGCAACAGAGCAAGCAGCAGAGTTGGCACGGATGAGTTCAGCAGTAAATGGCTCAGCTACTGCCATGATGATGATCGATCGTGATTTTGAAATCACCTTTGTCAATGACGCGACTCTTAATATGCTACGTCCCTATGAAGACACATTGCAAGAAGTCTTCCCGGGTTTTGATTTAGAAAATTTGGTCGGTCAGAACATTGATGATTTTCATAAAAACCCTGCCCATCAGCGAAAATTATTAGCCAACCCCAAAAATTTACCTTACCAAACGGATATTCAAGTTGGACCATTGACCTTTAGGTTAAATGTCGCTGCGATGATGGATGGCAAAGACTACATTGGTTGTGCTTTGGAATGGGCCAATGTTACCGAGATCAGAGCTAGAGAGCTTGAGGTTGCTCGTATGTCCGGTACCATCGATGGTGCAATGACAGCGATCATGAATATTGATCGGGATTTCAAGATTACCTATGTCAATGACGCCACGATTACGATGTTGCGTCCGTTTGTGGATACCTTGAAAGAGGTCTTCCCGGGTTTTGATTTGGATAATTTGTTGGGTGCCAATATTGACCAGTTCCATAAGGACCCATCACATCAACGTAAATTATTGGCTGATCCAAAAAACTTGCCTTACAGCACGGATATAAGCGTAGGACCGCTAAAATTTAATTTGAATGTCACGGCTATAAAAGACCCTGATGGTAACTATATGGGCAACGGACTGGAATGGAATAATGTAACCGAACAACGGGCTAAAGAAATTGAAGTGGCTCGCTTAGAATCTGCGGTTAGTGGCGCTTCTACGGCTTTGATGTTATGTGACCAAGATCGAGTGATTACCTACTGTAATCCTGCGGTAGTGAATTTGTTACAAAATCGAATCACAGAAATAAGACAGGTTTTTCCTGGGTTTGATTTAAGTACAGTGGTTGGCACCTGTATTGATGGTTTCCATAAAGACCCTTCTTTGCAAATAGGTATTTTATCTGATGTAAATCGTCTGCCATACAATACTCAAATTGAATTGGTCGGCCTGCATTTTGACTTAACTGCCACAGCAGTATTAGATCCCGAAGGCAATATGATGGGTAATATGGTTGAGTGGCGTGATATTACGGAACAAACCCTTGGCGAACGGGAGATTCAAGGACTAATTAAATCTGCACAAGCAGGTGAATTAGAGACTCGTATTGATTCTAAGGACTATACAGGTTTCATGGGAAATGTTGCTCAAGGCATGAATGATTTGCTTGATGCGGTCTTAGCGCCAATACAAGAAACGATTGGTGTTTCACAAGCCATGGCAGAAGGAGATTTAACGCAATCTATGGATGGTGATTATGCCGGCATGTTTGACAGCCTAGCCAATGCTTTAAATGAAACGGTTGAGAAAATGTCTGTAACTGTTACGGATATTAATGAAACCGCGGCGAGCATCGGTACTGGGGCGACAGAAATTACCCGGGGTAATGTTGATTTAAGTCAACGTACTGAAGAGCAAGCATCGTCATTAGAAGAAACGGCATCGAGTATGGAAGAGTTGACCAGTACCGTTCGTCAAAACTCTGATAATGCAGCGCAAGCAAATCAGTTAGCTGCTGGCGCTCGTGAGCAGGCTGAAAAAGGTGGCTCGGTTATTAAAGAAGCCATTGAGGCGATGGCTGCGATCAGTACATCCAGTAAAAAAGTGACCGATATTATTGGTGTGATTGATGAGATTGCTTTCCAGACTAACTTATTGGCGTTGAACGCGGCTGTTGAAGCGGCGCGTGCAGGTGAACAAGGTCGTGGTTTTGCAGTGGTGGCTTCAGAGGTGAGAAACTTAGCGCAACGCTCAGCAGCAGCAGCGAAAGAAATCAAAGAACTCATCAATGACAGTGGTGAGAAAGTGAAAGAAGGTTCAATGCTAGTGGATGAATCAGGTCGCACATTGGAAGATATTGTTGCTGGTGCTAAAAAAGTGGGTGACATTATTTCTGAAATTGCCGCTGCCGGTGCAGAGCAAACCTCGGGTATTGCTCAAGTGAATACGGCAGTAAGTCAAATGGATGAAATGACACAGCAAAATGCGGCCTTGGTTGAAGAAGCCGCGGCGGCAAGTGAATCCTTGGATGAGCAAGGCAAGGGCTTGCTTCGTATGATGGAGTTCTTTGACACAGGAAATACGATTGAAGCTGATGTTGAAGAAAAACCAAAAGCGGCACCTAAAAAACGGGCTACAGCTAAAAAAACAGCAGCTAAGAAAACAGCAGCTAAGAAAGCGCCAAAACCTGCTGATGATGAGTGGGATGAGTTTTAAAGAGAGCTAGCTAGTTTCAGTGGTGATGTGGCGGGTACGCTAATTATAATAAGAAATTAAAGGGCCGCAGATGAGCGAAGTCGGAAATCGGGAATTTGATTTCTCCGATGACAATTTTGAACGAATTAGGCAGTTTGTAAGCGAACATACTGGCATCGTATTGACCGATGCTAAAAAAAATATGGTGTATGGGCGTTTATCAAAACGGATCCGTAAGGGTCGTTTTGCAGACTTTACTGAATTTTGTGATGCGATAGATGATGATGATGAGCATGAACAAGAGTTTTTGATTAATGCTATCACCACTAATCTAACGGCTTTTTTTCGTGAAAATCATCACTTTGAGTTTTTAGCTAATACGGTGATTCCAGAACTCGTTAAAGAAAAGGGACACAATAAACGTCTTCGCATTTGGTCGGCTGGGTGTTCAACAGGAGAAGAGCCTTACAGTATTGCGATGACCTTAAAAGAGTCGCTGCCCAACTTTGATCAATGGAATGTCAAAATTTTAGCCACCGATCTTGATGCGAATGTTTTGGAACATGGAAAACGAGGCATTTATACAGCAGAACGTATAGAAGGTCTTTCTCCTGAACGGACGAAACGTTGGTTTAAACGCGGCAGTGGTGACAATGCCGATATGGTTAAGGTCAAAGATGAACTGAAAGAAATGATCAGTTTCAAGCGACTGAATTTATTACATGAGTGGCCAATGACGGGACCCTTTGATTTTATGTTTTGCCGCAATGTGGTGATTTATTTTGATAAACCAACACAAAAAGTATTATTTGCCCGTTATGAAAAAATATTAAAACCTAGAGCGTATATGTTTATAGGTCATTCCGAGTCGTTATATAAAGTGAGCACTGACTTTGAATCATTGAAGCACACGACCTACCGGAAAATGAGTTAATGTCGCTTCGTCCACAACAGCCAACTTGTTTGCCTGATTTTGAGCATGTTAATCGCTATTGGGATCGCAACAATGGGATATGGGCAGCTAAAATTCTGCCAGGCGAATATTATGTTAGCCAAAATAAAAAAGAAGTCATCGCAACAACCTTAGGATCCTGTGTTTCGGCGTGTATTCGTGACAAGGTGTTTGGCATTGGAGGCATGAATCATTTTATGTTGCCGTTGAAAAATCAGCATGGTAGTGAGGATTGGATGGACTCGGCGACACGTTATGGTAGTTATGCGATGGAGCACTTGATCAATGATATTTTAAAGGCAGGTGGTAATCGTAAAAATCTTGAGGTTAAGCTGACCGGTGGCGGAAAAATTGTGGCTAATATGTCTGATGTCGGCTTACGTAATATCGAATTTGCTCTAGAGTACTTAAAAACAGAAAATTTAAACGTACTGTCACAAGATTTGGGCGATGTGTACCCTAGGAAAGTTCTTTATTTTCCTGAATCTGGGCGAATGTTAGTAAAACGTTTACGTTCATTACATAATGAAACCTTGCTTGAGCGTGAAAAGTCTTATCAACACGAATTGGAAGTTCAACCAGATTCAGGTGGCGTGGAATTGTTCTAACTCTATTCCATCATGGGAGGATGACAGCTATACTGCGTTGAGCGTTTGGCCATGAGTTTATAAGGAAGAACATGGGAAAGATTACCGTACTTATTGTGGATGATTCTGCATTAGTTAGACAATTGTTAACGGAGCTGCTTAATGCTGATCCTGAGATCGAAGTGGTCGGCACCGCGGTTGACCCTTTCCAAGCCAGAGAGAAAATCAAACAACTTAAACCTGATGTACTGACCTTAGACGTTGAGATGCCTCGTATGGATGGGGTGACTTTTTTGAAAAATCTGATGCGTCTACACCCTATGCCGGTGGTGATGATTTCTACGCTGACAGAGCATGGCGCTCAAGTTACCTTAGATGCGTTAGAGCTAGGCGCAGTTGATTTTGTCACCAAGCCAAAACTGGACTTATCCAATACCATGGCTGAGTACGCAGAAGAAATTACAACAAAGGTCAAAGAGGCTGCACAAGTAAATGTCCATGCTTTAGTTCCTCCAGTGCCGGTGTCTGTTCTGTTAGATGTACCTGAAAAATTGACTGCTGATGCAGTGTTGCCAGGGGTGGTGACAAGAAAGATTCCTACACATTTAAAAACCACGGATAAAATTATTGCGATTGGTGCTTCTACAGGTGGAACAGAAGCGATCAAAGCGGTATTACAACAACTACCACCGGATTCACCCGGGATAGTGATCGCACAGCATATTCCTGCTGCGTTTAGTGCGCCATTTGCAGAACGAGTTAATGGCTTATCTGCCTTGGAAGTGTGTGAAGCAAAAGACGGCCAACAAATTTTACCTGGCCATGCTTACATTGCTCCAGGCGATAAACATTTGATTGTCGAACGTAGTGGTGCTCGTTTTTACTGTCACCTGAATGATGGCCCTGCGGTGAGTAGACATAAACCCTCGGTGGATGTTTTATTTAGATCGGTAGCACAAAATGTGGGCGCTAATGCGATAGGACTTATGTTGACGGGTATGGGCGATGATGGCGCCAACGGCATGCTGGAAATGAAAGAAGCGGGTGCGACAAATATAGTACAAGATGAAAAAACTAGTGTAGTGTGGGGCATGCCGGGTTCAGCTGTGAAGATCGGTGCTGCAGAACTGCAATTGCCTCTTGGAAAAATTGCTGTGAAATTGTTGGACCTAGCATAACTAGAAAGTCGACATTGTTATTTAGGCACAACCTTTGCTGAGCTATGTTTGTTTGGGAAGATACAAGCCTTCCCCCTGAACTATATAAAGGGATGGATATATGACGAAACATATCGGTCTACCAATGATTGCATCATTGTTTATTGCTGGGTTTAGCTGGTGGTTTATTGGTGAGATGACGGCAGCTTTGGTCATCATAACAGCAGCGATCTGGCGGTTTTTGCCGCCTGCTGTGCCTGAGGAAGTAAATAAACCACCACCAAAAACAGAAGCTGTAGAGCCTAACTTCTCTAATCAAGTCC
>Ga0209495_1003052_pt1 | contig 10530 bp, 7 predicted proteins | sample EN1Hudsemesocosm_FD_184629 | JGI IMG/M metagenome (GOLD analysis project Ga0209495, IMG submission 184629) | Methane-oxidizing microbial communities from mesocosms in the Hudson Canyon - EN1E Hudson Canyon (SPAdes) (version 2) | ecosystem: Environmental > Aquatic > Marine > Cold seeps | place... | reverse complement strand
CCTGCCAATTTATATTTTTGTTCTAAATCAACAGCACTGACGATCATTTTGGCAAAGCGCGGATGACAGGCAAAACCTGCAACCCGTTCGCCTATTTTTGTTAAATTTCTTTTTTCATCAAGTAATTGTAACTGCTGAAGTTCACTCCATGCTTGGCTCTCTTGTACTTTTGCTGGTAATTCTATCATCGGCAGGTCAGCTAATTTTTTAACACCCCAACGAGCAAGCTCTATGACCATAGGTAATAAATCGGCTTGTTGAATTTCACTAATACTTTGCTCATTCCTGCGATGAAAATCTTCGCTATTGTATAACCGAAGACACTTTCCTGCCATCACTCTGCCTGCACGCCCCATACGCTGAACAGCGGAAGCTTTAGAAATATTTCGAAGTTGTAATTGATTAGTCAGTGTTTGCGCATCATAAATGGCCACTTTTTCTAACCCACAATCAATCACTAAATTAATGCCTTCAATCGTTAAACTCGTTTCAGCGATATTTGTCGCGAGAACAATTTTGTGAATTCCGTTCTCTGTAGGTGCAATAGCTTGCTGTTGCTGAGTAAGCGTAAGATCGCCATAAAGCGGACATAGTAAAAAATGTTTGGGTACATATTCAGCGAGCCTTTCAGCTAAAAATCGAATATCAGCAATACCTGATACAAAAACTAATATCGACCCCTGATGATCCTCCATGGACTTTATGCAAACGCTAAGTGCATGTTCACGCCATATTCGACTATTTTTAGCGGGTATATAGTCCACATCAACAGAAAAACTCCGACCTTCACTAGCCAGTGACACTGCATCAGGCAACTGCTTCAATAAACTTGTCGTTGATAACGTTGCAGACATTAATAATAGTTTTAAATCTTCACGCAAACCTTGTTGCACATCCCGTGCTAACGCAAAAGCTAAATCAGCATTGAGCGAACGTTCATGAAATTCATCAAAAATGACTAAGGCGCACCCTTCAAGTTCAGGATCATGCTGGATAATTTGAGTGAATATTCCTTCGGTGATCACTTCCAATTGAGTATTTTTAGAGACCTTACTTTCGTTTTTTAGTCGATAACCAACTGTTTCCCCTACTGTTTCACCGAGCTGTTTAGCTAAAAAGCATGCAACCGTTTTTGCGGCTAAGCGACGAGGTTGCAATAAATAAATTTTTTGTCCGCAGAGCTGGTTATTTTCCAATAGCCACAATGGCAGCCTTGTAGATTTACCTGCTCCGGGAGGTGCAGATAACACAATTGTTTGATGACGATTTAACGCATCAATAAACGGGCCTTTAATCTGTTCTATGGGTAATGAAAGAGCTGACATTTTTGTTTTATATGAATTTTTTGATCAGAAAACTACTACAACAATCCTAACATAAACACTGCCCACCATTATTGTTATATTTATTAAATAGCTCAGTTCAACATAGCTATTAATGCCTTCCTTACTATAATAAAAGTAACTTTACCCAATAGTTACTTTTTATGAGTAAAAATAATATTGTTGATTTCCGTTTTCTTGCTGAACCTACCGATGTAAATTTTGGCGGAAAAGTTCATGGGGGTATGGTAATGAAGTGGATTGATCAAGCTTCTTATGCTTGTGCTGCGCAGTGGAGTAAACGCTATTGTGTAACAGTTTCAGCCAACGGCATTAGATTTATTCGTCCTATTTTAGTGGGGCAAATGATTACAGTAACAGCACGTATTGTGCATACAGGTAAAACAAGTATGCATATTTATGTCGTTGTTCGAGCGGGTGATCCAAAAGACGATAAAACGGTTGTCACTAATCGTTGTTTCATCACATTTATGGCTATTGACGAAAGCGGATATCCTATTAACGTTCCAAAATTTGTTCCAAATAATGAAGAAGATAGGCTACTTGAAGAAGTCGCTGAAGGGGCAAAAACTTTCGCAAAAAGACTAGATGAAGACTTTGAAAAGAAACTTGGTTGGAAATAATAATGAAATAAAGCCTCAATGGTTTTAAAAATATTCAGACTGAATAAAAATAGATAAACATAATTTATATTTCTCTAGATAAGAAGGCAATTATGGAACTTGCGGCACATGGAACTTACAACTTTAAGAGAGCAAAAAATATTTTATATGTTGATGCTTTTGGACCTTTCAATGAAATAACAACTCAGCAATATGCGAAAGACATTGATGAATACAGTTATAAATTTCAGAATGAAAATTGGGTTTCTCTAACCACTTTTTATGGTGATAGTATTTTTACTCCTGCGGCGGAAAACTCTTTAATTTCCTTACTGCATAGTCGAGCAGAGAAAGGTTTATTAGCAAATGCCTGTATAATATTAGAAAGTCACTGCCATGACTTACAATATATGCAATTGAAACGAATTCACCTTAAAGCAAACATTGCCTTTGATACTTTTAGCGATGTAAGTGGTGCAGAAAAATGGCTTGAAGAGTTGAACTGCGCCTCTAGTATGATAAAAGCACAATAATTAAATAATCATTGTGCTTAATATTTAAGTATAAAAGTTGATTACTTTATGAGCTCCGCGATAGTAGCAATACCCAAACCTGTTCCGCCTGCAGCCCAAAGTCCGGTTGCATTGCCGTTATATGCGCCAGCTAAATCAAAATGTAACCAGCCAGCGCCCTCATTTTCGACAAATCTAGACAAAAATCCTGCAGCATTACTTGCACCGCCAGCACCTCCGCCAGGTTTTGGACGACTGTTTGCTGTATCAGCAAATTCAGATGGACACTTTTCTTGATGCCAAGATTCTAGAGGAAATTGCCATATAGGTTCATTTACAAGTTCTGCTGCTTTTTTAGCTTGCTCTGCGGCTTTATCGTCCAAAGTAAATAAAGCACTGTAATCACCGCCAGTAGCCATTACTGCTGCACCCGTTAATGTTGCGGCATCAATAATAAGAGGTGCTTTGGTTTCGCTCGCCGCTAATAAACCATCAGCTAACACTATTCGACCTTCGGCATCGGTATTCGCAACTTCCATAGTAACACCGTTTTTATAGGTTAAAATATCGCCCAATTTATAAGCATCATTACTGACCATATTTTCAGCACAACACAAGAATAGTTTAACGCGCTTATTTAGACCTTCTTTAATCGCTAGCGCCATTGCACCGGCAACCACTGCTGCACCGCCCATGTCGCATTTCATATCAAACATACCTGCGTTTGACTTTAAGCTGTAACCACCACTGTCAAAAGTGATACCTTTACCCACCAAACAAGCTGAAACAGCTGCATCAGCATTACCTGTTGGATTGAAATCAACTTCTAATAAACAAGGTGGATTAACGCTACCTTTACCAACATTATAAATTCCCACCCAACCTTGTTTAAGTAATTCATCACCTTGAGTAAGCGTCGTGGTTACATAAGCAGGTGCTTGTGTATTAATATAATCAGCGGCTAGTTCAGCTAATTTAAGTGGGTACAACTCTGAAGGTGTTTGATTGATTAAATCGCGACTCCACGCAAAAACAGCTAACTTGTCGTTCAAACGATTTACACTTTCAGTACTTCCGGTAAATTCAACATGCGTTAACTTGCCCACGCAAGTAAAGCCTAAAGCAAAGCTCCATTGAGTTTCCTCATTCCAATGTTCGCCTGTTAAACGAGGGCTCTTAACACCTAACTTTTCAATTTTACGCGCAGCTTTTTGGATTTGTCTCAACGGTGATTCATTTGAATTTTTCAAACAAATATGTAGATCACTTTCTACAAATTGAACAAGGTTTTCACTCTGCCAATTAGTGTTAGCACTTTGTGTTGATAAATAAATATTAGTTACTTGGGTCATATGTAGTCCTGAACAGTATAAATTAATGCCATTAGTTTATACCTATCTATGTGTAAAGCCGATAGTTTATTAAAAGTACTGATTAACTAGTGTAAATCTAGCCAGAGTTCACTTCGAGAGAGAGGTACTTGAGAGGGTAAGAATGGATTAGTTAAAGAAAATACACGTCGTTTTTCTTGTTGCACTTCTTTTATCGCACTACCAAAATATTTATTAAAAATACGTTCAAAACTACCATCTTTAAGTGCTTTTTCTAATCCTAAAGAAATATCTGCGGCAAGTTTAGTGTTATTTTTATTAACATAGAAAAAATAAGCTGCTGGGTAGTGAATTAATTGGTGCGGTTCTATAATAACATTGCGGTCTTTATGTTTTTCATATTCCCACCTCACTTCTAAAATAGAGCGAGGAAAATAATCAAAGCGATTATTTTCTAGCATAGGGAATAAACCATCATAACTACTTCCTCCTTCAACATTAATATCGTTACTTGCTATCACTTTAGTGTCGGACCAACTATGAAGTTGCCCTGGAGTTAATAACTTAAATGCCGCTAAGGTGCTGTGCTTTAAGAATATGTCTTTATTCTCTTTCGTCACTAACGCAATACGCCAGCCATTTAAACCTTTCAATATCGGAAAACGAACAGGTAATAGTAATTTTTCTCGCTCTTTCGTCGCTCCAGCTGTAATAACATCGATCCCTGCATTGTTAGAAATAAGTTTCAATACACGATTTTTAGGAAGGTTCTTATTATTAAATTGCACTTGATAGTTGTTTTTTTGATTATAACTAAGTACATGTTTGAGTAATTCTGCGGAATAGTCATCACAACCATAACCCGGAAAGACAACTTTATTTGCAACACTTGAAGTACTGAATAGAATGAAGATAATAAGAAAAAGTAAACGCATAAATACTCAGTATGATAAAAATTCATATAATCTAATTATTATAATACGACAGTTCTGAATAAAACCAAGCAACTTTGCAATTATAAAGAAAGCGTGTTGGCCAAAGATATTCACGTAGTTATGAATAATGGCTGATAGGTTCTAAAAGCGATAATAAAATGCTATTATTTCCTCAATTAAGTAATAATTTTCAGTAAAAAGTATCGTATACACTGTCTGATTTTTTTACAGTCATTACATGAATGAATAATTCATTACGAATACGAATATCGTAAGCGATTGTTTTAAAACAAAATAGATACAAAATAGATACAAAATGAAAAAGTGGTACGATAAGTGCTTTGTATTACTCATATAAGTAATAGTATTAAATTGCAGTTTCAAACTGCGAAGAGGTTTTTAATAATGCGTTTAAGTTTCAATAAATATTTAGCAATTACCGTAACACTTTTGTGTTTTAGTAATGTTTCACTTGCTGGTGAAGTGGTATGTGATGCTAACACAAGTTACGATTATGGTGATGCTACTGGATACAGTGAAGCGTGTCATGCTACTAATAATTGGCAACAATTAGGTGTAGTAGGTAATGGCGAAGACTTGAGAGGAGATAATGCAGGGACTTCTCCTGATGGAGGCTGGACTACAGAAACCACTCAAAATTCTGTAGATGTCGGCGACAATGGTGTTTCATGGCGTGTACAAAATGCAGATGGAAGCTGGACAGCATTTGGTAATGAAGCCTTAACAGCTGGTGCTAACGTTGAATTTCAATTCGTTGTTACACGATCTAACCAAGGTAATCATGAATTTGACCAATTAAAAGCCTGGGGCGATTGGAATGATAATGGTGTATTCGATGATTCTGAAGAGATAGTTGATCAAAAGTGGTATAAAGTCGCAGATTCTTTTGCTGCAGGGAACGTTTTAGGAAACGAATCCGGTGGTTTTAATAATGATCCTTTAGTACGCAATGGTTCTGCAAATAATACTATAAGAAACAGTGGTATCACTTCAGAGATATTAATTGTTTCAACTCATATACCAGTTGACGCTGTTATTAGTGACACTTGGATACGTGCTCGCATAATTTGTGAAAACTCATTAACCCATGCAGATAGAGACAACAACGTTTTTCTAGCTACAGGCTATTACCATCAAGGTGAGGTTGAAGATTACAAAGTAGCTGTTACTTCAGTTCCAGAGCCTACTACTTTATTTGTATTTGGCTCAGCGTTAATCGGCTTAGTGTTAAGAAGAAAAAAATCTAAATAGTATTTACAAATCATCGATTAAAAAGCCGCATTTATGCGGCTTTCTTATTTCTTAACATTTCTTTTCAACTCTCAATTACAAATCAGAATACTTCATCCCAGCTAACGCTCTTCAAACACAATAACAATTGACCTTAAGTATTCATAAGCACCTTATTTATTGTCTTATTGAACAAATACATTAACGACAATAGTAATTCAGATTCAGACACTGATGGTAGCCGCTATGTTGAGTTGTATTTTTTAGGGGAGTACTAACGGATGGACTTAACTCTGATGATATTTTTTAACCATATATTGTAACTTCCCATTAATGAAAGGTTGAAGTTAGTGCATCAGCAACATGTAATACTATAAAGTTGATTAACCGACTTCTATTTTAATTAAATAAAGAAGTAAACGGCACTCATGCAGCTTACATCTATTTAGATAGCTTTATTCCTGTAATTCGAGCAATAATTTTTTACCTAGTTTCACTCCCTTCAATTTTTCAGGTGCAGAGGCAATAAACTCTAAGTATTTAATCGCTTCTTCTTTTCTGCCTAATTGAACCAAAGCATAAGCTAAGTGATATTGAACTTCGGTGTCTGACGAAGACATGCTATAAGCTTGCCTAAGGTAAGACAATCCTTCTTTTACCTCTCCCAAGAGTGTTAACGCCCATCCAGCAGTATCATAAAAAGCAGAAATTGTATTGATGATTTCTATCGCTTGCTTAGCCTGTTTCACCGCTAATCCATAATCTTTTTTTATGATATGAATTGTCGCTAAATTATTCAATGCTATTGCACGTTGACCTGCGGGTAATGGCCCCGTTAATAACAATTGGTATTGAAATTTTGATTCTTCCCAATGTTTATGGGCTAATAAATGCTCAGCTAGAACTTTTCGTTTAAGAGCAGAATCAGGTTGTTTATTTATCAATGAAGTTAAGTATGGAATAAATTGCTTTGATAACTTCTCGCTATTGCTTATTTGCGCAATGTTCATTAAAGCGATAACATTATTTTCATCTTTTTTTAATGCCATTGCGTATAACGAATATGCAGCACCTAAATTATTTCTTCCTCGTGCTACATCCCCTTTTAAGATAAATAAATAGATATTACCCTTAAAACCCGCTATTTCAGCAGCCCTAATCGTCTTCTCCGCTTCATTAAAATTTCTTTGCTTAACTTGCAGTTTGATCGTTTCTATAAAAAGTGTCAAAGACTTAGGCATTAATTCAAGCGCCACTGCAAGTGACTTTTCAGCACCGTCATAATCTTTTATACGAAGTTGTAGGCGGCTTAATCGTAAAAGCTTAATGGCATCATCCAGCCAAAAACCAAATAATTGAGATAGTTGTGCTTTAGCGGATTCCGTCTGATTTAATGCAATTAAACTTTTTGCTTTAAGTTCACTTGCATAGGTGTCTAAACGATTACTCTGCAAGTAATTGCTGATCAAAGAAAGGCTGTTTTCATAATCTCGTTCATTAAAGTAAAGCTCTGTTAATTGATAGGTAGCTCTTGTATTAACTTCACTCTTTTTTTTCTGTTGCTCTAAAATACTTACAGCTGACTTAACATCACCTAATTCATACTCTAATTCGGCCAACTTTAACCATGCTTCTGTGTGCTCTTCATTATCAGTAACCAGCTGACGAAATACTTTTTTGGCAACCTCTTTTTCATTTAAGAAATTTTTTAATATGGCGTAATTAAACTGTACCTCAACATTCTCTGGATTCGAAAAATATAGACTGGTAATAATACTCGTCGCTTTTTCAGTATCATTTTGTTTCAAGAGTAATTGAGCATGTAATAATTGGTACTTAATATTCTCAGGTTCGATAGCGATGATTTTTGATATATATATTTTGCTTTCGTCTAGCTTGCCAAGCCTTAAAGAAAGCGCCGCTAAAGTTTGTAAATAAAGCGCATTTTGAGGTATTTTAGCTGCTTTAAGTAAATTAAGTGCTTCAAGGCTTTTATCGCGTTCAGATAAAATTTTTGCCGTTAAAATTAATATTCCAGCATCATTAGGGTAACGTTGGTTAAGTCTTTTTAGATAAGGTAAGGCTTTAAAGCTTTGATTAAATTTAATATATAAACTAGCAAGAATTATTGCATAATCCTTATTAAGTACTAATTTTTCCTGATAATCATTTAGGAGTTTTAGAGCATTCTCGTCCTGATTTTGTTTTGAATAAACATCAGCTAATAACATTGCGGTATTCATATCATCAGGCTCATTAGCAAGATAATTGTTTAGTTTGGTTCGAGCTTGTTCCCAGTTTTTCTGAGCATAACTCGTCATTGCATCTATCAATTGCAACTGAGGTTGGTTATTCATAAACTTACTATCAATTGATGAGAGCTGTGTGCTTAACTGCAGTAAAACTTGTTGGGATAAAGCGATTTCATTTAAATCTTTTAGTATAGAGCTTTTAACAAACTGGGCATGTGGATCATTAGGTACCAATACCAAAATTTCTTCTATAAGTGTTTCAGCTTTTAAATATTCTTCCATACCTATATGAACATTAACAATATACTTTAATGTTCTCACATTATCAGGAACTGCAATATTCGCTTTTTCAAATAAATCTAATGCTTGAGTGAACATTTCCGACATTAAAAACCAACGACCTTTCGTTAACCAAAATTCATTGTCTGTTTTTCCAAAATATTCAACCTTGTTGATAATATCTCGCGCTTTGTTTAAAAAATTCAAATCAAGATACATATTGGCTAGTCCAATATTAGCTTTCATATGGGTTGGAATTAACTGTATTGTTGATTTATAAATCGCTTCTGCTTTATCACTTTCATCATTAGCTAAAAACGCTTTTGCTTTGACCAATTCAAAATTTATTTTACTTCTTTGATGCAGATTTTTACCGTCATCTAGCAAAATCACTTCATCATATTTCCCTTGAAAAAGAAGGCTTCTAGCCAAAACTTCAACCACCAAATTAAAGTCAGCACCTTTAGATAGTGCATCATTTAACTCTTGTTCAGCTAAATGAGGAGATTTTTTTTCTATAAAAACTTCTGCTAGTAAAAGTTTCGCCGGTAAATTTTTAGGATTATCTTTTAATGCATTTTTTAAATGAATTTCTGCAGTACTAATATCTTTTTGTTGGAATGACTTTAGTGCTAGCTCATAGGAGTCTTCGGCGGCATTAGCTGACATTACGATTAAAGAAGCAATGATGAATAAAATTTTTGCAATACTGTTCATTTAAAACCTTTAGAAACCAAGCAGAATATAATAAATTGATTTTAAGTCAGATTATGCGTACAGCATAGGAAAATACTTATATTTATACTTTATCAATGAAATAATTTTTATGTGTCGTTAATCTCGCTAGCTTTGGACAATACATTAGCGCTAAAAATAGCGGTTTATCGGTACATAACGTAAAATAAATGTAATGCTAAGACTAACTTTTTTATATGAAAACGGCTCAATGAAATTAAATTTGAAGAAAGCTACTCTCATTAAACGCTATAAGCGTTTTCTTGCAGATATCACATTAGAAGATGGTAGTGAAACCACATTGCATGTTGCAAATACAGGTGCGATGACTGGCTGTGCTACTGAAAATGATATTATTTGGTATAGCACTTCCGATAATGTGAAACGTAAGTATCCATTCAGTTGGGAATTAACACAAACACAGAAGAAACACTTTATCTGCGTGAATACTTTACGGGCAAATCAGTTAGTTGAAGAAGCAATAACCAGCAATGTTATCAAAGAGCTATCTGGTTATAGTAATTTAAGACGTGAAGTTAAATATGGCGATGAAAATAGCAAAATAGACTTTTTACTGACCGATAAAAATAATATAGAAACATTTATTGAAGTAAAAAGTGTGACCTTGCTCAGTAATCCTACTATTATTGATGATGAAGAGAATGACAAACAAGGCTATTTTCCAGATTCAGTAACAACACGCGGCCAAAAACATTTGCGTGAATTAATACAAGTGAAGCAACAAGGCCACCGTGCAGTTTTATTATTTGCCGTTTTACATAGTGGTATTGAAAGTGTCATGGCAGCAAAACATATTGACGCCAAATATGCAGAGCTTTTAATGGATGCTATCAGCCAAGGCATAGAAGTTATTGCTTACAAAGCTCAGTTTGAACAATCAATGGAAAGCGTTAAAATGACTCTAGTGAAACCATTGATAGTAAAACTTAACCAATAATTATGAATTAGTTCTAAAAAAAATCATTAAACTCATTGACTAGTACCAACAAAAATTGTAAAAAAGCATGCTCAAAAAACATTGTGAAATCTAGTGAAGTGAATAATATTTTTTGTATAGACTAATCAATCTTTATTCTTTTGATTTAAAAGACAAATAATTATTTTCTCAGTTAATTATAATGAAAGCCTTGATTTTTGATTCGAGGAACACAATATAGACTGGATATTTCAGGTCTATTTATTATTGGCAATTGCAACCACGGGTGTAGCTTTTAATGAAAGAGCAACAACTTCGCCACGTAGGTCTATGTAGCATTTAGGAGATTTAAG
>Ga0209495_1003050_pt1 | contig 10533 bp, 9 predicted proteins | sample EN1Hudsemesocosm_FD_184629 | JGI IMG/M metagenome (GOLD analysis project Ga0209495, IMG submission 184629) | Methane-oxidizing microbial communities from mesocosms in the Hudson Canyon - EN1E Hudson Canyon (SPAdes) (version 2) | ecosystem: Environmental > Aquatic > Marine > Cold seeps | place... | reverse complement strand
CAACATACTAAACGCAAGGCCTATCAGCCAAACCCGTTTAAGATTGCTGTTCTTTTGCATAAAATAATTTTCCATTTGAGTATGGTGAGTTTTATATCAAACGATATAAATGACATCCAAAACCGAAAGGGCATTCTACCAAGAAAGCAGCTAGCAGGTAACAATGCACAAGCTAATCATCAATAAGGGGAATAATTCATACCCTTAAACAATCAAAACTTTCCTCTTCCACACAATCAAACAACTAACAATTAATCCCCACAACAAAATTTGCACAAGCCTAAAAAGTCTTATACTGTTCAAACCATGATTTAAGGATAAATATCATCATGGAAGACTACAAAACAACAGTGCTACGTGTTTTATCTTTTTTGCTTAACAGCAAAGTTAGATTGATCAATCTGCACTTGTCTATTTTCCGTTCTCTCTCATCCACAATATTCAGCACCGTTCCCAACACAATTGAAAAGCTAACCCCATTAGTTTTATTAATAGGACTCTCGATTACTAATATCGCTCTAGCCGATCCCAAGGACAATTTTGTTACTGTATGGCGAACAGAAAAGGCCAATGAAGTTATCACTATTCCGACAATTGGGAAAGGCTATAACTATGATGTTGATTGGGATAATGATGGTGAGTTTGAACAAACCAGTATCACTGGCGATGCCTCACATAAATATGCTGAAACCGGCGACCACACCATTAGGATTCAAGGTGATTTCCCTCGTATTTATTTAAATAACGGATCAGAAAGTGCCAAGATAAGGTCTGTCGAGCAATGGGGTTCTGGTCAATGGACATCAATGGCTTCAGCTTTTTATGGCGCTAAATATCTAGTGATTAATGCCACCGATGTACCAGACTTATCTGCAGTAACCGATATGAGTCATATGTTTAGTGAAGCAACGATGTTTAATCAAAACATTAATACTTGGGATGTTAGCAGAGTAAGTGATATGAGCGAGATGTTCCGTAACACTATCAAATTTAATCAACCTCTCAATAACTGGGATGTCAGTAATGTAACAAATATGACCGCTATGTTTATGGGTGCAGACAGCTTTAATCAAGAGATTAACAACTGGAATGTCAGCAATGTAACAAATATGAGTCATATGTTTTTCGCTACCTACGTTTTTAATCAGCCTCTTGATAATTGGAATGTTGGCAAGGTTACTAATATGGCTGAAATGTTTAGACTTGCAGAGGCTTTCAATCAGCCTCTTAGTGATTGGGATGTTAGTAATGTAACTAATATGGATGTTATGTTTTCAGATTCTATTTTTAACCACCCACTTAACAATTGGGATGTCAGCAGCGTAACAACCATGGTGGGGATGTTTTATTATGCTAAAAATTTTAATCACCCGCTGAACAAGTGGAATATCAGTAATGTAACGGATATGCGCGCGATGTTTAAATATGCAACTGAATTTAACCAACCCATAAATAATTGGGATGTCAGTAATGTAACAGATATGAGTTTTATGTTTTACAACGCTAACAATTTCAATCAGGCACTTAATAACTGGGACGTGAGCAATGTAAAAGATATGAGTGAAATGTTTAACGTTGCTAAATCTTTTAACCAGCCATTGAATAATTGGGATGTCAGCAATGTCACCAATATGACTGAGATGTTTTCAAATGCACACTTCTTTAATCAGTCACTTGATAGTTGGGATGTTAGCAATGTAACGGATATGAGGGGAATATTTTCAGATGCATATTTCTTCAATCAGCCTTTGAATAACTGGAATGTCATCAATGTAACAAATATGAGTTTTATGTTTTGGTCTGCTGTTAACTATAATCAGCCTCTTGATAATTGGAATGTTGGCAATGTGACGGATGTGTCCGCTATGTTTATGGGTGCAGACAGCTTTAATCAAGAGATTAACAACTGGAATGTCAGTAATGTAGAGAGTATGAGGAGTATGTTTAGAAAAACGGCTAGCTTTAACCAACCTCTTAACAGCTGGAATATTCGTAATGTAGAAAATATGTGCAGCATGTTTGATGGTGCCACTGCGTTCAATCAAGATATTACAGGCTGGAATGTAGAGCCTTGTGAATTACCCAAGAAAAAAAACAAAGGACTACCCAGCCCTAAACCAGTAGAAGAGCAATAGGACGCCATCAATTGATTTACTTGTTAAAGATAACGATAGTAGGCTCAAGCAAATTCTTGCCACATTCTCTGCACTGTTTATATACAGAAACATTGACAGCATTCCATATAAGGAATACATTCCACATAAGGAATAATCAATGACTATTAATGTCGAATATACCAATGAATTTGGTCACTGGTGGAAAGATCTAACTGAAAGCGAACAGGACGATACAACAGCTATTGTTGAGTTATTGATGGAAATGGGGCCTGATCTGCGATTTCCTCATTCATCTGGTATTAATGAGTCAAAACATAGCCACATGAGAGAATTACGTATCCAATCTGGTGGTAAGCCTATTAGGGGTTTATATGCATTTGACCCAACACGCTCTGCCATATTGCTTATTGGTGGTGACAAGACAGGTAATAATCGCTTTTATAAAGAATATATTCCTGTCGCTGACAGTCTTTACGACAAACATACTGAACAATTAAAAAAGGAGGGCTTGATAAAATGAGTGGTCGAAATTCTTTTAACGAGCTAACAAAAACTATATCGCCAGAACGCCGTGCTTATATTGAGGAACGTAAAATAGAGCTGCGTGAAGAAATGGAATTAGCTGAGTTGCGTCAAGCTATCGGTATGTCTCAAGAAGCGATGGCTAGACAGCTTGAAGTGCTACAACCTGCTATTGCAAAGCTGGAAAAACGTAACGATATTCGTATTAGCAGTCTTCGAAAGATGATTGAGGCGATGGGCGGCTCCTTGGAAATTAAAGCTCATTTTCCTGATGGCGATGTATCAATAACAAATTATCATGGTGTCTAACTAATCATCTGGCAAAGCAAATACGGTGAAGACTCCTCCTAATTGAGTAAAAGCACCTAATGTTCTGAACAAACTTGGATACCAGCCAGATGTTTCAGAGTAGTTCGGCTCAAGATAATCATCGCCTAATGACGGTGTAGCCAACTCAATACCAACCCAGCCACCAATGCCCGACAATACTCCGATATATTGTTTGCCGTTATAAGTCCATGTATTAATGTTGCCAATAATGCCGGAAGGTGTTTTTAGTTTGTATAACTCCCTTCCCGTTTTTGCATCCACTGCTTTTAAATGACCTTCTACCGTGCCATAAAATACAACATTACCTGCCGTTGCCAAAGAGCCTGACCAAACGGGAAACGGCTCCTTGATTGACCACTTAATTTTGCCCGTAGTCACATCAAACGCCTTAAACTCACCCATATGGGAATCACCTTCAACTTTTATATTGTAATGTGCCGCACCTACATAGAATTGACCCGGCACATATTCAACTTCAAAAGGTTCATACCCCATACAGATATGAGTGGCTGAAATATAAAATAAGTCAGTTTTGGGGGAAAACGACACCGGCTGTTGGTTTTTTGCCCCCATATTACTTGGACAGATATCATAGGTTTCTACATCTTCACCATGATGTTCTGGACTGTATTTAGCTACGACTTGTGGCCTCCCCGTCGTCATATCAATATGACTAGCCCAGTTAACTGAAGTATCAAATTTGTTGGCTTGTAATAATTCACCAGTAACGCGATCAAGCGCATAAGCAAAACCATTGTGATCAAAGTGCACTAAGGCTTGACGCATTTCACCGTTGATCTTTTGATCAACAAGCACCATTTCATTGGTGCCGTCATAACCCCATTGATCGTGTGGTGTTGTTTGATAGACCCATTTAACCTGACCGGTATCAGCATCTCTTGCCCAAATTGAATTCGCCCATTTGTTATCTCCCGGACGTTGAACAGGGTTCCAAGTTGAAGGATTACCAGTGCCGTAATAAATTAAGTTTAAATCAGCATCATAGGTGTACCAACCCCATGTGGTGCCGCCTCCAATCGTCCATTGATCTTCTTGCCATGTTTTTAAGCTTGAGTTTTTTCCAACCGGTGTTACTTTGCCATTATCCCAAGTTGTGGTTTTATCAGAGTCAATTAACATCTCCTCGTCAGGGCCCATGCTATAACCCTTCCATTGTAGTGTTCCGGTTTTAATATCATAGGCTGCTAAAAATCCACGCACGCCATATTCTCCGCCAGAAATACCGGTAATAACTTTACCTTTTACAACCAAAGGTGCTTGAGTGTTGGTCATGCCTAACTCTGGATCACCATTTTTCACTTGCCAGACAATTTTGCCTGTTTTGGCATCTAATGCTGTGAGCACTGTGTCTGCTTGTTGTAGAAATATTTTGCCATCACCATAAGCCAAACCTCGATTTACCGTATCACAGCACATGATTGGCACAATATCGTCATAACTCATTCTAGGCTCGTATTTCCAAATGGCAGACTGCGTTTTTTGATCAAGTGCAAATACACTATTAGGAAAAGGGGTGTGAATGTAAATAATATCGTCAACAACTAAAGGGCCACCTTCATGTCCGCGAAAAACACCGGTAGAAAAAGACCAAGCGACTTGTAAGTTTTTTACATTTTTGTGATTGATTTGATCTAAATCGCTGTAACGTGTTCCGGCGTAATTACCTAACGGCATTGCCCAGTTCGCTGTATTTTTAGTGAGTTCTTCAACGTCACTATTTGCCATTGAAACAATTGATGTGAAAAATAGGCTAAGACTGGTTAAAACAAGATTGATGCGGGTGTTCATATACTCTCTCCATGATATATATGTTTGAATTCTAGCAGTTGTTCTTAAGGACACATCACCTTTAGTTTAGGTGTTGTAGTAGAGTCTGCTTTTGAGTGGTAAGTGAATGATACAGGGAAGGAAAAATGCGTAAAGGATTGTATTCAAATTTTGTGGTGACTTTGTTTTTATTGCTAACATTCCCTTCTGTTGGAAGCTCTACATCTAATGTTTGTTTTCAAGAAATAGCTGATGACGAACATCGTTTTGAAGGTTGTAAAATAAAAGCGCAGCATGGCAATGAGCTAGCACAATTTAGATTGGGAACGTTGTACTACAAAGGTAAAGGGATAGAGCAAAATTATAAAGAAGCATTTAAATGGCTAAATAAAGTAGTAGAAGCCGAGCATTTAGTTGATATGGAAGCACAATTTTTAATGGCTGAGATGTATCACAAAGGTTTTGCAATAGAACAAAATAATATTAAAGCTTACGCATTTTATTTTATGGCAGCGAACAGCGGTACTTTTGGTACCTATGTTTCTACAAGCTCAGCAGACGCTGCAGAATCGACTATCTATAGCTTAACTAAGGAGATGACAGTAACTCAGATCCAACAAGCAAAAATATTTGCTCTTGAATATTTGAGACAGTCAGAAATATCACATGGAGTACCTAGTGACGATCCATTCTCTTTATGGATACAGGCAAAGATGTATCAAAATAAGAATGGCTATGATTCTATTGTATCCTCAGTTTATAGAGCGGCTGCTTATCTAGGTTATGGTGATGCTCAACGATTGTTGGTAACGATGGTTCAAGAAGGAGATGTATTATATGTTGAAGACAGAGTTATGGAAGAAACTAGGATTAAAGAACAAGCTGAACAAAATGAAATTTGGGCCCAATTAGATCTCAGTTATATGTATCTTCATGGCGTAGGTGTCAAACAAAATTCTAAACAGGCTTTAGCATGGTTTAAATCAGCCGCTCAAATAAAACCGTTGAAAGGAAAAGAAAATGGCCTTATATGGATGGCCTCGTATCTAGCAGGATGGATGGATGACACCAGTCAAGGTATAGAGCAAGACCATAAACAAGCTTTTGAATGGTACAAAAAAGCAGCAGATACTGGCTATGGCGATGCCCAATTACGATTAGCTGAAATGTATCAACAAGGCTTAGGCATCGAACAAAATAATCAGTTGGCTATTGAATGGTATCAAACAGCTGCTGAGCAGGATTATCACAAAGCCCAACGAGTGTTAGCAGATCTATATCGAACAGGTACATTACTAAAGCAAGACTCAAAACTGGCATTTAAATGGTATAAAAAAGCAGCTGCATTAGAAGACCTGCCAGCCCAATATGCCTTAGCTGAAATGTATTACCAAGGAGAAGGTACAGCAAAAGATGATAGTAAAGCCTATATCTTTGCTGATTATCTTTCTCAACAATATTCTCATGTTGAAGCTGCAAAACTTAGTGAGCAAATCAAAAAAGATATGACATCAGAGCAATTAGAAACAGCGACCACATTACAGCAGCAATGGTTGCATGATGCTAAATACCGAACATTAGGCGTTGCAGTAGAACCACCTTTTGAGTGGTAAGTGAAGGCTAAATTAGGATAGAAAAATGAATAAAGGATTATATATAAAACTTGTTCTTAGCTTGCTTGGTTTATTCATGGCACCCATGCTCGTCTTTGCTGTTGAGCCTTGTTTTGACGAAACGGCAGAATATGAAAGTCGTTTTAATGATTGTGAGATAAAAGCGAAACAGGGTGATAGCAAAGCACAATATATCTTATCTAAGATATTCAGGAATAGCCCACTTAGCAAAGGTACTGATCATCAGGCCTTTATTTGGACTAAAAAATTAGCTGATTTAGGTGTTATCCCTGCGCAAATAAAGCTTGCTGAAATGTATCACTTTGGCCAGGGGGCAGAACAAAATGATATGAATGCTTATACCTATGCTTATATTGTGTCTGCAAATCAGCATTATCATGAAGACGATATTCGAAAATTTAAAGGTGAACTTGCTGAAAAATTGACAACACCCCAAGTAAAAAAAGCAAAAATTTCTGCAGTTGAGTGGTTGGTAGATACAAGACAATACTCACTTGGTCATGATGGCTTTGTGTACTGGGTGTTAGCTGAAATATTTAGAGGGAGATCTGAAAAGTGGTATGCATTTGAGGCATCCCTGACAGCAGCTGCACTGGATAATAAAGATGCACAACGTTTGATAGTTAACATGTTTCAGTATGACAAAGAATTGCTGGGTGTTATTTCTGACAAAGCGTTGGATTCAATTCAAAAGACAGCTAAAGAAGAAAGCAGACAACAACTTGTGCTCGGTTATATGTATTTTTACGGTAATACCGTACCTCAGAGTTATACAGAAGCATTGAAGTGGTATATCGCGGCTGCACAGGTAAGCGTACATGATGCTGCCGAACAAACTTTTACAGATTATGACCATGCTATAAATCTAGTGGCTAGTCACTTATTAGCATGGATGTACGACACTGGCCAAGGTATAGAGCAAGACTATAAACAAGCTTTTGAGTGGTATAAAAAAGCAGCTGATGCTGGTTATGGCGATGCTCAATTAAGACTGGCTGAAATGTATCAACTAGGATTGGGCATTGAACAAAACAATCAATTGGCTATTGAATGGTATCAAACAGCTGCTGAGCAGGATTATCACAAAGCCCAACGAGTGTTAGCAGATCTATATCGAACAGGTACATTACTAAAGCAAGACTCAAAACTGGCATTTAAATGGTATAAAAAAGCAGCCGTATTAGAAGATCTGCCTGCCCAATATGCCTTAGCCGAAATGTATTACCAAGGAGAAGGTACTGCAAAAGATGATAGTAAAGCCTAGCTATTTGCTGATTACCTTGCTCAACAATATTCTCATGTTGAAGCTACAAAACTTAGTGAGCAAATCAAAAAAGATATGACATCAGAGCAATTAGAAAGCACCAACATATTACAGCAGCAATGGTTACATGATGCTAAATACCGAACATTAGGTGTTGCAGTTGAACCACCTTTTGAGTGGTAAGTGAAGGCTAAATTAGGATAGAAAAATGAATAAAGGATTACATTTAAAACTTGTTATTAGTTTGCTTTGTTTATTAATCACACCCATGCTCGCCTTTGCTGTTGAGCCTTGTTTTGATAAAGATATAGAAGACAAAAAACTTCGATTTAATGACTGTAAAAAGCGTGCGGAACAAGGCGATATTGAAGCTCAAGATGAACTTGGTTCGATATATTACTATGGTGATGGGATAGATAAAAACTATAAAGAAGCGTTTAAATGGGCTCAAAAACGAGCTGATGACGGGCATGAGGGTTGGCAAGCTACGTTAGGGGAAATGTATCAAAATGGTTTAGGTGTAGAAAAGGATTATGCCGAAGCTGGGAAGTGGTATAAAAAAGCCATCGAAAATGGGAATAAAACGTCTCAATTTACGCTAGCTAAAATGTATTTAAGTGGCCAACTTGAAAAGAATGTGGATGAGGCACTGGATTTAATCGAGCAAGCCGTCGAATTAAATAATAATGAAGCGCAGTTTTATTTGGGTGGTCTTTACCACAAGGGTGAAATTGTGCCTAAAAACTTGGTGCTTGCATATCATTATTATTACTTGTCTAAACTAGCTAAATGGTGTCATCTAGGTTGTGATGAAGATTACGCGCTCTCTGCCCGTGAGAGTGTAAGCCAAGATATGACTCAATCTCAAATTAGAGAGGCAAAGAGATTAACTTATGAGTGGTTAGCACAAAGAGATATGGGGTTTGCAATGTCACCCAATGATGCAGACCACCTTATAGTGGCAGCCGTTACTTACCTAAAGGAAGGAGGCGAAAAATGTCGGTATGCCACATTGATGGCTGAAACGGCTATCCGCTATAGTAAAAACCAGCTTAATAGTGAGGCTGCATTGCTAATAGCAAATATATACCGATTAGGCCAATGTGTAGAAAAAAATGATGATAAAGCTTTCTGGTGGTACAAAAAAGCCTCTGAACAAGGTGAAGTCGAGGCGCAGTATCAGCTAGCGAAGACATATCTTAATAGGGTTGGCACAGAAAAAGATGAAACAATGGCCTTTTTTTACTTTGATTTGCTATCTAAAGAAGGTTCGCGCTATCGAAGGGAAGCTTCAGCCAAGCGAAATCATTTAGAGTTGAAGCTTTCTCCAGATCAAAAGCAAAAAGTTAGAAATTATGATATTGCTTTTAAAACTAAAATTGCAGGGACTATCGTTGAACATCGACTAGCGCAGATTTATGAAAAAGGACTAGCTAATGTTGAGATAGATGAAGTCAGAGCCGATTATTGGTATCAACAAGCAATAAAGATTTATAAACATGAGCTTAAAAACTACAGCTACAGAGCTTTATATCCAATCGCTATGATGTACCTCAAGGGTGAGGGACTGCCCCAAGATTATACAATGGCATACTTATTATTGGAGTTGTTAACAAAGAAAATAGTGCCAAATGATTATTTTGATACAAAAGCCATTATGGATGATATTACCCAGAACCTAGCAGAAAAAGCCGAAGTAATGGAAGCTCAACAGTTAGCAATAGAAATAAGACAATCGGAGCTGGCAAAAGAGATCGATAACATCGTGCCTAACTCGGAAGCCTTTGCAGCAAAAAGGTTAGAGATACGAGCTCAGGTAAAAGAAAAAATAAAAGTTGATCAGGCTGCCTCTGATCAGTGTAGAAACCAGAATAAAAAGTGACGCTTCCCTTTTTGCACATTGGATCGATTTTTCAACTTACCTAGGAAGCAGTGATATTTTAAAAATGGCTACATTTATGTAGTCATTCAAACTTTTATAGACTATATATATGTAGACTTTTAAAAAATAAAGTGACGTTTCATTTTTCACCACAGATTAATAACTTACACTGTGTTATATTGTGTACATCTGCATACAAAGGAGTTCAGCCATGTCTACAACAATGACCATTCGTTTAGAACCTGAGCTTAAACAACGTTTAGAGCAACTTGCTGAAACCACGCATCGCTCTAAATCATTCTTGGCCGTTGAAGCACTTCGAGATTTTGTAGAGCTTAATGAATGGCAGCTGCAAGAAATTACTACGGCTATTAAAGAAGCTGATGATGGTGACTTTGCTTCGGTTCGTTCGGTAAACGAAACACTGAATAAATGGGGTGTTGATGCAGATTAAATGGCTAAAAAAAGCGTTACAAAACCTGAATGATGAAGCCGAATATATTGCACAAGAAGATCCTGAAGCCGCAAGACGAGTTGTACAGCGCATTGTTAATGCGATTAACCTTTTAGCCGACAACCCTGTTCTTGGTCACCCAGGCCGTATATATGGAACACGTGAGTTGGTTGTATCCGACACTCGCTATATTGTGCCGTATCGAGTCGTCTCTAAGCTTCAACAAATCGAAATCCTACGTGTTTTCCATTCATCTCGACGCTTGCCAAAACGGTGGTAATTTAAAAAATTAAAAGTGACTCTTACTTTTAAATTCTGCCGTAAATCTGTATATTCAGGCAAAAAAAAACCAGACACATTGTGTCTGGTTAAACCTTCAAAGAAGGAGAGAGAAAATAAGTTGAATAGGAAGCTGAACTCCTAAAACTTACTGCCTAGAATACAGATGGCAAGTGTATTCGTAATGAGCGACTTCTCCTGATAAATCAGGAATTTATTCCTATTTCATCTCATCCTTTTGCTTGTACTGGCTTACGTCGATA
>Ga0209495_1003048_pt1 | contig 10534 bp, 9 predicted proteins | sample EN1Hudsemesocosm_FD_184629 | JGI IMG/M metagenome (GOLD analysis project Ga0209495, IMG submission 184629) | Methane-oxidizing microbial communities from mesocosms in the Hudson Canyon - EN1E Hudson Canyon (SPAdes) (version 2) | ecosystem: Environmental > Aquatic > Marine > Cold seeps | place... | reverse complement strand
ACCCTTACCTTCGTCACCCCATTGGGTGCCCAAAATGACTACATTCTTACCCATCGTTTATACACTCTGTTTAAACAAATACAAATTTAATAAGTACAAGATCAATTACGAACCGCATAAACCAGATGATTCACCCAGTTTTAAAAAGCCGAGGGGGATTATACTCTTGCCTTAACCACCCAGCTATCATTTTCTTTAACAAGTTGCCTATCACATTCAAATTCTGCTCCAGAATCAGGTAAAGATCCGTCAGACAACAGCTGAACAACTCTTTCCGTTTCTCGCAGTGAGCTAATAGCGTCCCATAAAGACTGTTCATCACCGCAAGGTGCCAAAATACCTTTAGGTAACTCTGCACCATTTGGCGAAACCAGAGATGCCAGAATTTTTAAGTCTGCACTAAAGCCTGTGGCAGGGCGATCACTGCCAAATTCAGTACCAATGGCATTATAACGACCGCCTTGGGCAACAGCTTGGCCAAATCCAGAATAATAAGCTGAGAACACTAAGCCTGTATGATAGTTGTAACCGCGCAACTCACAAAAGTCGAAACCTAGTTCAATATTAGGGTAGCGCTGCTGCAACTGCTCACAAATACGTTCCAACTGAGCTACCGCATTAAGAACCTCTTCAGAAGCACCGGCAACGATGGACTTTATATTCATAATGGCATCAATACCACCAGCGGCATTAGCCATTTCCCGAAGCATTCCCGTTACACTAGCATTTGCCGAGTCACCTGAAAGTAATTCATCAAGCTCAGGAATTGATTTTCTTCGTAAAGCATCAAAAACAGCCCGCTCAGTATCAGCATCAAGTCCAGCTTCTGCAATTAAACCACGATAGATACCTACATGAGCCAAGTCGACGTGGATTTTTTCCAAACCAGCTGATTTCAAGGTATCAAGCATCAACGAGATCACTTCAACATCAGCAGAAAGTGATGACTCACCAAATAACTCACAACCAATTTGTATAGGGCATCGATTGGTTAGCAAATGAGCAGGACGTGTATGAAGCACCGCATCAGCATAACAGAGTCTTGTAACGCCCTGATGCCGTAAACAATGTGCATCTATACGAGCCGCTTGTGGTGTAATATCGGCCCGAACCCCCATTAAACGTCCAGACAACTGGTCTGTTACTTTAAAGGTTTGGAGGTCAAGATCATTGCCTGTACCTGTAAGTAAAGACTCAAGGTATTCAATCATCGGAGGCGTTATTAATTCATAACCCCAGTTGGATATATTATCTAACAAGCGTCTTCTTAGTTGCTCAACAACTCTAGCGCCAGGAGGAAGTAGTTCATCAACTCCATCAGGGAGCAACCAACGATCTGATACTGTCATGTTAATGCCTGTTTAGACCTTTTTAAAAGCGTTTATCAACGAACCAGGTAAAGTAACCCTGTGCCCAGCAACATACTAATTAACCCCATCATTCGCATTGACTTATTATCAATTTGAGCGAGTGCCTGCACCATATTTTTCCAGCGCTGGGGGTATAAAAATGGAATAACCCCTTCAATAACCAAAAGCATACTGAAGGCTATACCTAATTCTTGCCACATATTTGTCCTTCCCACGTGCTAGCCTTTAACTATTGCAAAACACATTAGCGAATCACCAAGCAGCGGGAAGTGATTTTACCCTTTTATTGCGCACAAAAAAACCGGGGAATTAATTTACTAATTACCCGGCTATTTCTAAGCGCTATTTTACTAGGCTTTTATTTCTTTTTTCCCTGAGACTGATTCAAGTACTTAAGGAAATCACTATCTGGGTCAATCACAAGAATATCCCCTTTATTTGAGAAGGCGCTTTCATAAGCTGAAAGGCTTCTATAAAAGGAATAAAACTCAGCATTTTTTGTATATGCATCGGCATAAATCTGAGCAGCAATTTCATCACCTTCACCACGAGTCGCCTCAGACTCACGATAAGCTTCTGCGCGAATAACCGTATCTTGTCGATCAGCATCAGCCTTAATACCTTCAGCCAATTCTTTACCTTTTGAACGATGCTCCTGAGCTTCTTTCTCTCGCTCAGTTCTCATTCTACGATACACATCACTACTGACAGACTTTGGAAGGTCAATACCTTTAATTCTGATATCAACTATTTTAATACCAAACTCTTCCTCAGACACAAGACTCATTGCTTTAGTTAATTCAGCCATCAGCTCATCTCGTTGACCTGAAATAACTTCATGCATGGTGCGAACACCAAACTGATCTCTCAAGCCGTTATCGATTCGAGATGAAAGCAAAGAAACAGCACGCCCCTCTTCACCCGAGGTACTTTTGTAGTATTTAGCTACATCTTCAATCTGCCATGTTACAAATGAATCCACTTCAAGCGGTTTCTTCTCGATAGTAAGATATTCACGTGTAGGTACATCTAGGGTCAAAACACGTATATCAAACTTTTTAATGTCATCAATCATGGGCGCTTTAAAGTGCAACCCAGGTGAAATATCATTCTCAATTAATTCACCAAAACGCAGCTTCACCGCACTTTGTGTTTCTGGCACAACATAAATAGAAGATGAACCAACAACAAGTACAATTAAGGCTACGAATATTATGCTTATAGCTTTAGGGCCCATTAGTTTCTCCCCCTTCTAGTTGTGCTGTCAGACTGACGTGTACGCAACTCCTGCAACACACGATCTGTTAAACCACTAAGGTCATCACTACTCATTCGACCTTGATTTCTGGAACCCGATGTAGATGAGGAGCTAGTGCTAATACCCGAGTTATTCGACACCATTTTATCAAGTGGTAAGTACATCATGTTATTGCCACCTTCAACATCAAGCAGCACTTTACTGCTGTTGCTCATGACTTTCTGCATAGCATCAATATACAAACGCTCTCTTGTCACACCGGGTGCCTTTTCATAAACACTCAGTAATTTCATAAATCTAGCGGTATCACCCTTCGCTCTGGCAATAACCTCTTCTTTATAAGCACTGGCCTCTTCGATCATTCGCTGAGCCATACCACGCGCCTCAGGTACTACCTTGTTCTTATAGGCTTCAGCTTCTTCCTTTACTCGCTGCTCATCTTCTTTAGCACGCTGAACATCTTGGAAGGCATCTTTAACTTCGTTAGGCGCTTGAGTACTTTCAATATTGACCTTACTGATGTCTATGCCAGAACTGTAAAAGTCCATTGCTTTTTGCAAACGATCCTGAGTATTAATAGCCAGTATTGAACGACCTTCCGTTAACACTTGATGCAACTCGGAGCCGCCCACTTCGTGCCTTAACGCGGCATCGGTAGCATAATCCAAGGTTCTCTCGCCATTTCGTATTTCTAAAACAAAGGCCTTAGGATCTTTAACTACATATTGAACGGTTAAGCTTACCTCTACGATATTCTCATCTTCCGTTAACATGTGACCACGAGATGCAGAAGAACGAACCGTTGTTACGTCAACCTTTTCCACTCGATCTAACAAAGGAATTTTAAACTGTAAACCAGGCTCTTTAGTCTCTAAGTACTTACCAAAACGAAGAACAACCGCTCTCTCTTTAGCGTCAACCGTATAAAATGACTCAGAAGCCAGCATTACAAGCAGACCAATGATAACTACGATGAATATACCACCTGCAGCTGCACCAGAACCTTTGCTACCCGAACCACCTGAACCGCCAGACTTACCACCAAACAATTTGTTCAGTTTTTCCATGCCTTTCTTCAGCGCTTCATCAAGATCTGGTGGCCCCTGATCATTGCCGCGATTACCGCCGCCCCAGGGATCTTTATCGTTGCGATTACCACCCGGCTCATTCCAGGCCATAGGACTCTCCGTTATTTCGTATTCAAAGGTTAAAAGAAAAGGTTTATAGAAAAACCAGCGCTCTGCTTTAAGATAGCCCTGGTTTAACATCGTTTCAATCTAGTCTAACTTAATCTAATACTGTCTTAAATTAACAAATTTTCATCTAATGAATTGATTCGTCAAGATCCAACTCATCACGCTGAAATGTTAACTCGTTTTCATTTATTTCAGCCTTACGTAAAAGCTGGCTAAAGTCATGTCGCTGCAATCTAATTTCAAGGCACGCTTGCCCTGCTTCATCGTAGGTTTCCGTTAGTACAGCGCCTGCTTCATAAAAAAGCGCTCGCAGGCGACCATACTGCTTACCTAACTGACCGCCCAGCAACAGGCGCTCATGCACAATTTCTTCTGCTAACAGCTCTGAAATAGAGTCATATAACAACTCCATTCCTGCACCGGTCGTTGCAGACACCCATACCCTGACGGGCTTGCCGTCTTCATCTCTATCGACTCTTGGCTCACGCTCTTCCAACAAATCAAGTTTATTGTAAACATGTAAAGTTGGAATTTCATGAGCACCAATTTCTTCAAGAACCAAATCGACCTGCTCTATATTCTCAAGTCGCTGCTCATCATGGCAGTCAATAACATGAAGTAAAAGATTGGCACTACATGTCTCTTCAAGGGTTGCCCGAAAAGATTCTACCAACTTGTGCGGTAAATGCCGTATAAATCCAACCGTATCAACCAGAATAACCGTACCAATATCCGGTAACTCCATACGTCTTAAGGTAGGATCTAGCGTTGCAAATAGCTGATCCGCGACATAAACACCTGACTCAGTAATGTGATTAAAAAGTGTGGATTTTCCTGCATTGGTATAACCAACCAGTGAGAGCGTAGGTATATCAGCTCGTACACGTGCTCGCCGTCCTTGATCTCGCTGTTTTCTAACTTTATCAAGGCGCTTATTAATCGATTTAATTCTAGCCCTTAGAAGCCGACGATCAGTTTCTAACTGAGTTTCACCCGGCCCCCGCATACCAATCCCGCCTTTCTGACGTTCGAGGTGTGTCCAGCCACGAATTAAACGTGTAGACATGTGTTCTAGCTGAGCAAGCTCGACCTGAAGTTTACCTTCATGGGTTCGCGCTCGCTGGGCAAAGATATCAAGAATAACCCCTGTTCTGTCGATTACCCGACATTCCAAGACTGCCTCAATATTTCGCTCTTGGCTTGGTGACAACGAATGATTAAAAAGAACCACATCGGCATCGTAAAGCTCAACAGCCTGACGAATTTCATCAAGTTTACCCTCTCCCACAAAATAACGTGGACTAGGGTGACTTCTAGAGCCCTCGACCAAGGTCATGGGCTCTACACCAGCCGATCGCACCAGTTCATTAAATTCTTGAGGGTCTTCGCGCTCACGATCGGATGTAAATTCCAGGTGAACCAGTACCGCTCGCTCACCCGTATCCGGACGTTCAAACACTAGACTTACTCTCTATCTTAATGATGGTAAAAATTTAACTATTACCTTCAGCTTTCTTTTCACCTTCTTCAGGTGCAATGCGTACATTTCTGGCAGGCACCACAGTAGAAATCGCGTGCTTGTACACCATTTGGCTGACTGTATTTTTTAGCAAAATAACAAACTGATCAAACGATTCAATCTGCCCTTGTAATTTAATGCCATTTACCAGGAAGATGGATACTGGAATACGCTCCTTGCGCAGTGCATTTAAATAAGGGTCTTGTAATGAGTGCCCTTTTGACATCTCTTATCTCCTGTTTTTATGTTTAACGCGTTCCTTCAGTTTGCAAAATACAAACTAAAAAGTTTAAGTAATTTTGTGCAAAGTTTTTTATTAACTTCAATATTATTAATAGCTACATTGCTAAATGGTGGCAGAGTCTACTAATTTCAATACCCTGGCAAGTAATTCCGAGTCTTCTGACTCAAACCAATACAAATCAGGCCACCGCCTCAACCAAGTTATCTGTCGTTTAGCCAGTTGCCGGGTTGCAATAATGCCTCTTTCTACCATTTCGTCATAATCGAGCTTGCCGTCTAAATACTCCCACACCTGGCGATATCCAACACACCGCATAGAAGGCATAGAAAGATCAAGATCGCCACGCTGATGTAGCATTTTAACCTCTTCAACAAAGCCTTGCTCTAACATTTGCTTGAATCTTAGAGCAATTCTCTCATGAAGAGTAGTACGTTCTTTCGGTAAAACCGCAATATTTAACGCATTATACGGTAAAGAATCAAAAGAATCCCTCCCTACATTAGTGTAATGCGCATCGATATTCTGTCCAGTTTCTTGCTTTTCTTTTATTTCGGCCTGTTCAGACCAGAATTCGGTTAACGTTTTACCTGATATTTCATAAACTTCAAGCGCTCGCTGAAGTCTTTGCGGGTCATTTGGGTGAATTCTTTTAGCTGATTCAGGATCTATTTTCTGTAGACGCTGATGAAGACATTCCCAGCCCTTATCTTCTGCCTCATCCAAAATCCGTTGCCTGATAACAGGGTCTGCTGAAGGCAAGGTCGCCAAACCCTGATCTAAGGCCTTAAAATACATCATTGTGCCGCCTACTAGCAGAGGGATACGCCCCCTACTAATAATATCAGCCATTTCTTTTAAAGCATCTTCTCTAAACTGGGCAGCTGAATAAGAGGCTGACGGATCACAAAGGTTAATTAAACGGTGCGGCGCTTCTTTTAGCATATCAGCGTCAGGCTTTGCTGTGCCAATATCCATACCTCGATAAACCAATGCAGAATCAACACTAATAATATCGCAAGGCAGCGCCTTAGTTAGCGCCACGGCTAAATCAGTCTTCCCCGAGGCAGTTGGCCCCATTAAATAAATTGCAATCGGACGCTTACCATTACTACCATTTACCATCATTACCTAACGCCCTCGAAGAAAGAGTTTATCTAACTCAGACATAGTAACCACTGTCCAGGTAGGGCGACCATGATTACACTGACCTGATCGCTCTGTAACTTCCATATCTCGAAGCAATGCATTCATTTCAGGTAGAGTGAGCTGCCTGTTGGCACGCACAGAACCATGGCACGCCATTGTTGCCATCATCTCGTTAGCCAGCGCTTCTACGCGGTCACTGGTGCCATGCTCTGACACATCTGAAATAACATCTCTCACCAACTGCTCACTATCTGCATTTCTTAAAAAAGCAGGCACTTGCCTGATAACTAAAGACTCAGGCCCTATGCGCTCAATTTGTAGGCCTAGCTTTTTAAACTGCTCTTCATACTCTTCGGAAACCGAGGCTTCTCGCTGACTCACAGCAATAGTCACAGGCACTAAAAGAGGTTGAGCCTTAACACCTTGATCAGCGTAAGCTTGCTTCATTCGCTCATAAGTTATACGTTCGTGAGCCGCATGCATATCGACCACAACCAAACCTTTAGAGCTTTGAGATAATATATAAATGCCGTGTAATTGGGCAATAGCATAACCTAGAGGCGGTTCAAGCTGACCACTTTCATTAGAATCAGTCGCACCACTCGCCGAAACAGTTTCAGTTTCTCCTCTGGCCACTTCGGGATGTAACTCGCCATAGCCTGCCATTTGCTCTTGAATAGCCGTACGAGGAACCACATCTCTCAAGGGCATAGATGCCTGAGAGCCATATGAAGGACTATATGAAGAAGAAAGTGAACCGGGAGTAACTCCCTGCCCTGAAAAAACCATATCGCCCGACGGAACCAAGCTTTCATTTGGGTTAAGTCGATCATCAGGCCTAACATCAGCCAAGGCCTTATGCAGACTTCTGAAAATAAAGTCATGCACAAGACGCCCATCACGAAAGCGAACCTCATGCTTAGTGGGGTGTACATTCACATCAACATTAGCAGGATCAAGTTCAAGGTAGAGCACAAACGCTGAATGCCGACCATGATAAAGCACATCACGATAAGCTTGCTTTACTGCATGAGCAACCAAACGGTCACGAATAACCCGCCCATTAACAAAGAAGTACTGCAAATCAGCCTTACTTCGAGAAAAAGTAGGCTGCGCGACCCAGCCCCACAATTTAAGGCCTGACGCCTCAACATCAATGACTACGGAACTTTCCATAAACTGTGAACCGCAAAGAGCAGCAACACGTCGCTCTTTATCTTGTAACGTAGAAGCGGGGCGTAAAGAATGTATAGTTCGCTGGTTATGTTGAAGTGAAAAACCCACCTCAAAGCGACTTAACGCCTGCCGCTTAACCACCTCTTCTAAATGTCCAAATTCTGTTTTTTCAGTTTTTAGAAATTTTCTTCGTGCTGGTGTATTAAAGAATAAATCACGAACCTCTAAAGTAGTCCCTTCTGGATGTGCAGCGGGGCTAACTTTGGCATCCATATCTCTGCCTTCAGCCTCGACCTTCCACGCACCGTCATCGCCACCGTCCCGGTACTCACTTACAGACTCACCTTGAAAGAAAGGTTCTTCATCTTCTGGTGCTGCGCCGAGTACTACCGTAGAGCCATTCTTACGTGGACGGGAAGTTAATGCCAAACGAGAAACTGAACTAATACTAGCCAGCGCTTCACCTCGAAAACCCAGCGTAGCTACGGCTTCAAGATCATCTAATGTGTCAATTTTACTGGTAGCATGTCGACTCAGCGCCATAGGGAGGTCACTCTGATCAATTCCCATGCCATTGTCTCGAATTCTAATTAGCTTAATACCGCCACTTTCAACATCAATGTCAACTTTACGCGCCCCCGCATCAAGGGAGTTTTCCAGCAACTCCTTAACAACCGATGCAGGACGCTCAACCACTTCGCCAGCGGCAATTTGGTTAGCCAATCTAGGCGATAACTTATGAATTCGACTCATTATTTATAAAGACCATATTTTCATAAAACAAACAGCTACGATGCTGGAATACGAAGAACTTGCCCAACTTTAACAATATCTGTTTGCAAGCGGTTTTCTCTTTTTAACTGACTAAGTGTAACCTGATGATTTTTAGCAATCCCGGAAAGCGTGTCTCCCCGTTGTATTTTGTATTTCTTAGGTGATGATGCGGCTCTATTATATTGCTGATACGCTAGCAAAGTACCTTGCGGAGGTGTTGCAGTGAAGTGTTTATTTACGCCTTTAAAAATAGCACTCGCCATTTGCTTCTGATATTTTCGAGTTTTTAGGCGCTTAGCCTCTGAAGGGTTAGATATAAAACCCGTTTCAACCAGGATTGATGGAATATCAGGTGACTTGAGTACCACAAACCCTGCTTGTTCCACCCCTTTTTTATGCAGGCGCGTCATTCTCCCCATAGACTTAAGAACATGAGAACCCACCCCCAAACTGGCCCTTAAGCTTCCTGTCATCGAAAGGTCGAGCAAAACACTGGCTAATATATCGTCTTTATCATCAAGACTGATAACACCACCAATTAAATCTGCACTGTTCTCTTTCTTAGCCAGCCAACGGGCGGCCTCACTGGTTGATCCTCGTTTTGACAGTGCATAAACTGATGCACCATTAGCCTGAGGCTTGTGAAACGCATCGGCATGAATTGAAACAAACAGGTCTGCATTATACTTTCTAGCTAGTTTGGTACGCTGACGAAGACCAATGTAATAATCTCCATTACGTGTCATTTTTGCTTTAAACCCGGGTTTGCTATCCACCAATTTTTGCAATTCTTTTGCGATAGCCAAAACAACCGTTTTTTCTCTAACCCGACCAGGCCCTAAAGCACCAGGGTCTTCTCCCCCGTGCCCGGCATCTATAACAACAATGATGTCTCTTTTCTTTTGCTGATCAACTGACTTTATGACTTTAGGCTTCTTTGACTGAGTTTTTTTCTCATGAAGGTCAATCACCAAACGATTGCCATATTGCTGATTAGGCTTTAAAGAAAAACTTTTAGGAGCCACTGCACGAGTGATATCTAACACTATACGCAAATCTTTCTTATTGCGTACGGCAGTGCGAATTCGCTTAATCGGACTACCACTCAATGACAGATCAGAGAGATCCGTAAGCGATTTCACATTAGTCAAATCCAATACAATTCGACTAGGATTGCTCAGCGTAAATAATTTATGCTCAACACCTGCCGATACCTCAAACACTAATCGAGTATGATCTGGTGCAGGCCAAACCCGTGCATTAGTTATTGTCGCGCTATAGCTCACAGCACTCATGCAGAGGAACAACACCCCCAGCATCAACTGAAGCACAAGGCTTAATTTATTTTTATATGTACTCATTACACTGCACCATACGTACGACTACTAGAGAACAAAATTTCAATTTTTTGATGAACATAAACGTGTTAATTTTTCAGCAACCATTTTGCCGCATTCGGTATTACCATGCCAGTAAACAGATCGCCCCGTACCTGACATTTCAAAATTTAATTCAATATCAGCAACCGGCAAAATCCCGGCTCCTTTTTCAGGCCACTCAATAATAGATAAGGCCTGCTGATCCAGATAATCTCTTATACCCATAAACTCTAATTCTTCTGGTTCAGCCAAACGATACAGGTCAAAATGATATACCGTATAAGCGGGTAACTCATAGGGCTCAACCAGTGTATAAGTCGGGCTTTTAACTCGTCCATTGTGGCCCAGTTCATTTAAAACACCTCGGCACAAGGTTGTTTTCCCCATTCCCAGATCACCGTGTAAAAATACAACACCCGACCCACCACTTGCTTTTGCCAGCAATCCACCAAACGCGACTGTTTCAGCTTCA
>Ga0209495_1003047_pt1 | contig 10535 bp, 6 predicted proteins | sample EN1Hudsemesocosm_FD_184629 | JGI IMG/M metagenome (GOLD analysis project Ga0209495, IMG submission 184629) | Methane-oxidizing microbial communities from mesocosms in the Hudson Canyon - EN1E Hudson Canyon (SPAdes) (version 2) | ecosystem: Environmental > Aquatic > Marine > Cold seeps | place... | reverse complement strand
CTCAACTTCTGGCTTTAAACGTGCAAGTTCGCCATGACAAATCATACAAGCAATAAACAATATACAAGAATAGATTATAACTTGAGAGACAATATCAAGTTGAGATCCTATAAAATACATTAACAAAGCTAAACAAGCGGTAAGTATAAAAAGTGCAAACCAATATTCACGAACATACCATTTAGGACTATGAAAGCTAATAATAAAAGTGAGAAGATATAGACAAAGAGGCAAAATCCATAAGAATGGCACAGGCGGTATATTTTGTGTCATGGCATTTGTCGTAGCCACTAATAAAATCACCCCCACCATAGCCAAAGTTATCCACAAAAACTTATTCAATACTTGCTTCTTATCTGTCTTTTCAACGTCCAGTATTTTTGCTTTATTATCTTGAATATTTAAGGTTAATTTGGACATTTTCCATAACAAACTAACGATCAAAAGTGCATAACTTACATATCCAATAGTCCAATAAAGGGATTGTTCAGAAGTTGTTAGAAGAGGTTCAAATATAAAGGGGAAACTAATTAACGCCAGCAATGAGCCTAGATTCGATAATGAATATAGTTGATAAGGAAGTTTGCCAACTTCAATATATGTTAACCATCTTTGTATTAATGGACCTGTTGACGATAATATAAAATAGGGTAAACCTATTGAAACTGAAAGTAACAGTAAAATATTCTGTAATGGAGAAATTGATGCGGAAAAGCCATCCCAAGTTCGTATGCCAATCGGCAAAAATATAATACTGCAAATAATTAAAAAAAAGTGAATACCTAGCTGTTTTTTTACCGATTTAATTTGTGTTAAACAATGGGCGTAAAAATAACCTAGTAATAAAAATGCTTGAAAAAAGAGCAGACAAGCTGTCCAAACTGCTGCACCACCGCCAAAATAAGGCAAAATTAATTTAGCTATGAGTGGCTGTACTTGGAATAATAAAAAAGCACTTATAAAAATAATCGCTAGATAAAGCATTAAATATATTTCTCTTAATTAAAGATATTTTTCAGTAATAAATTTTTATGTGTATTACTTTAAACACATAAAAAAAGCGCTAATATAGCGCTTTTGTTATTTTAAGCTAATTGAATTATTCAGCCTTGGCTTTTGTTTTAGGTTTCGCTTTAGCTTTAGCTTTCGGCTTAGCGGCTGCTTTGGCTTTAGGTTTTGCTTTTTTCTTAGCTTCTTCGACCCATTTACCATCAACATACTTTGCATTCCAACCAGTTGCTTTAGGTTTAGCGCCTTCAGCTTCAGGTGCTAGTTCAGTCATAACATACTGTTCTTTGGTTTTACGACTATAACGAACAACGGCTAAGTTACCATCAGGATCTTTAACAGGTGCATCGGCTAAATAATAAAATTTACTCGATATTCTATCCCGAAAACGCTGTAACTCTTCAACTTTCGGTGCACGTGTTTCTCGTGAACGCGGAAAAGTGTTTGCTGCTAAGAAAATACCTGCGGCTCCATCACGCAATACAAAATGCGCTTCAGATTTTTCACAAGGCAATTCTGGTAACTGAACAGGATCTTCTTTTGGTGGAGCTGCTTCACCATTCGCTAGTAACTTACGAGTATTTTTACATTCCGCATTTGTACAATCGAAGTACTTACCGAAACGTCCTGATTTAAGCTCCATTTCAGCTTCACAACGGTCACATTCTAAAAGAGGACCATCATAGCCTTTAATTTTAAACTCCCCCTTTTCAACTTCAATACCATCACAAACAGGGTTATTGCCACAAACATGTAATTTACGTGTTTCGTCAATCAAGTAACTGTCCATGGCTGTAGAACATTTATTACAACGGCGCATGGCACGTAACGCATCGGTTTCTTGATCTTCAACTAACACACTCACCGCTTCTTCACCAGAAGTTAGATTCATGGTTTGAGTACAACGTTCTTTCGGTGGTAATGCATAGCCTGAACAGCCTAAAAAAACACCGGTAGAAGCAGTTCGAATACCCATTTTACGACTACACGTTGGACAATCGATATCAGTTAAAACGGGTTCATTGTTGCGCATGCCGCCTTCTTCGGTTGGCATGTCAGCTTGACCTAACTGTTTAGTGAAGTTTTTGTAAAAGCCATTTAGTACGTCTTTCCAATTGGCTTTACCGTCTGCCACTTCATCAAGCTCTTGCTCCATGTTGGCAGTAAAGTCGTAGTTCATTAAATCTTTAAAGCTTTCAGATAAACTGTCTGTAACAATTTCGCCCATTTTCTCGGCGTAAAAACGTTTTTTGTCTAATCGTGCATACCCACGGTCTTGGATAGTTGAAATAATTGACGCATACGTGGAAGGGCGACCAATTGAGCGTTTTTCTAATTCTTTAACTAATGATGCTTCACCAAAACGTGCTGGAGGTTTAGTGAAGTGCTGCGCAGGGTTTAATTGCTCAAGCGTTAATATTTCACCAACAGATAAATCAGGTAAGTGTTTATCATCGCCTTTTGATAATTGCGGGTGAACTCGTGTCCAACCATCAAATTGCATTACTCGGCCTTTCGCTTTTAAATCAAAACCTGAAGCACCGACAGTAATAGTACTAACTGTATAACGTGCAGCGGTCATTTGACATGCAACAAACTGTCGCCAAATAAGGTCGTACAATTTTTTAGCATCGGCTTCAATACCTTCCATAAAAGCAGATTCAACTTTCACATCAGATGGACGAACAGCCTCATGCGCCTCTTGAGCACCTGACTTACTGCTATAAACTTTTGCTTTTTCTGGTAAATAGTTATCTCCAAAGTTCTTAGAAATATAGCCACGACACATTTCAACTGCATCTTTACTTAGGTTGGTTGAATCGGTACGCATATAAGTTATATGCCCCGCTTCGTATAAACGCTGAGCTAAGCCCATAGTACGTTTAACACCGAAACCGAGTTTAGTGCTCGCAGCTTGTTGCAATGTTGACGTAATAAAAGGCGCTGATGGTGTACTTTTAGATGGTTTGTCGTCTCTTTTATTAACGGTATAAGCCGAACTTTCTAAAGTTGCTAACGCTTTATTCGTGTCAGTTTCATTGGTTGGTTTAAACGCTTTACCATTTTCATGGGTGACATCTAAAGGAAAATTTAGACCTGACGCTGTTTTAGTATCAGCGCTGATTTCCCAAAATTCTTGTGGATCAAACGCTTTAATTTCACGTTCTTTTTCAACAACTAATTTTACCGCTACAGATTGAACGCGACCTGCGGATAAGCCGCGAGCAACTTTCTTCCACAACAAAGGGCTGACCATAAAGCCAACTACGCGATCAAGAAAGCGTCGAGCTTGCTGAGCATTAACACCCGGCATGCTTAATTCACCAGGAGTAGAAAATGCTTGTTGAATAGCATTTTCCGTTATTTCATTAAAAACAACACGTTTGAATTTGTTGTCATCGCCACCAATAATTTCTTTTAGGTGCCAGGCTATCGCTTCTCCCTCGCGATCCAAATCGGTCGCGAGATAGACAGTGTCGGCTGAACCGGCAAGTTTAATTAATTCAGCAACAACTTTCTCTTTACCTTCAAGAACTTGATAATTTGCTTCCCAATCATTCTCAGGATCAATTCCCATACGATTAACCAGTGCTAACTTATCACGCTTCGCTTTATATTTAGCTTTTGCTGCTGGTGCCATTTTTCTGACTTCAGCAGGAGATTTAGCTGCCACTTTTTTACCAGTACTACTGTGAGGAAGATCACGTACATGACCGACACTAGATTTCACAATAAAGTCTTTACCAAGATATTTGTTAATTGTCTTCGCTTTGGCCGGTGATTCGACAATTACAAGAGATTTTGCCATATATATACTTTCCTACGTCACTGGCTATTATTTTTTGCCAGTATAGTTACACTTTAGTAAAAGTTGTCTAAAAATTAGCCGAGCTACTCATTTTTAGCACAATTTAACCAAAAATCGTTAAAATTTGAATTACTATTAGATATATCCGTAAATAAGCAAGCTGACAAGTAATTATTTTTATTAACATCGCCTAATGAAGCTATTTTCGTTATAATGATGCCGATTTTTAAGCGTTATAACAATAAATTTTGACAAAACTAAATCGCTGACGGTAATTCAATTTATTTATTAAGTTCAATTATTCTTTATTAAGAATCTACAAGCATCTATATAAAAACAATACCCTTCGTTCGCTTTACATATAGCGTTAATTATTGGGTAAATAACTTGAGTACAAATTATATGACAACATCATGGACTAACTTACAAGAAAAATTATCTAACTGTTTATGCCCTGCAGGAAACGGTGTTTTTACCGTAAATACCGCGAAAGAGCGTAAAGAGCAATTACACCAAGCTTTATTTGGTCAATCTACCAACATTGATAATATTTGGAAAGACTCATTAAACAAGCTTCCTGACGCCTCAAACGCAGTTATTTTAGGGATAGCATCAGATTGTGGTGGCGGAATTTTACGTGGCGCGAATTGGGGACCTTTATTTGTAAGATCAACTTTACTTGAGCAACATCCTGATCTTGAAGCTTTTGATATGGGTGATATTCGTGTTATTCCTCATTTACTCCATGACAAGTATTTAAATGAAGCAACACTCTCTAACTGTAGAAAAGCGCTCTATCAAAATGAGAATAGTCCTTATGCTGTTAGCCCATTAACGATTACTGAAGATGTTTTACATGATTTCTATGCTGAATTCCCTGACAAAGGTATTTTCGGTATTGGTGGAGATCATTCAGTAAGTTACCCGCTAACCAAGGCTTACTTGCAAGCAAAGAAAAAACGTGGCATTCGTGCTGCTATCATTCATTTCGATGCACACACTGATTTATTGGTTGAGCGTTTAGGCATCGATTTATGTTTCGGTTCTTGGTGCACACATATTCTTGATGACTTACATGAGAAACATCATTTAATTCAAGTAGGTATTCGTTCAAGCGGCCGCCCTAAATCTCATTGGGAGAGTACTTTCGGTGTGAGACAGCATTGGGCACATGAGCTACGAGAACATGGTGTAGAAAAAATCATAGAAAATATTTTTGCTCAATTAAAAGATGAAAACATTGACGAGCTTTATGTTAGCTTCGATATTGATGCTTTAGACGAAAGTGTTGCTTCAGCGACAGGCACTCCTGAACCTGATGGTATGTTTCTCAATGAAACTATGGAAATATTACGTGCATTAGCGGCGAAATATCGTATCACTGGCGCTGATATGATGGAAATCGCACCTTTCACTGATAGTTCGGGTTTAGGTCAAGTGAGTCGTGATAAAACATTAGCGGCGGGTGCTGAGATATCAGCATTTTTGTTAACTGAGATGGCTAAGTAGCTATATAAAATCAGTAGTTAAAAAGCCGCTTAATTAAGCGGCTTTTTTGTATCTAACTAATCATCAATTTTCATTAGAACAATCACCAATAAGACCAAATGGACCGCTAAGACCAATTCCTGAGGTTGGAGGTGTAGTATTCTCAACTAAAACATCTGATGCCAACACGGGTAAAGTAAAGCGAGTCTGTGATGAATTTTCTGTGCCATTAACCTTAGTGCTAACGATAAGGTTTACATCCACCCAAGTTCCAAAACTTTGCGCATAGCGAATATCTATAATTGCCTGGCCAAACTCATCTGTTGTGACTTCTCCCAACGCTGAAACGATATTACCTGGAGTTAAACGTCCATTACTATTAATATCTTCTCCAACATCTAATATACCATCTTTATTTACATCTTCATTAGGACAAGGAGGAATTGTAGAATAGCTTGGAGCCCATGAAAGAAAGTCGCCATTTTCATCTAAAATCTTCACCCACGTTCCTTTATAATAATCACTTGGGATTGCAGAAACAGTTAAAACCACACCTTCTCTTGGAGTAGAGTCGACATCGGTAACAAATGCAGAATATTGCTTATTATAAGTTGTAATATCCGGCTCAATTAATTCATTACCTGTTCCTAAAGAAATAAACAATTCCCTTTCAGCTACAGTTAACTCAACGATATTAAACAAGGTTGGGAATTCTTGTACTGTGGCCTTAATCGAAACACCATTTTGAGCTGAGGATGTATTAGATGTATAAACCGTACTTGCACTACCAATACTATCAGTTACTGCTGTAGCAGGTAATATATTTCCGCCATTAGTGTCAGTTAATGTGAACTCAATTGTCTTTCCTTTCACTAAATTACCATTAATGTCTTTCGCTACAACTGAGATTGTAGAGGTATCCCCATTTGGCGCTATAGAGCTAGGTGATGCTTGTGCTACAAGTGTATGAATAGTTTCCGCTACAAATTCGAATTCTAACTGGTTATTAAGGGTCGTGCCTCCTTCACTGCCGGTAACTGTAATTAAAGCCTTTCCTGCGTTAGTAGAACTAATGCTTGTTGACGCTTTTCCGTTTAGAATTGTCGCAGAATTAGCAGTTAAAGTTCCCCTTGTAGAAGTAAAACTAACAACCGTACCATCAGCTATTGGAACGTTTGATTGCAACCACGTAAGTTCGATTGTAGCTGTATTAGATAGCAGAACATCAGGCAAAATATTTATTTCAGGATTAACAGATTGTTGACCGTTATTGAAAGTACTAAATAGGAAAGAGTCCGCTTGAACAGTTACATCATGTGACTCAACAACCCCTACCGCTTTAATAATTATCGAATTACCTCCTCCCGACGTACCCAGAACAGAAAAGGTTGCTTGGCCTGTGATATCTGTGGTAACAGTATTGACAATATTTATATCGGCGACTGCTCCGATGGCTGTGTCAGAAAGAGAAATATCCACAACAACATTAGGAATACCTTCACCTTCAGAATTCATCACTTGAATGAAAAAGGTATTTTCATCATTAATGGCTAATGTCGATGAACCTGTAAGATTAATAGTTGTGCCAGTCACATGAACATCAACTGTATCCATCACTTGCCCATTTTGAGATGTTATAGTTATTACTCGATTAGTAGGTTCATTATTTGTTTTCAATATTGCTGTAGCTTGCCCATCGGCGCCAGTAATCGAGTTTACAATTTCAATTTGACCTGAACTTGCACTAAAAGTAACCGTTACTCCCTCAACAAGATTATTATTATTATCTTTGGCGATACTTGTTAAAATTACTTCATCAATGCCACTCGATGCAATTTGCTGGCTACTTGCAAACTAATGCCACTAGCAATAGGTCCACCAATAACTCCACCATCACCTGCACTATCAAATGCTATAGGTGTTGAATCGATACCATCAACAGAAGCGGTAATTATACCCGAACCACTGCTAGAACCAGCCAATAACATTATTGACGCATTTCCATCCACATCTGTACTACTTGTACTAATATCAGTATCAAAGATAGCTAGCGTTTCGTCATCAATTGAGAATGTCACTAATTTACCCGATAAAGGTGTACTACCTTCCATTACCGTTGCTGTTAATGTTACAGGTACGGCTTGTACTACCTTAGTGTCAGAAATTGATAATAGTATAGAAATAGTCTCTGAGGTATCAACATTCTCATCTGGTGTTTCAGTTCTCGACAACCCACCATCTCCACTACCACCACAACCACTTAGTGCGATAATTAAAACCCAAAAACTTAACCGTTGAAGCAGTGCCATACAAGCATCCCTTAGTATTTTTTATTTACATCTTTATTCATAGTAACTTATTTTCTAAAAATTTCATTAAAAATAGCGCTATAGTCACTTTTTAATACTTAGCTTTTTTATCAATGGATTACCTGTTAATCTACTATTCATAATTTATAAGAATAAAATAACGTTGAATCCTTTATGACAGACAAAAAAAAAGCAAGTTTAACAACGAGAATAGTTACTGGTATGGGAGCTGGTATCCTAACAGGCGTTTTATTACAAATGCTTATGCCAGACAAGTCAGACTTTGTGATCCCACTCTATTTCTTTGAACTGTCATTAAGATCCTTTTTGGTTGAAGGGATTTTTGAAGTGATCGGACAAGTTTTCATTTCAAGCTTAAAAATGTTGGTGGTACCACTGGTTTTTGTATCGCTTATATGTGGTACTTGTTCATTAAAAGATACAACAAAACTAGGCCGTATTGGCGGTAAAGCCATTGGACTTTATTTAATTACCACAGCTATAGCGATTAGCTTCGCGATGTTTTTAGCGTTATTAATAAGTCCTGGCGAAGGGGTCAACATGGCCTCAGACACAACATTCACTAGTCGTGAAGCGCCTTCTTTAGCGCAAGTGTTTATTCAAATGTTCCCAAGTAATCCGTTTGAAGCTTTTGCAAAAGGTAACATGCTACAAGTCATTATATTTGCCTTGTTATTTGGTATTGCTATAGCGCTATCAGGTAAAGCCGGTGAACGTATTGCTAGTTTATTTGAAGACATGAGTACTGTTATCATGCGCCTGGTTACGATTTTAATGAACCTTGCTCCGTATGGTGTCTTTTGTTTATTAGCTAGCCTATTCACTGATATGTCGCTTAAGATATTCGGCAACCTAATTATTTACTTCTTAGTCGTTTTCTTTGCATTAATTTTACATGCTACGGTAACTTATTCTACTATTTTAAAAGTAACGACAGGTTTGAACCCAATTACTTTTTTGAAGAAAATGCGTGATACTGTTATCTTTGCATTCTCAACAGCCAGCAGTAATGCAACCATCCCTGTAACACTTGAAACTGTTACAAAAAAAATGGGTGTTAAAAATTCAATAGCTTCATTTACCGTACCTCTAGGTGCAACCATCAATATGGATGGCACAGCTATAATGCAAGGCGTTGCTACTGTATTTATTGCGCAAGTTTTTAATGTTGATCTAACATTTAGTCAATATTTAATGGTAATACTTACTGCGACCTTAGCTTCAATTGGCACAGCTGGTGTCCCCGGTGTAGGTTTAATTATGCTAGCAATGGTTCTAGATCAAGTAGGTTTACCTGTTGAAGGCATTGGCTTGATTATTGGTGTTGACCGTTTACTTGATATGACACGAACAGCTGTTAATGTCACTGGTGACAGTATGGTTTCAATTGTTGTCGCTAAATCAGAAAATCAGTTTGATGAAGAGATTTTTTATGATACAAGTGCGGGAAGCAAAATTGAAAATATCGATTTTCATGATTTAGATAAAAATCAAAGTGATAGTTAATTCACTTAGTAGAATAATCGTTTAATAAAAAAGGTGCTGAGAGCACCTTTTTTATTAAGTTAAGTTTTACAAAAACTAGCCAGTAATTAACGGCTCAAATGACTTCACTAAATCATCAATCGATTTCATTTGTTGTAAGTATGGTTCAAGTTTATCAAGTGGCAATGCACAAGGGCCATCACATTTTGCGTTGTCTGGATCAGGGTGTGATTCTATAAACAAACCAGCTAAACCTAAAGCCATGCCACTGCGGGCCAGTTGTGCAGCTTTAGCACGGCGACCATCAGCTGAATCAGAACGACCACCGGGTTGTTGTAAAGCATGAGTAGCATCAAAAATTACGGGTGCGTAATCTTTCATTTCATCCATCGCTAGCATATCTACAACAAGGTTATTGTAACCGTAACAACTGCCGCGCTCACAAAGTATTACTTGCTCATTGCCTGCTTCTGCGAATTTATTGATGATGTGACGCATTTCATGTGCTGCCAGAAACTGTGGTTTCTTCACATTAATGATTGCATTAGTTTTTGCCATAGCAACAACTAGATCTGTTTGGCGTGCTAAGAATGCAGGTAATTGAATAATATCCACAACGTCTGCAACTGGTTGTGCTTGATGTATTTCATGCACATCAGTAATAATTGGCACGTTGAAGGTTGATTTTATTTCTTCAAATATTCTCAATCCTTCTTCTAAACCTGGACCTCTATATGAACTAACAGACGAACGATTTGCTTTATCGAAAGACGCTTTAAATACATAAGGGATGTTTAGCTTTTGCGTGACTTCTACATAGTGTTCAGCAATGCTCATTGCTAAATCACGCGACTCTAGTACATTCATACCACCAAATAAAACAAAAGGTTTATCGTTGGCAATTTCGATATTGTACTTAGCCAGTTTTATTGAAGTTATTGTCATAAATTTTCCAAAATAAAGTATTTTACTAACAAACGATTAGCTACCAATAATTCTTAATAATTGTCCACATAACCAAGCCATATAGGTTCCTAAAGCATAACCTAGTACAGCAAGTAAAACGCCCACAGGTGCTAAAGAAGGATGAAACGCTGAAGCAATAACGGGTGCAGATGCAGCACCACCAATATTAGCTTTACTTCCTACGGCTAAGTAAAAAATTGGCGCTTTAATCATTTTTCCAACAGCAAATAATAATGCGACATGAATTAACATCCACACTACACCTATTGCGATGTACTTAGGTGCTTCTACTATTTGGTAGATATCCATATGTAAACCGATACTCGCTACTAATACATACAAAAAACTACTACCTATTTTTGATGCGCCTACAGATTCTAGGTTTCTAACTTTAGTAAAGGAAAGCGCTAAACCTAAAGTGGTTACTATTACAATGATCCAAAATAATT
>Ga0209495_1003040_pt1 | contig 10555 bp, 5 predicted proteins | sample EN1Hudsemesocosm_FD_184629 | JGI IMG/M metagenome (GOLD analysis project Ga0209495, IMG submission 184629) | Methane-oxidizing microbial communities from mesocosms in the Hudson Canyon - EN1E Hudson Canyon (SPAdes) (version 2) | ecosystem: Environmental > Aquatic > Marine > Cold seeps | place... | reverse complement strand
CGTTGGCATAATGCGACCATACGGGTAACATTTTGTGCACGCTCTGGTCATAGTGAGCCATCATAGACTTTATCATATTGGTATTGCGCTCCACTTGTATAATATTAAACAGCGGATGCAATGCTCTATACGTATCCCAAAGGGAGAAAATGGTGTAGTTGTCGAAGCCGTCTGACTGATGAATATTTAAATCCAAGCCTTTATACTTCCCATCAAGGTCTTCGTAAATAATAGGCCCTAGCATGGTGTGATAAAGTGCGGTGTAAAAAGTCTCTTTATCGGATTTATTTATCGACTTCACTTCGATTTTCGAAAGCTCCTTATTCCATTTTTCTTTGGTTTGATATTTTACTAAGTCAAAATCCCAATGGTCAATTTCTGCATTCAAATTCGCTAAAGCTCCTTTTGTACTGGTTGGAGAAAGGGCAAATTTTACGAGTATTTCTTCGGATTCTTCTACATCAAAATTGAAATAAGCTCGGATATTTTTTCCAGCCATTTCGGGGAAGTTATGCTCCTCATCGAATTTACGCCAGAAGCCATTATAGCCCGAAGGATTGTATTTTTTATGTCCGTACGATTTTATAGGTTTCGAAAAGGTCATGGCAAAATAAACGGTTTTGTTTCTTGCCCATCCATTGGTTTGCCTATAACCAGTAATTAAAGTATCATTTTCGACACGCAAAAAAGACCATACATTTTTATCCTCGTGTTGATAGATGTTTGCCATTAAGTCGAGAATAATATGCGCCTCTTCCTTTTCCGAAAAAGTGTAGCGATGCATTCCCACACGCTCGGTAGAAGTTAATTCTACCTCAATATTATTATCTTCTAAATTAACGCTGTAATATCCGGGTTCTGCAATTTCCGTTTCATGCGAAAATGAAGAATGATAACCCTCCTCACCTACTTTTCCAGGTTCTAAATTTAATTTCCCTGTGGTAGGCATCACCAAAAAGTCGCCTAAGTCGGAATGCCCTGTACCCGAAAAGTGGGTGTGACTAAAACCAAAAATAGTAGAATCTTCATATTGATACCCTGAGCAATATCTATAGGTTTCCGAATTGTATTTCCCATGTACAAACATGGCTTGCTGATTGGTTTCGGGGCTCAACTGTACCATACCAAAGGGAGCTGTAGCTCCAGGGAAAGTATGCCCCATATTTTGTGTTCCCACAAAAGGGTTGACAAAAGTGGTATAGTTTTGAGCAAAAAGTCCTGTAATGGAGAGGGAAATTAAACTTAGCGCAATCGCATATTGTTTTTTCATAAGGTGGGTGTTCACGTACAAAGTATGTTAAGCATGCGGCTTCTCACTTAAATTTCGAGATGAAAATAAGCTTTTTTTAATCGCCACGTTTAAGCCTTGATTTAATCAACAATCAAAAACTTTACATAAGCCTTCAATTGATTGTATTCTTCAAGCTCTAATAGATAAAATCCGTTTGTGAGATTACCCTTTTGGATAATTAAGCTCGGGGCTTGAAATGATGTATAGGTTCTCACAACCTCACCTCTAATATTATAAATACGAGCTGAAAGATGTGATGATTTAGCATCTCTAATAGTAAGCATTGCAGAGTTTTTAATTGGATTCGGGTAGATATTTAAATTTAGAGGCTCAAACCCCTCTACAGAGAAGTTTTCTATGGGATTGTATGTGCTACAAGAGTCCCCATTCAAGTTTAGTTGCAGGAAGGTATTATCTACATAACTATCGTTGTCGTTTCCACTAAAGCGCTCTCCCATTAATAAAAACTTAATCTTTCGAGTTCCTATAGGAGTAGCCCATAAATCTCGACAAAGAGTCCATTGTGTTTCTACCGATTGAATGGTATCTGTGCTAGCAAGTAGCGTTTCTGACTCATCTAAAAACTGAAGCGCAAATGAGGGTATGTCATACCCCGAATAATCAGACAAGTAAGCACCATAATTAGCAACTACTGAGCCGCTGTCAATTTCATTTTGATAACCCACTACATCAACAATCTGGTATGCCATTCCGTAAGCATTGTCTTCACATAATCCACCAATACCGAAATATGTATTTCCCTCAAAAGGATCTGTACCAGCACATTCGCCAGCAGTTAGAGCCTCTAAAACCCCTTCGATAGTAACCCAAGCATCGAGACCGTTTTCAGCACCTGGATTTTCAAGTAAATTATCTGTTAACTGGCTTGAACTAGTATTAAAAGGTATAGGATCTGACCAACTGCTCCAAGCTAAACATTGATCTCTGTATCGGGCTCTCCAACAGTAATCTTCATTTGGATTCAAACCATCAATGTGCTCATCACTCAAATCGTCGCCAGCTTGGGTGTTGATTTCAAAAAACCAATTTTCGTGTTGCTTCCATCGGTCTATTATTGGGTTAGTGAAATCGGTGCACGAAGAGGTGATTTGCCATTGTGTTGCCCCTTGTTCGTCGTCATCAGGGTCCTCATAATCGCTTAATTTTAAGACTACGCAATCAGGAGAAACGATGTCGTTTACATCAGGGAATAGCGCTATAGGCGTGAAGGGTTTCAAGTTGTTAAGTCGAATGGTAATACTGTCTTCTAAGGTATTGTCTTTGATGTCGATATCGTCACCTATACTTAATCGTTTTAATGTGAATTTAGGGTCAAGCCCTGCATCTACGTCAACTAAAACAAACCCGTATTCATCCTGGCTGATGTTGTATTCTTCGTAATCGTGTTGAGCATAAGCCCCCCAGTGATCGATAGCGCCACCTGCCGAAGCCACATTCACCATTACGTGATTATGATCTTTGGATTGCCCACGAGAATAACCGTGAGTATGCCCATAAAAGTGAATGCTTGGTTTTCCACAATCGGTACTGAAGTTCTCCAATCGCTCTATTACTTCTCCAGTATACTCCGTATTTCCATCTATCCACAATTCAGACTCGTGTGGGTGGTGGAGTTCGGCAAACACAAAATCTATATCTGGATCGCTACATGAAGAAACCAGAACGCTATCGAGCCAATTCAATTGTGTATCTATTCTATAGCCGGTATTCGAATCCAATCCAATAATTTTAATATTGGATTCATCTCTAGACCACCAATGCTCATCATATCCAGAGGAAGCATCTTTCGGTAAATCGAAATATTGAAAGAAATAATTTGCATCAGCTTCGTGGTTCCCTAAAACAGGATAAGTAGGCACTTGGCTCAGTAAATTTTGAGCAGGTTCAAAAAAATGATTTTTATATTCTGAGTAAGTATAACCATTATTCACCAAGTCGCCAGGCACAAGAAATAAGTCTAAATTCTGGTTGAGCGCTCCTTCATAGTTTTCTTCCATATAAGGCAGAACACTCCCTTCAATTAAATTATTAAACACGGTAGGATTAGAAGAGTTCTGTTGCATATCGCTCATAGCAATCAAGCGAATGGACTCTTCGGCAGATTGCTCTTCTGGGGTATAAAAATCATATATTTCAGAAATGGTGAACCCACTTACTACACGATAGTAATATTGTTGTCCTGGGTCTAACCCTTCTAATTTTGAAGTAAATAAAGAGGCAGGCCAAAAGGTAGTTTCGTAGGTTGTGGTACTCGTATTAGATAAGGTGCTATCAGTTCCCCACTCCACAAAACTCTCCTCGTAAGCATCCATTTCCCACATAACCACCATACTCTGTGTAGTTGCATTTTGTAAATAGGGCTTTATATAAAGTTCCTGTGCTTTTATAAAGGGAGAACAAATAAATAAGAATAGAAAGAATAAGAAACGCATAGGAGATGGATTGGCATGTTGATGCAAGTTAGTAAGAGCCATAAATTTATTGAAAAAAAATAACATTCTTCTATCTAAAAGCTTCTGGGTCACAGAACCTACAAGGTTCGGCTTCTTTATCTCTATCTTTATGTTGGAATGGGATTTCAGAATCAAAAATCTCTTTTAGGAGTTCTTTAAATTCTTTTTCAAAATCGTTTAGAATAGCTGTATTCAACACCTTATTCATCTTTCCATCTTCTTTAAATCCTGCAGGTAAAAAGCCTTTTTTCAAAGCTCTAAAACTTACTATTCCGGCTTCTAGTTCTTCTTGTTCTGGATGCATCTTCTGATAGAGATAAGCATAGAGATACAATTGGAATCCTTTGTGGAATTTCTTCTCGCGCATTAACTTTTCGAGGACGTCTGTTTGTAGCTCATTCAACTCTACTTTCCCCGTTTTATAGTCTGTAATTCGCAGGCTTCCATTCAACTTATCAATTCTATCGGCATTTCCATTTAACTGAATAGGGAAATCAATTCCTTCAACACAAACCTCTGCTTTGAGATCTTTTTCTAAACCTTTAATATGAATCTCGTTTCCTTTAGAAATCAGTTTTATTTCTTCCTTTATAAAGGATTGTAAAAACTGTTCGGCAACGGTATAAACCAGTAAGTTTTTACCCTTATCGAAAACGCCTTTTTTAAATTCTTGAGCGAACAATTCTTTCAGCTTCGCTGGAATTTTAGGCAACATGGCCTTTAAATCTTCCTTGGTAATAAGCTGATTTAAATGTGGTTTATAAAAATCTTCTAAGGAGCGATGAACTACGGTTCCCAAAGTATTCGCCTCTATGGTTTCCTCTACATCATCTGGATCTCTAATCTTCAGAATTTTCTCATAATAAAACTGCATAGGACAGCTTTTATACGTGTTTAATGATGAAGGAGAAAAACCTTTACCTGTCGCAATTGCTTTGAGTTTCTCTTGGATGTCGGCATCTTTTACAATGGATAATTCTTTGGGCTCAACCTTCTGCAGCGGATGCGATAAAATCTCCTCGCTAAAACTAATTTCCTCGGGGTATTTAAGCTGAAGTTCATTTTCGAACTGAGTGATAAACCTACTTTTCTCGCCCGAGCCCATCGCATCGGTTTCGGTATTATAGACCAGCGTAAGGGTTTTACAACGCTGTGCTAATCTGTAAAAATGATAGGCAAAAATGGCATCCTTATCCATATAAGTCGGCAAGCCTATTTCTTTGCGAATATCGAATGGAATAAAGGAATTGTCGCTCTTTCCTTCGGGCAGGAAACCCTCGTTGACAGATAGTAATATGACGTGTTCAAAATCGAGGTTTCGGGTTTCCAACATCCCCATTAATTGCAAGCCCGAAAGTGGTTCTCCAAAAAAGGATAAGCTTTCGATTTTGGCACTTTGTTTAAAAAGGTGATGTAGGGTTTTCAATTCTTTTATAAAACCGTATTTGTCTTGTAAATTCTTAATCTGGTTAAAGAGTTTAGCAAAAACAAAAAGCTGCTCTAAATCTAGAGAATCCTTGCGTCCTTGTGCAAGGATCTTGTCTTTTATCAAATCGATAAGGCACAGGGCATCATCGATTATCCCAAAAGGATTGGAGCTTTCATAATTCAAGAGTGTTTCTATCCAAGGAGAAATTTGCGCATCACAACATTCCAAGATATTCTCTTTTGAAGGGAAAGAATGGTTTTGCCTTTGCAGACTTCGTTTCAACTTTTCGAGAGCTTTAGTATTCCCCGAACTTTGAAAAGCTGGATGTTGCCAGATTTTAAATAAATCTTGGTAATAGAATTTCGCCTTGACTCCACTCAACTTCTCTCTATTGATATGCAATTGAAAGAAGGCATCGAAGAAGGCGTACATATGTACATTGCGCAGAGAATTCCCCATCGTAATATTCAACTTATCGATGGAATTGGGTAGGAATTCTAAAACGGGAAGAAGCAAATTTTCATCTGCCAATACTAAAGCTACATCTTTTAACTCTTGGTTACGTTCTTTGTGTTCGTCTACCAAAGCACCCGCCAATTGTGCTTGAGCTACACCTTTAGGAACGCCATAAACTTTGATCTCTTTGGGTTTTTGTAAGTCACTACAAACCCAATTAAAATTTCGATTTTCGAATTCTGGCCAGAGCTTATGTTGTCTTAAATATTTCCCAGCTTCCTGTTTCTTATCTTTTAAATAGTAGGTATCTGCATCCCAAAAAGCCTCTGCAATATCTTCGGCTATTAAGGTTCTCATGATATGCTCTTCACAAGGATTCATCGCGTTAAACCCTATATAACACACCGTTCCTTTTGCAGGTTTTTTCTCGACAATCCATCTCCCAATAGCCTCCGAAGCTTTTCGATAAGCCATCCCCTGAAAGGCGATATCTTGTTCTTCTAAACGCTTTTTAAAGTCTACAAACAGCAAGCCCATCAACTCCCAAAAGCGAAGATAATTTCCGACCATCTCACTGGTTTCTCCCCCAAGAGGCGTCCAAGCTTCAATCTTTTTTGCTTGATGCAAATAGTCGAATAATTTTTGAGGCTGCTCTAAATAGGAATCTATATCATTGAAGTCGGTAAGCAACATTGGAGCCCACTTCAAAAAGGCTTCAAAAGAATCTTGCTCCTCTTTAGGAAATACATTCTGATAGGAAATGTACATCTCAAAAAGCAATTGAGTTCTATCGATTATAGTATAACCCGAAAGCTCTTCCAACCACTCTTCGATAGAATATATTTTGGGCATCCACAGAGGGATATCGCTTAAATCAGACAGAGCTTGCTTGAAGAATGTACCCGCACGCTTACTCGGCAATACGATAATCAAGTCCTCGAGTTGATCGAGCTTAGAATCGTATAGATTACGGGCAATTTTATTGATAAACTTCTCCATTTCTAAACTCTTTCTAATTCAACAGATTCTTCGTTGATGTATATTAAAACACATTCTTTGACATCATAACCCATCTGCTCGATATGCAATTTATAGCCTAAAATTTGCTCTTGATGCGTAGCGTTTGCCTCACCAGTTTTATAATCGATGATGCTCAGTTCGTTTCCATTAAACACCAATCGATCGGGTCTTAGAACTGCACCATTTTTCAACAGAATTTCTTCTTCATTTTTCACCTTTAGTCCATGTGCAAAATAAGCTTGCACCTCCTTGTTTTGAAGTGTCATTTGTAAAAGGCTGCGCATTTCTGCTTCTTCGCTATTGGCAATTAAACCTTGGCGCAAAGCACGTTTTAAAGCGGCATTAAGATCTTCTGTCGTTTTTATATAGGATAAAATCTCGTGTACTTTTCGCCCTTTATCAGCGCCTTTTTCCGGATTTTCTACCTCCCACATTTTTGGCGCTTGCCTGCTAATACGGAGTACTTTGGATATATCCTCTACAGGCTGAGCGAGCTGTATATGTTTATTTTCAGCTCTCTTCTTTGGCGAGGCTTTAACTTTCTCGCCAAAACTATACTGTGTTTTCCCATCTTCCCAATCGTCTTCAGACTGTAGAAAGGTGTCAAAAAACTCACTTAAATTCTTCCCTCTTCCTTTAGGAGAGGTATAAATATACAAGCGCGTTTTAGGACGCGTAAGTGCCACGTAAAGCATATTCAAATTATCGAGTAATACTTTCGCCTTATGTTCTTTGTATACGCCTTGTAAATACAGCGTAGACGACTCTAACTGTTTCCCTAAGGGTATTAAACTCGTCGGTAAATCTTGCAGCTCTGGTTCGTCTATCTCCACCCACGACTTTGCATCGCGTTCGCTGGTAGCATTCCAGTTTGCAAAAGGGAAAAGAACTACCGGGAACTCCAATCCTTTAGACTTATGAATGGTCATTACTTGCACTGCATTTATTCCCTCCGGAATGGCGATCGACAATTTATGCGCGCGCTCATTCCAATAGTTTAGAAAGCCATATAAATCTTGTGAATACTTATTGCTGTACACCCAAAGCTCATCGAGGAAAAACTGCATATAAACACATGCTGTTTCTTCGAGCTTAAATGCTTTGATGATTTTATGACAGAGTTCGATTAAAGAAATTGAACGCCATTTAAGCATATCGAAATCTTCGATAATCTCACTTAAAAATTGATTAAATCGCTCTTCCGATGCTTCGCAAAGTTCACCTAATTGGAGGTTACTATTTTCAAGTGTCCAAGGACAAAGTTCTTTTTCTTGAAGAAATTCGATGAGTTTAAATCGGTAGCGAGGATGATTCGGCTCGTTTAAAAACCGAAGGAAATTCAGTAAAAACCGGACCTCGGTAGACTGCTCTAACAAGAGCGATTCGGAAGATATTACAGGAACATTTTCGTCCGAAAGCATTTTCACGATCAAAGCACCTTTGGCTTTTGTTCGAGTTAAAATGCTAATATCTCCGTAATTAAAACCTTCCTCTTTTAGCTCGTGAATGGTTTCTAGACAACGTTGTTTTTGGATTTCATCATGCTCTGTACCGTTCTCTATATATTCTAAAGAAACATAACCGCCATCGCCTTTTACTTGCTGTGCGTTTAAGTCTTTAAAAAGGTCTCGGTATTTCTCTTTCTCTACTTGATGGGCTATAGAAGAGAATAATTTATTATTGAAATTCACTACTTCTGCCGTAGATCGATAGTTGTTTTCTAGAGACAATGCCCCCATTTTATAGGTCCCTTGCGAAGGTGAATCTGCTGCCAATAACTGTAAATCGATAAACTGATCTACTTCTCCACCTCTCCAACGGTAAATGGCTTGCTTAGCATCACCTACAATCATTGCCGAACCTGGCTTTTGTCCATCGGCAATAGCATTTTCTATGAGTGGTAATAAATTCTTCCACTGCAATTCTGAAGTATCCTGAAACTCATCGATAAAGTAATGGGCATAGCGCTCACCCAATCTCTCGTAAATGAAATTCCCTTCTTCGTTTTGTAAAACTTCGGCTATCTTCTTATTGAATTCACCTATAGGAATGATATTGTTCTGCTCTTTGATGTGTTGCATTTCTTTGGAAATCTCGTGCAAGACTGCCATCGAATAGAAATTGCGAGCAATGAGTTTGAAGTGAACGTATTTAGGATAGTCTTCTAAAATTTCCAGTGCTCTTTTTGCAAGCGGATAAAACTTCTGCTGTAGCGCATCTATTTCAGCGTAGGCTTCTTTAGGAGCCTTTCCTGCATACCAAGTACCCTTTTCTATATTTTTTAAATTGGAATTACTGGGAAGATATTTTTCCCAATTTTTAGATTTAAGATATTCGAAGAATTTAGGAATTCCGGATCGCGCACCACCAGCAAACCATTCGGGAACTAAGCCTTTATCCGAGCAATCCGAAATAAATCCAAGTCCGATTGCCGAAAGCTCCTTATCTATTTCGTTGTGGTATTTATGAATTTCGTCTCGGAGTTTAAAGAAATCATCTAAGCTTAAATTCTTTAAACTCTCACAATGTTCTTGCCCACTTTCTTTGAGCAACTCTTCGGCTATGGTATAGAAGTCGTTTTCAATGAGCCAACTTTTATCATCGGCGGTTTTATCTTGAATAAAGTTGACAAAAAGTTGCGTCAATTTCTCATCTTCTCCTGTTCGGCTAATCAATAAATCTACGGCCTGCTTTAACAAGAGTTGATGCTCCATCTCCACTTCAAAATTCGCGGGTAAATCTAAATCTTGTGCAAAGGTTCGGATAATGCGGTGTGTAAACTTATCGATCGTACCAATAGAAAACTGCGAATAATTATGCAGTATCGTTTCAAAAATAAGTTGGGCTCTGATCTGAAGTTCTTCAAGACTAAGCCCTGTTTCTATTGCGATAAGACTCATCATATCGCGCTCGGTTTGCTCTGCTTTTGCTGGATTAGAGAAAGCTTTCAAACTCTTTACGATACGTTCTTTCATTTCTGCGGCCGCCTTATTTGTAAAGGTTATCGCCAGAATTTCAATAAACTTTTTCGGAGACTTCGTCCTCAGGCAAATCTTTAAATACTCCTTTACTAAGGTGAATGTTTTACCTGAACCTGCCGAGGCACTATATATTTTAAAAGGGATGTTTTCCATTCCTACAAGTTTAGGGAATCTAATTGACAAATGCTGACTCAAATTTCAAGTACAAATCTACTTGCGTACATATCTAATTATTTGTATATTAGCAAAGTACAATTTATTAACACTCATTAAAGCCCCTCTATTATGAAAGATTTAGTTACAGCCGGAATATTACTGGCAAAAAGCAAAGGTAAATTAAGCCGCGTTGATTTAATCACTCGTTATTTAAGAATGAAGTATCATTTAAACACAAGCCGAAATGTAATTGCAAAAAGGATCATGTTTTTAGAGATGCAGAAGCCTTATAGTGTTTACTAAAAGTTTTCAACAAGCAGTTATAGCGTGATGATTTTTAGTTATTTAGCGTAAACTAATCAAAGCCCCTCGATTATGTCTGATTTAATCACGAGTGTTTTGCTTGAAGCGAAACAAAAAGGAATGTTAAAGCGTACAGATGTTATGTTAAGATACTTAAGAATGAAGTATCGATTGAAGCTAACAGACTGTGTGTTGAACAAGAGGATTCATGGTTTACAAACTTTGGAGACATTGTAAAAAAAAAGAGGTGCAAATTGCACCTCTTTTTGATTTCATCTATTTAGTAGCTTACATTTTCACCACTTTCGATCGAGTAAGTTTTTGATTTTCATCTAAGACTTCCACCATATAAATCCCTTTAGGAAGGTGTTGAATATCTATCGTTGTAGAGTTCTCAGATTTGAAAATAACCACTCCTTTCAGATTACTAACAACAACTTTATAA
>Ga0209495_1003035_pt1 | contig 10560 bp, 6 predicted proteins | sample EN1Hudsemesocosm_FD_184629 | JGI IMG/M metagenome (GOLD analysis project Ga0209495, IMG submission 184629) | Methane-oxidizing microbial communities from mesocosms in the Hudson Canyon - EN1E Hudson Canyon (SPAdes) (version 2) | ecosystem: Environmental > Aquatic > Marine > Cold seeps | place... | reverse complement strand
GTAAAGATAGTCGTATTACACTATTCGGTAGCCGGATAAGTGATAGTGAAAAAGGGGGAGATATTGACTTATTTATTCAAGTCCCTCAACAATTAAAAAATCGTGTTGAAATGGAATGCCGATTAGCCGCTCGCCTTTATATAAGATTAGGGGGCTGTAAAGTAGATATCTTAATAAAAGACTCTTTAACTAAAATGAAACCAATCTATCAACATGCTATTAACTATGGAATTATTTTGTGAAACAGATAACACAAGAAGAACGTTGGTTTTTGGTTAATCAGCTTGTGGAGCTAACGAAAAAAGAGGCAAGACATCTCAAATTAACAACTAATCGACTAAAAGCCTTACACCCTGATTTAAAATGGGTTGAGGCTCTTGAAGAAAAAATTGAATATGCTGAAATGCTTGATGCTTTTGTTTCGCGCTTTAGCCGATTACAAGATACATTGGGTGATAAATTACTGCCTGCTCTATTACGAGTAAGTCTAGAAAAAACAGGTTCGCAATTAGATAACTTGTTAAAAGCCGAAAAAATGGACTGGATTAGTTCAGCAGAAAGCTGGATTGAAATAAGAAGTCTCAGAAATAAATTAGTGCATGAATATATGGATTCAGCACCTGATTTACTACAAGCTTTAATTATGGCTATTAAAAGTGCAGAGCTACTTATTCAAACACAACAAAACTTCACTCAATATACAGCACAATTACAGCAAGCACTTTTGGATAAGTAATGAAATTAAGCAAGCAAAGGGTCAAGCAAATAGCACAAATAGTAGCACAAATACAAATAGTAGCACAAATAGTAGCACAAATAGTAGCACAAATAGTAGCACAAATAGTAGCACAAATAGTAGCACAAATAGTAGCACAAATAGTAGCACAAATAGTAGCACAAATAGTAGCACAAATAGGGTCAGGTCTTGTATTTTGCATGCTTGAGTAGCACAAATAGGGTCAGGTCTTGTATTTTGCATGCTTGAGAATTTAGTTTATACTGTACTTTGGTTTAATAAAGGTAATGGAAAGTAATATGAGTCGTCCACTTCGGTTGGAGTTTTCTGGTGCTTTATATCACGTTACTTCACGAGGGAATGAGAAGAAGGCAATTTATTTAGAAGATTCAGATTTTGAACTGTTTTTATCCTTGCTTGCAGAAGTGTGTTTACGCTTTAATTGGGTGATTCATAGTTATTGTTTGATGACAAATCATTATCACTTGGTGGTTGAGACGCCAGAGGGGAATTTGTCGCGAGGGATGCGGCACCTTAATGGTGTGTACACTCAAAGATTTAATGGTAAACATAAGCGTGTTGGTCATCTGTATCAAGGTCGTTATAAAGCAATCTTAGTGGATAAAGAGAGCTATTTACTTGAACTTTGCCGCTATGTAGTTTTGAATCCTGTTAGGGCTAAAATGGTTAAAGAGCCGGATGAATGGCGTTGGAGTAGTTATTTGGTTACTGTTGGTGAATTAGCTGGTTTTGATGGGTTAGCAACCGATACTATTTTATTGCAATTTGGTGTACAACGAGGTCTAGCGATTGAGCGGTTCCAAGAATTTGTGTTGCAGGGAGTGGGAAAGGTTATTTGGGGTGATTTAAAGCATCAGATTTATTTAGGAAGTAGTGACTTTGTAGTAAAGCAAATGAAGTATTTAAAGGATTATGAGGGTGAGTTGTCGGAAGTTCCGATAAAGCAGCGTAAAAAACCCGCTAAAACATTAGATGAGTATAAGAAGATAAGTGGTAATAGAAACAAGGCTATTGTAGACGCTTATCAATCAGGTGGATATACAATGGAAGCTATTGCAAATTATTTTGGATGTCATTATTCAACGGTAAGTCGGATGGTTGCAAAATACAAGACTTGACCCTTTTGCTCTCTTTTGTTCTCCGTTATATAGTTACTGGTGTAAGTGTTTAGCAGAGACTCCACGGTTTCATAGAAAACAATGGGAATTTGTATATATTTGTCAAGTGCTGTACGAACGAGGATTCTTGAAAGATGGAATGGCGGGAGTTGGGTTTGGTGTTGGTAAAGAGCCATTAATACCTTACTTTGCAAGTCAAGGAATAAGTGTTCTTGGTACAGATCTTGATTTAGAAAGAGCTCAAGCCTTAGGCTGGGCGACAACTGAGCAACATAGTAATGACCTTCTTACTATGAACGAACGAGGGCTGTGTGAAGAGAGTAAGTTTCTAGCAAAAGCAGCATTTAGAAATGTAGATATGAATGATATCCCTTCTGATATTGGAGAGTTTGATTTCTGTTGGTCATCATGTGCATTTGAACACTTAGGTTCTATTCGTCAAGGTTTAGATTTTGTATTGAACTCAGTCAAGTTACTACGACCTGGTGGAGTAGCAGTTCACACAACAGAATTTAATATCAGTTCAAATGATAGAACATTAGATAATAACCCTGCGTTTGTTATTTTTAGAAAGCGAGATATTGAGCAATTAGTACAGGAATTAACAGAGAGAGGCTATGCTGTTTCATCTGTTGATTACTCCGCGGGCGAAGATGAATTAGAGAGGTATGTTGATTTGCCTCCTTATCTTGAAGAGCCGCACTTACGTTTACAGTTAGCTGGTGAATTCACCTCTACATCATTAGGGCTCATTATAAGAGCGCCGATGAATTAAGATAAGAAGGGCATATAGTTTAGGCTTTACTCGTAATGATGTGGGTACATCAGTTTGAGAGTATTTAAGGCAATTAGACAATAAAGGTTGGAAATTATTTGGTGGAGAGTAACTTAATTTTTTGACAGATAAGCAGATAGAAAATAAGTTATTTATTACAGTAGCTCCAGATGGCACCTAAAGAAAGTATCAATCGTGAATTTTGTAAAATAGTCGGGGATGTAAAATGAAGACAGCACTTATTACGGGTATTACGGGACAAGATGGCTCTTACTTGGCTGAATTGTTGTTAGAAAAAGGCTATCAAGTTCACGGGATGGTAAGGCGAAGCTCGACTTTTAATACTGGAAGGATTGATCATATTCGTGATGATTTAACATTACATTATGGTGATTTGGGGGATGCAACTTCGATAGAGAATATTATTAACAAAGTTGAGCCTGATGAAATATATAATTTAGCAGCGCAATCCCATGTGAAAATTTCATTTGATGTACCTGAATATACTGGCGATATTGATGGGCTTGCAGTTGTTAGGTTTTTGGAAATAATTAGGCGATTTAAGACGAAAAAGATACGTTTTTACCAGGCATCAACGAGTGAATTATTTGGTAAAGTGGTTGAGATACCACAAACTGAAACGACTCCTTTTTACCCTAGGAGTCCGTATGGTGTAGCAAAACTTTACGCTTACTGGATAGTAAAAAATTATAGGGAAGCCTATGATATTTATGCTGTTAATGGAATTTTATTTAATCATGAATCTCCTCGGCGAGGAGAAAATTTTGTGACTAAAAAAGTAACAAAAAGTTTAGTTGAAATCCATAGGGGAAAAAGAGACTGCTTATACTTAGGTAATATAGATGCCCAAAGAGATTGGGGTTATGCGAAGGATTATGTTGAATGTATGTGGATGATGTTGCAGCAAGAATCTCCTGATGATTTTGTGATTGCCTCGGGTGAAACTCATACAGTAAGGGAGTTAATTGAGATTGCTTGTCGTTATTTACAAATAGAATTAGAGTGGCAAGGAGAAGGTATCAATGAAATAGGTATTGATAAAAGGACTCAAAAAGAAATTATCCGGATTGACCCTAAGTTTTATCGACCTACAGAAGTTGATTTATTACTTGGGGATGCCAGTAAGGCAAAAAGCCAGCTAGATTGGAGTCCTAAAGTTACATTTGAAGAGTTAGTTAAATTGATGATTGATTATGATAGTGCTCTGAGTTTAGATTATCAGGGGATTTAGTATTGAACGGACTTACTTGCCTATACGCCTATTGACACTGCAAAGAAATAATATCATGACAATAAATAGTAACTCTGTTTTTATTCATTCACTATTTCGATCAGGGAGTACTTATGTTTTTAATGTTTTCCGCCGGTCGGGTTTAAACTATTACTGTTACCAAGAGCCTTTAAATGAGTATTTGTTAAATGCTGGTTCTGAGTCAAGCAAGCTGCTTGATAATACTGATGAACTGCAAGAGTATTTGAGGCACCCTGCTTTAGAAAAATCATATTTTTATGAGTTTTTTCAAGTTGCAGACAAAGTAGCAATGAATTTTTGTAAAGAATTTTCTTATGATCAATATTTCACAAAGGAGCAAAAGGAAATTAATGCTCTTAGTAGATATTTCAGTGTATTAGAAAAGGGGGCTGAGGGGCGAGCTTTTTTTCAATGCTGCCGTACATCAGGACGTATTGATGGGTTGAGATCTGAGCTTGGGGGCAAACATTTTTATTTATGGCGAAACTCGTGGGATCAGTGGTGGTCTTATCGAAAGGGGTTTGATACAAATAGCCTTTTAATAATCAATGCTAATAATCTACCAAGGTTTTTAAGTGTTTTGAAGGAAAAATTAAATATCCCCAATTTTCATAATAAAGATACATCAGAAGAATATGATTTTTTTAGAAATCATAAGCTTAATTTTTCAAGTAGTTATAAAATATTTTATGGGCTGTGGTGTCACGCTTTTCTTGATGCAAAGCTTTATTGTGATTTATTTATTAGTATAGATAAATTAAGTAGCTCAAATGACTATCGTGATGAAATTTTAGGTGCGCTAAACAAAAGAGGAGTAGGAGGGCTTGATTTTTCAGACTGTTCTGTACCAAGAGCGGTGTATGCTGAAGGCGATAGAGATTTTTTTTTACCTATAGAAGACTATATTCATAGTTTATTGTTGTCACATGGGTATAGTGACGAGCAAGTGGATGAGTTAAAAAAAATGAGCAATGAGAAAAAAGATAAAGTAGTTGATGCGTCTAGCCCTAAAAATTTTTTGATACGTGATGCAAGGCGAGCTAGAGAGTATTTGGAGCAAGCAAATAGTGAAATTGTCGATACTCAAAACTTATTGATTAATGCTGAAGCTAAAGCAGAACAAGCTGAAGCTAAAGCAGAACAAGCTGAAGCTAAAGCAGAACAAGCTGAAGCTAAAGCAGAACAAGCTGAAGCTAAAGCAGAACAAGCTGAAGCTAAAGCAGAACAAGCCGAAACTAATGTAGAGCAAGCAGAAGCTAAAGATGAGAAGAATATAGGTTGTTCTGAAACAATCCATAGAAAAAAACAGAAAATAAACCCAATGCGGATTGTTATAGATTTACAGAGTGCACAAACAGATAGTCGCTTTCGAGGTATTGGGCGTTATAGTACCTCATTGACTAAAGCGATCATTCGTAATTGTGGTGATCATGAAGTTATTATAGCACTAAGTGGACTTTTTCCTGATGTCATCGAACCAATTCGAGCTGAGTTCGGTGAATTTTTACCGCAAGAAAATATTCGTATTTGGTATGCTCCTGGTCCAGTTAAAGAATGTGAGCGAGGTAATCATTGGAGGCACGAGGCGGCAGAGCTTACCCGAGAAGCCTTCCTTGCTAGCCTAAACCCAGATGTTATTTATATAGCAAGTTTGTTTGGGGGGTATTCAGATGAAGCTGTGGTAAGTATTGGTCTGCTCGATAAGGTTACACCTGTTTTTACGTCGTTATATGATTTAATTCCTTTATTAAATCCAGAGCTGTATCTCAAGCCTTGCCCTACTTATGAACAATATTATCTCCGTGAGATTGACTTTTTAAAACGTACATCTGGATTACTTGCAATTTCTAATTTTTCAAGGCAAGAGGGGGTTGATAATCTTGATTATAATGCATCATCAATTATTAATGTTTCTGCAGCAATAGATTCTTGTTTTAAAGTGATAGAGCTGAATAGCTCACAAACTCAATTATGTTTAGAAAGTTTTAAAATCACTTCTGAGTTTATCCTCTATACAGGTGGGTCAGATTATAGAAAAAATTTGCCACGGTTGATTAATGCATATGCACAACTTCCAGTAACAATACGTAAAATGTATCAATTGGTTTTTGTAGGGAAAATGCCTGAAGTTGACCTCCAAAATCTCAAGCAACATGCAGCACAAGCAGGAGTGAAAAAAAGTGAATTAATTTTTACAGGTTATATTACTGATGATGAATTAGTTAAATTGTATAATCTTTGTAAGCTATATGTATTCCCTTCATGGCATGAAGGGTTTGGTTTACCTGCCCTCGAAGCAATGTCTTGTGGCGCAGCAGTTATTGGGGCAAATGCGACTAGCCTGCCAGAAGTAATAGGAAATAAAAATGCGTTGTTTGATCCTTTTTCAGAAGAAGCTATTGCGCATAAAATAACGGAAGTTTTAACGGATGAAAGATTTCGACTGTGTTTAATTAAATCTGGACTAAAGCAAGCTAAAAAATTCTCTTGGGGTAAAAGTGCGAAAATTGCAATTAAAGCATTTGAACATGCTCTTAATGATCAAACTGTAGCGCTCGAAAGTGGTGAGTTTATGCCAAAAGAGCAGGTGAGGGTAAATGTCATCGGGTACATTAGTGGAAATTTAGGCCTCTCAGTATCAGCTAGGGGTGTTATTGAGGCTTTATTAGAAAATGGTATCAATGTGTCTATTGTTGATATTGATCCTGGTCTTGGTCGAGGTGGGCATGATAATAGATATAAATTTTTGAACCAAGACCCTTCAAATCCATTAAGTGAAGGTATTAATTTATTTATAGTTCCTCCTCCTGGAATAGAAAGCTTTCAAGTATCGTATCCTAATTTATTTGAAGGAAATAATTTTTTAGTTGCTTTTTCAATGTGGGAGTTGCCGGTACTTCCTAAAGGCTGGTGTGATATTTTAAATCAAATGGATGCCTTAGTCGCAGGATCTGAATTTATCCGACATGCTTTTTCATTTAACGTACCGGCAACTCAATCTCTTGTCACTAATCACCCTGTGTACATACCTGAAAATATTATTCCTATGAGAGATGAGTTGGGTCTTAATTTTGATGATGTTGTTTTTTTTACAGCATTCGAACCCTACAGTGATGTTGTTAGAAAAAATATTGATGGTGTGGTTAGTTCATTCTTGTCATTTTTAGGGGATGAGAGCAATGCTATTTTAATTATTAAGGTGAATAATGCATTTTTAAATAATGAGCCTCATCCTGCTTATAAAGAGATAATTGAAGCTGTCAATAATCACCCTAGAGTTAAATTTTTAACTAATAATTTGCCCTATGAGCAATTAATGTCTCTATATGCTTCATGTGACGTTATTGTTTCACTTCACCGAGCAGAGGGCTTAGGCTTAGTTATGATGGAAGCCATGATGCTAGGCAAGCCTGTTATAGCAACAGCGTGGTCGGGTAATATGTCATATATGGATCATACAAACTCTTGTTTAGTTGGGTATGATTTAATTGATGCTAATGGAGCAATGCCTTGCTATCAAAAAGACAATATAGGTGAGGGTGCTGTATGGGCAAACCCTAATTTAAAAGAAGCTGGGTTATGGATGCAGCGACTATATAAAGATTCAAGGTTGCGAAAAAGAATAGGTCAAAAAGCATTACAAGATATTACCAAATATCAAAAAGAGGCAAGAGAAAGTAGGTTTGTAGATGAGTTATTAGTCATGTATGAAATGAAACGGTTAAATCAGGGGGGGGGTGTTTCAAATAAGGCTGTTATGGCTAGTTTGGGTGGTAATACTTATCAATGCTGGTTAGATAGGCAGCAAGAAAATTCACTCATACAAAGCGCCGAGTTTTTATTGGATAAGGATCAAGATACAAAAATCCATTGCCTCATCTATATAGATAGTGATGATTTATCATTACTCGCAAACACAATAGACAGTTTTGCAGCCCAAACTTATAGTAACTGGCATTTATCAGTGGTCAGTCCTAGCGCTTGCCCTGATAAAATATTTAATGAAATTATGGAGTTAAGTTGGATTCAGCTTGAGGGGTCAGAAAGCTTAGGTGCTTTATTATCAGAAATAGCGGTAGAGTCTGAGTGGCTGTTGTTTCTTGAAGCAGGGGATAGTATTGAATCATATGCTTTTTCTTCTTGTGTTCAATATATCGATCAAAATGATAGCTGGGATATTATTTATACAGATGACGACAAGCTAAGTGAAGAGGGTTTTTATTATAGCCCTAATTTTAAACCTAATTTTAATTTAGACTTACTTTACTCTTTGGACTATATCGGGGGGCTATGCTTATTTAAGTTAAGTGCTTTAACTGGGTTAGGTAATATTAACTACCCTAATCCTTTTGTGGGATATGATTTAGTGCTTAACTATATTGAGTGTTGTAGTGAATTAGCAATTGGGCATATTGAGAGAATTTTGCTGCACCGAGCTGATGCTGTTGATGCATTCTTAGTTGAGCACCTTGAATTTAGAGAGCTTACCTTGGCGCATCATTTTAAACGGAAAAATATAACGGCTTCTATTAGTAAAAACTCCATTAATGGAGTGTTGGATGTTAAATACCCTCATACCGATACTTCAAAAGTATCTATTATTATCCCTACTAAAGACCAGTTACCAATATTAAAAGCATGTGTCGATAGTATTCTTGAAACGACAAGTTACCCTGATTATGAAATTATCATCATAGATAATCAAAGCGAAGAAAGTGAGACTAAAGATTATTTTAATGAAATCACAACAAATAACAAAAAGATAGTCAAAGTTATTGCGTATAACAAGACTTATAACTATTCGGCAATTAATAATTTTGCCGTTGAGCAGGCGAAAGGTGATTATTTGGTTTTATTAAATAATGACACGATGGTGCTGCAAGAGGAGTGGCTACAAGGCATGTTAAGTCACCTTCAGCGTGAAGAGGTAGGTATTGTCGGAGTGAAACTCGTTTACACAAATAAAACAGTGCAACATGCGGGCATTATGTTAGGTATGGGTGGCAATGGTGTTGCCGATCACCCGCATATTGGTATTCCTATGGATGCTGCTGGATATATGAACCGAGCGGTAGTAACGCAAAATGTTTCTGCTGTTACGGCAGCTTGTTTAATGATTGAGAAAAGCCTTTATCAGCAAGTGGGTGGCTTAGATGAAGAGAAATTTAGAATTTTATATAACGATGTGGATCTTTGCTTAAAAGTAAGAGAGTTAGGTAAAAAAATAGTTTGGACACCTTATGTTTCTTTAATACATCATGGTTCTAGCTCGCTTAAAAAACGTAAACAAAATAAGAAGCGCTTAGAACAGGCGCAGCAAGAGGTTGATAATATGCTGGAAAAATGGCTTCCTCAATTAGCAAATGATTCTGCATATAATCGTAATCTTTCATTAAAAACCACTGATTTTCAGCTTGATACAGCTATGAATGTTACGTGGAATGTCGATGTTAAAGGTAAATTAAGAGTTTATGCTTTTCCTATGGATAGCTTTGGTGTTGGGCAATATAGAGTTAGGGCGCCAGTGAATGCATTAACTAAAGCGAATGTAATTGAAAGTGGACTGGCAAATAATGTCGATAATTTAATCTACCCTACGCCTGTGGAAATTGAGCGAATAAACCCAGATGTCTTATTAGGGCAAAATTTATTTTTAGAAAATATGCTTGTTCGATGGAAGCGATATAAAAAATTTAATGATGTCTTTATGGTGGCTGGTTTAGATGATGTAGTTTATACCTTGCCTAGCCATCATCCGCGAAAAGGAGTTTGGAGTGAGAATATTCGTAAAAATGTGAAAGAGTTTTTTCAGTATTCAGATAGGGTGGTCGTTGCTAATAGTGCTTTGGCAGATGAGTTTAAAAAGTTAACAAGTAATGAGATTATTATCGTACCGAATTATTTGGAAAATTGGCGATGGCAGTCTTTAGATTTATCTAAAAAGAAGGTAGGCAATAAAATGCGAGTGGGATGGGCGGGAGGGCAGGAGCATATTACTGATTTACAATTTATACTGCCTATCGTTGAAACCTTGCATAAAGAAGTTGATTGGATTTTTATGGGCTTGTGTTTAGAAGAGTTTAAACCCTATGTAAAAGAGGTGCATGGTGGGGTAGAGTTTGATTTATACCCTCAGAAATTAGCAGATTTAAATTTAGACTTAGCCATTGCGCCATTGATGCATAATAAATTTAATGTATGTAAAACAAATTTAAGACTGCTTGAATTTGGAATAATGTCTTGGCCTATTGTGTGTTCAGATATTTTGCCATATCAAAATGCGCCTGTAACTCGCGTTGCAAATAATACGAATGAATGGATTCGAGTGATTCGCGAAAAAATTAATGAGCCTGACGAATTATTAAAAGAAGGTGCAGAGTTGAAGCGATGGGTGGTTGATAACTATATGCTAGATGACCATATAGATGAATGGGCAACTGCTTTGTTGCCTAGTTAAGAAACTGCATGAAATAATTTACGCATTATCATCTGGGGCGCAGGTTTTCAGAGACTGTGAAAGTATTCGAAAAAACGACTAAAAACAACAAAGAACAGCAAAAATAATGATGTAACTTATTGATTGTTCGTTGGCGAAGTAGGTTTTTTAACCTAACCTCGGAATACTTTCACAGCCTCT
>Ga0209495_1003030_pt1 | contig 10564 bp, 6 predicted proteins | sample EN1Hudsemesocosm_FD_184629 | JGI IMG/M metagenome (GOLD analysis project Ga0209495, IMG submission 184629) | Methane-oxidizing microbial communities from mesocosms in the Hudson Canyon - EN1E Hudson Canyon (SPAdes) (version 2) | ecosystem: Environmental > Aquatic > Marine > Cold seeps | place... | reverse complement strand
GCGCGGTTATATAGTCAAGGAAAGGGTGTTATTAAAAACCTTAAAGAAGCTGAGAAGTGGTATTTAAGATCCGCTAGTTATGATGGTGATTATACTTATGCAAAAAAAATGATTAAGGAAATGTATGAGGAAGGTAAGCACGATTAATCTGCGATGTTACATTCAATTTAATGATAGACCACATCAAAAAAATAATCCTATTTGTAGCAAGAATTATAGCAGCCACTTTTTCTTCTATTTTTGTCGCCTATCTTGCTGTTATCGTTTGGATGGGGCTTTCATATACGTCATTACGCTATGAACACCTTAGTAATTTATTGCACTCTGTAAATTGTTATGTGCTGCATGCTGTTCCAACGTGTGAAATTCATTTGTTAGGATCAATGGGTTCATTATTGTCATTCTTATCCGAGGTAGACAGCGACATTTTAAACAGGCTAGCACGAGAAGTTTTATTCTATTCAGACAAATATCTGGGTTCAGGCTTTATTAATTATCTTTTTGAAGCTTATCTGTTTGTTCTAAAAACCCTTTTTCAATTGGGGTATTATGTTGTTCCGGGCTTTATCGCAGTATTAGTTTTTATGTTTATGTGGAATGACACAAAGCCAAAAATAAGTCGTACTTCAGCGGGTGATCTTGATGGTTAATCATTTCATAATACAGGATCATATTCCTTCATTATTTACTCATAACCCTCATCACCAAACAGTGTTTTAATTATTCCTAGAACACTGTTCGTTGTTGATAAATGAGGAATGATTATGTTTCAAAACACCAGTAACAAAACCCCTTATGTTTTTGTCCCCATTGAGTATCCAGAATTAGCCGAAGGTGAAGAAATAAAACCCTATCAACCTGGACTTATCTGCTCAGAATGGCTAGAAATTGAAATTGTTGAATCTTCTGAACACAATTAATATTATCGGTTATTCTTACTTTCATTTTTTCTTCATTATTTACCCATCACTCCCCAAAGATTGAAAACACGTCCAGTGATTTAATAACTCAGACTTTTTAGTTATTAATTTTAGTTTAGGGACGGGGTAATGAATAAAAGAACATTTCTAAAACCACAACTTTGGTCTGTTTCGTTTTTAGTGTTTTGCAGTGTTGCCACTGCAGCAGACTATGCCAATATCAATAGTGTTCGCCAAGGTGAGTTCTTATTCAATACTGATACCCCTAATAAATATAAGGTAGCACCTACGATTTCTACCCGGGTTTCGATTGATGTTACAGGCCCTATTGCTCGAACTAAAGTTAGACAGCGTTTTAGTAACCCGAGGGATCAATGGATTAGTGGAACTTATGCTTTCCCGTTACCTGAAGATGCAGCCGTTGATCATATGAAGATCTTAGTGGGTGGGCGAATCATTGAAGGGGTTATTCGTGAAAAGGAACAAGCTAGGAAGATTTATGAACAAGCAAAAAGTGAGGGGAAACGTACCAGTCTAGTCGAACAATTGCGTCCTAACTTATTTACTACCTCTGTGGCTAATATTGCCCCTTCGGGTGTTATTGATATTGAGATTGAATACCAAGAGTTATTGAGCTTAGATCAGGGGAACTTTAGTCTACGTTTTCCGATGGCTCTGACGCCACGGTATTCTTCAGGTAATGAATCGAGTTTTAATCAATATGACACCCCTGTTGTTGGGCGTTGGGTTAATGTTGTTGATAAGGCAGGTAAGAAACCAGTTGAGCCAAGTAATAACCCTTCTGAATTATCCATTACCGTTAATCTTAATGCAGGGTTTCAGGTTGAGAATGTAAACAGTACTTACCACCCCATTACCATTAATAATATAACGGACAGTAAGCAAGGTGAAGTTAAACAGATCAAGTTAGGTTTGAGCGGTCATCGAGGTGAACATGACTTTGAATTGGTATGGAAACCCAAAGCTGACATTATTCCTAAAGGCATGTTTTTTGTTGAAACAGGAGAAGACTGGCAGCACGGTTTGTTAATGGTGACGCCGCCGTTGGATAAGCGTCTGTATGAAAAACGAGATAGAGATGTAACCTACATTATTGATACATCCGGTTCTATGGGCGGTGAGTCTATTGCCCAAGCTAAACAAGCCTTACGCAAGGCATTAACGCGCTTAGCACCTGAAGATACCTTTAATGTTATTGAGTTCAATAGCACAGCCAGCAGTCTGTTTAAGAAGTCCGCACCAGCAATTACACAGGCCATTGATGAAGCCGATGATTTTATAGCAGGCCTTGAAGCATATGGCGGCACCGAGATGATGCCTGCATTGAAAATGGCACTAGGCGCTACAGCTGAAGGGAATAATGGACGCTTACAACAGATTATCTTTATTACTGACGGTGCAGTTGAACAGGAAGAAAAGCTCTTTAAGTTAATCAATAACCATCTTGGTGATCGCCGTTTGTTTACCGTAGCTATCGGGTCAGCACCTAATTCCTATTTTATGCGAAAAGCCGCACAGTTTGGTCGTGGTTCTTATACCTTTATTGGTGATGTGGAAGAAGTGTCAGAAAAGATGGATCAATTATTTTCCAAGATGGAGCAAGTGGTCATGACTGATTTACATCTTGAGCTCGAAGGTATTGAAGGGGAGGTGGTACAAGTCTTACCCGATAAGTTACCGGATCTTTACTATGGAGAACCCGTAGTACTCTCCTTAAAAATGAAGCAGATTCCAGAGCGGGCCGTTATAACTGGAAACCTTAGTGGTCATACCTGGGTCAATGCCGTACGCCTTAAAAGAAGTGCACACCAATCGGGGTTAAAAGTCTTGTTTGGGCGACGAATGATTGAATCTTGGATGGATAACCAAGTCCTCGGCGTTGAGAAGGAAATAGTTCGTAAAGCAATTGTTGATTTGGGGTATTACTATCACTTAGTCAGTCAATACACTAGCTTGGTGGCTGTAGATGTAACGCCTGCAGATAAGTTACGTGAGCTTGAGTTTGAACAGCAAGAACTAGTTAAAAGCGGATCCTATTTATCCTTAGCTCAAACAGCAACGAACTCACAGATTCAAATCATCATAGGGTTTCTGTTACTACTACTTTCGTGTGCTATATGGTTATGGAAGAGCAGAGCTGAAAAAATCAAAGTAAGTAATAACCCTTGAAGACTAGAATACTTGCCTTCCTTATCTTATGCATGGGGTTATGCTTTTTGGTATGTGGCTCTTGGATACAAATTAAGGCGGTTGTCGCACAAGCGTTATTAGAGCGATCATGGCAACAGACATTAGAGCATGGAAGCCCTGTTCAACCTTGGCCATGGGCAGATCATTGGCCGGTAGCACAACTTAAATTTCCTAGGGTAAAGAGTAAGCTAATTGTATTAAGTGGTGATAGCGGCGCTTCACTCGCCTTTGCGCCAGGGTGGAATACCAAGAGTGCAAAACCAGGGAAGCAGGGTGTGACGGTGATTAGCGGGCACCGTGATACGCATTTCAAGCTATTAAAAGATATTGAGATAGGTGATTCAATCGATGTTGTTACAACGCAGGGTGAAACCGTTAATTATCAGGTTGAAACAATCGAGGTTGTAGATTCGAGAGTAGCGACCATTAAAACACAGCAATCAGGACAAACATTAGTGTTAGTCACGTGTTATCCATTTGATGCAGTGGTTGCTGGTGGCCCATTGCGCTATATAGTTACATCAAAGAAATTATTATAAATGGTTTTAATTATGAAATTCTATGGTCAATTTAAGTTGTTTCTTATAGGATGGTGTTGGTTGTTTTTTGCCATTCTAAGGATAGAGGTGTTACGTGACTCAAGATATTTCCAGTGAGGACCTGGTTAAGATTCTAAAACATAAGCCTGAATTAACAACAAAGCAGTTGTTATCAATTCTAGGTGTTTGGAAAGGTAATTTAACTATAAACGAAAATGATGTTGAATCAATTCTTCTGAATAACCCTCATGTTTTTAAAGTTTCGGAAAGTAACCCCTTATGTTGGGTTCATGTTTCAGAATCCATCATCGATGGAAAGGTACTGAAGCAGATAAATAAGACTGCTCGGATATCTAATCTCTCAGAATCCACAGAATCCACAGAATCCACAGAATCCACAGAATCCACAGAATCCACAGAATCCACAGAATCCACAGAATCCACAGAATCCACAGAAGAAGAAAGTTTATTTTCCTATGATTCCCTTGCTGAATTGCGTAAGAAATTATTAGATTTAACTGCTCGGAATCGTTTAATTAACTATCAGTTTCCTGCAGGTAGTTGCATTAGGTTAATCGATGAACTACCGAACCAAATGACTGAGGTGCTTCGTGACGGACAGGAAATGTCTTTCTTACCAGTTAAGCAACCAACTGAAAATGAGTTGTTAGCTAAGGGGTTTTTAGAAAAAGACCCTCAAACAAGTGAAATTAGAAAACTTAAAGAGTCTAAGGCTGATGCTTGGGCGAAGGAATTAGGCTTTGATGTTAGTTATGATTTACCTACCTCAGGAATTGAAGAGAAAGAAATTCATAATGATTATGATTTGCAAACATTACTTTATGCGCCATCATTAGAATCTAGGTTGCGCTCTATTAGAGGTAAGGCAGAGGCTGCAATTGAAGAAACAGGGGCTAATATATTGTATTTAGCCATTGGTTTTCTGGAATGGTATGAAAGTGAAGATTCTGATAAGAAAAGAATGTCACCTCTTTTTACCTTGCCGGTTCAACTAACACGTGCTAGTCGACCTAATAAAAGTGCAGAATTTACTTATAAAATCGCACTAAAGGGTGATGGTTTAGTTACTAATATCACATTAAAAAGACTTTTACATAATGATTTTGATTTGTTCCTACCAGACGTTTCTGAATCGACTAAACCAGAAGATTATTTTCAAGAAATTAAAAACACCATACTCATATCTAAACCTAGGTGGAGAGTTCGTCGTCAAGCCTCGTTGGTTTTATTAAACTTTTCAAAACAAGTTATATATAACGATTTAGACCCAGAAAAATGGCCTGACGACGTATCTATTGAGGATCATCCTGTTATTGCGAGTATGTTTGGTGGCGAAGAGGCTGAAGGTAATAGTATGTCACCTCCCGATGATTATTCTATTGATAATATCGGCTACATACACGCATCATATCCCTTAGTCGATAAAGCAGATTCGTCACAACACAGCGCTCTAATAGATGCGGTTAAAGGAGATGATTTAGTCATTATTGGCCCTCCCGGATCAGGTAAGTCTCAGACTATAACAAATATGATTGCAGCACTCATTTCAAATGGTAAAAAGGTTTTATTTGTTGCTGAGAAGATGGCCGCACTTAATGTGGTTAAAGAGAGGTTGGATCGTGCTCATTTAGGCGATTTTTGTTTGGAGTTACACAGTCATAAGACTAACAAGCAGAAAATCTTAAATGATATTAATAATCGATTGACTAAACATACAAAATTTAGGAATTCAGTGGAGATAGATACTGAAATTAATTTTTATGAAAAGTATAAAGAAACATTAAATACTTACGCCGCCCATATTAATAGTGAATGGAAATCCACAGGGTTAACTGTGCATGATATTTTAATGAAAGCCGCACGTTATAAAGCAGAATTAAAGATCAATGCAGAAGATTATGTTTTCCCTGGGATTGATGGCGATTCTTTAACTGAATTTTATCGTCGGGAATTAATTGATGAAGCTGATTTTTTCAAGCGTTCTTATAATGATGTATCCAATAATTCCGCCAACGGGAATATAAAACAAAATATTTGGTATGGCCTTACAAATACAAAACTTGCCTTAGCACAAAGTAATCAATTAATCGATGAACTTATAAAATGGAATTCAAGATTATCTGAGCTGCATGAGTATTGGAATGAGTTGAATATTGATCTTCATTTAGACTTGGATTCTAGCTCCTCAGTAGAGGATATATCTGATGTTATAAATATGGTCGACTCACTGCCTGAGTTGATTGGGAATGAGCCATTATTATTAATCCCTTTTTTGATAAAAGATGGTCGTGATATTGCTAATTGGTTGTCAACCTATAAAACAATTCATTCTAATTATCCTAACCTACTTTCTGTGCTCGAGAGCTCTTGTGTATTGGATGCTGAGACTGTTAACCATCTAAAGTTATTGAAAATACAAATACATGAGCTTGGCATTGATGATAAGCAAAAAATAGGTGAATTTAAAAAAATTGCCCTTAATATTGGTTCATTACAAAACGGTTTAACTCCTATTAGTAGCCATTTAGAAAAGATAAGTGCAGTCGTTTCTAATGGCTTAGGAAATTGTTTCAAATGTACTATGGGTGGTGTACAAGAATTTGAAACATTAATGTCGCTAATGAACTCGTTAGATCCTGCGCTATGGCGACACAGAGACCCAATTTATGATAATCCTGATCTGGATCCACTATTAAAAGAAATCACTAATTCTCTAAAAGAATTAACGCCACTACATGGAGACCTAAGTGGGGCTTTTAATCTTTCACAGCCACCGGCATTATCTATTCCAGAAATTAATGAGCAGCTAGCTACCTATAACAAGGGCGGTGTATTTAAATGGTTTTCTTCAAAATGGCGTACATCACGTATTACAATTCGAGAACTATCGTCATTATCAAAACCTAAAATTAAACGTGTTGTAAAGTTAATCCCTGCATATATTAAGTACCTAGAAGGGCTTGCTTCACTTGATGAGGTGAACAAAGGCAATCCAGTGTTTGCAGATATTTATGATGGAGTAAACACACCCATTGATCAGGCTAATGCACTTAGAGAGTGGTATAAGTTGGTTCGACAGGAATACGGCTATGGCTTTAACGACAGGGCTCAAATTGGGGATGAGCTTATATCTTTAGAGCAGAACTTAGCAGTTAAAATATTAGGGGATGCAAATAATGGATTATTAGAGCAAGTTCAGGGCCTAACCCAAATATTGGAAAGATCAAAACAAGTTTTTGCTCAAAACACATTACTTAGTGATCAGGATTCTGACTTAAAGAACATTGCTGAAGGTTTATCTTCGAGCTGTGAGTTATTACTCCCACTAATTACGAACACTGTTAATGGGGATGAGCATTCATTCCATGAGCTTACTTCTATTATTGATGATGTAATCGCTCAACAAAATAGGGTCCTAAGTTGGCTAGATAACCCCTTAACTAAACAGTTTACTGATGCTGGGTTTAATCTCAATATTGATCCTAATAAAGTAAATTCAGCACAAATAAGAACACTAGACAGTTTTGTACATATCTTTGATATTGTTTCTTCAAGTGCCATACTGACTTCTAGCTTTATTGAAAGCCCAACAGAAGAAAGGTACAAGAAACTTGGAAAAATCAAGGTGGGATTACATAGAAGTATTCAGGACGTTAAAGAGTCAAAAGAATCTTTTTATAATTTTGGCGGGGTTGTTGAATCAGATTGGTTGGCAGAATGTGATGAAGATTTAAATTCAATTATAGATCGGAATATACTCGCAATTGATAACCCGGATTGGCTGCACGCATGGCTGCAATATATCAATGTTAAAGATAAATTAGTAGAAAGTGGTAAAGAAAATATAGTTTCTAAAATAGAGTCTAGTGAAATAGATGTAAACCATATAGCTAGCGTTCTTAAATTAGTCATGTACCATTATTTGGCACAAGAGATTTTAGCTGAAGATTCATTTGTTTCAAATTTTAATGGAATTGAGCAAGATGAAATCAGGGACAAGTTTCGGAAGATAGATGAAAAAATAATGCAGTTACAGCAAGAAGTTGTTGCATATAATGCAGACCAAGTTGATATTCCACGCGGAATATCAACTGGCAAGATTGGCAATTATACTGAGCTTTCATTGTTGCGCCATAACATAGGTCTTAAAAAACCTCGTATTTCAATTCGAAAACTCATCAAAAATGCGAGTAAATCTATTCAAGCCTTGACACCATGTTTAATGATGAGTCCTATGTCAGTAGCTCAATATTTAGTTCCTGGTAAATATGAATTTGACGTGGTTATAATGGATGAGGCCTCTCAAATTAGGCCAGAAGATGCATTGGGCGCCATCGCCCGTGGGAAGCAGGTTATAGTTGTTGGTGACCCTAAACAGTTGCCTCCAACAAATTTCTTCCAACGAGTTGATAGCGATCTTGATGAAGATGAGAGCATGGCTATTCAGCAAACAGAATCTATTTTAGAAACAGTACAGCCGATATTCAAGAACCGATTGCTTCAGTGGCATTATAGGTCAGAGCATGAATCACTAATTGATTTTTCCAATCGGAATTTTTATGACAGTAGGCTCATTATATTTCCATCTCCATTTAACAAAAGTGAAGAGTTTGGCATTCATTACAAACGAGTTCAAAGTGGATTCTTTTTATCAAGACGTAATATTAATGAAGCAAATGCAATCGTATTAGCTATTGCCGATCAAATGGCTAAGTATCCAGGTCACAGCATTGGTGTTGTAGCGATGAACTCAGAGCAAAGTTTAGAGATTGAGAGACAATTTGAACAATTGGTAAAGGATCGGCCTGAAGTTGCCGAACTATATGCAATAAATCAGGCTAGCGCAGCTCCTCTTTTTATAAAGAACCTTGAGAGTGTCCAGGGTGATGAGAGAGATGTAATCATTATTTCAATGACTTATGGACCAGAAAAACAGAATTCAACAGTCATGCATCAGCGGTTTGGGCCAATTAATTCTCAAGATGGGTGGCGAAGATTAAATGTCTTATTTACTCGGTCTAAAAAGCGTATGTTGGTGTATTCGTCAATGGACTCTGGATTTATACTTTCCCATAGTACTAGTTCGAGGGGCGTTGTTGCTCTTAAAAATTGGTTGGAATACTGTGAAACCAAGCAAGTTCCTGAAATAGAATATAATGATAAAGCGCCAGATAGTGATTTTGAAATTGCAGTAATTAATTCACTGAGAGAACACGGGTATGAGTGTGAACCACAGCTTGGTGTTGCAGGGTTCTATTTAGACATAGCCGTTAAAGACCCTGGGATGCCTGGCAGATTCTTATTAGGTATCGAGTGTGATGGTGCCACTTATCATTCGGCTAAATCTGCACGAGATCGTGACCGGGGACGTCAAGAAATTCTTGAAGAAAGGGGTTGGAAAATATATAGAATTTGGTCAACAGATTGGTTTTATAATCCTAGCGCCCAATTGATTCCTATTATAAAAGCCCTCGACGAATTGAAAACACCGGTACGTGAAACACCTGATGCAATAACAAATGCAACGGCATTAATTGATCATGTTTCTAGTGAAGAAGAAAGTATTGTTAATGTTCAGTTCAATGAAGTCCAAGAGGATTCTAGCCCTCGCTCTACCATTGGCTATGAAAACGTTGAAAGCTCAGGTGATTTAGAGGATGAACTAATAAATTATAGGGAAAATGTTATTAAAATAGAATTTCCTAATACTAGTAAAAATAGACGTTTACTTAGAGGAAACTTAATAGAGGCTTTATTAGAGTATAGACCAGTATCAAAGAGTGAATTCCTTGAAGTTATGCCTAGTTATTTAAGACAGAAGATATCTAATGAGGAGGCAAGAGGTCACTTAGATATAGTTCTTCAAATTATCGCAAAGTATGATTAATTACTAATGCTACTTTATGTATGCCGATTAATGACACTGTATTTATCGTCACGTAAATAGGAGTATATGAGACGTCATGTTGAAAAAATGTTGACCCCATCACAAATTAAAAACTCACAAGATTTAGCACGAGAATGGAAACTGAAACATTTGTAAGTATTCTGTGGGTGAAGAACCCATATAAACTGATCGGATAGTTTAATAATTATGTGTGGTGGAATTCAGTATCAATACAAAGGGGAAACAGTAAAAACCTACTTCCCCAACCCTAACGCAGAACTACCCATTCTGATGAAAAATCAGTCCATTGAAGTGATTAGATGGGGAAGGCGAAAAGAACAACTGGGTCATTTGCCACAAGGCGGTTGGGCAAGGCATGAATCTATTCTGCAAGGCACATGGGATAAATACCGACCTGTACCGGTTAAGATTCAAGTCAATGTTTTTATGGAGAAGGACAGGGATAAAGTTTCTCATTGGTTTAGTCTTGAAGAAGGGCAGTTTATTCAAGGATTATTGGCTCATTGGGATGATGAATGTCGGGTATATGTGGTCACTGTTTCACCTCCAATGGAGCATCCTGTGCATGACCGGTGGCCAAGGCTTATTTCATCATAAGCATACCGGAGGAATAAGATTCTTAATGCGTAAAATCAGGCCTTAGTTGTTTGTGGAATCCGAGTAATTTCTAGTTAAACCCATTACATAAATTTGTCACAAATTTGTCACACCACGGTGCTCAAACAGGCTAAAATGAACACGCATTAACACAATGCAATTGCCTATAAGTCTATGATTTTAAAGGTGTGACTTGGTGCTGGTTGGAGTAGTGAGGGATTCATAACCCTGAGGTCGGTGGTTCGATCCCACCTATCGCCACCAGTTAAATCAATAACTTAGCGACTTTTCAGCTTCACCACATTATCGGGTGCAACCGATTTTGCAACGATTTCTAGGTTAATATTGCTCGCAAATTCACTTAAATG
>Ga0209495_1003024_pt1 | contig 10577 bp, 7 predicted proteins | sample EN1Hudsemesocosm_FD_184629 | JGI IMG/M metagenome (GOLD analysis project Ga0209495, IMG submission 184629) | Methane-oxidizing microbial communities from mesocosms in the Hudson Canyon - EN1E Hudson Canyon (SPAdes) (version 2) | ecosystem: Environmental > Aquatic > Marine > Cold seeps | place... | reverse complement strand
ATGCTGCTACCGATATTGAATTCAAGTTCCCATTCGGATTTAAAGAGTTAGAAGGAATCCATTCGCGTACTGATTTTGACTTGAAAGCACATCAAGAGCATTCTGGGAAAAAATTACAATATTTTGATCCTGAATTAGGAGAAAGCTATGTCCCCTATGTAGTAGAAACTTCTATCGGCTTGGACAGAATGTTCCTTACCGTATTAAGTCATGCTTTCCGTGAAGAAGAATTAGAAAATGGAGAGAGCAGAGTAGTCCTAAAAATTCCTGCAGTTTTAGCTCCTATAAAAGCAGCTATTCTTCCGTTAACTAAGAAAGATGGAATGCCTGAAAAAGCAAGAGAAATAATGAAGTCTCTTCAAATAGATTTCAATTGCCAGTATGAAGAAAAGGATTCTATCGGAAAAAGATACAGAAGACAAGATGCGATTGGAACTGCATTCTGTATTACAGTAGATCATCAAACTTTAGAAGACAATACGGTTACCATTAGAGATAGAGATACTATGGAGCAAGAAAGAGTTTCTGTAGAAAAACTACACGCAATTATTGCTGAAAAAGTAAATATTACTAAATATCTAACTTAGTTAGACCCTTCAGTAGTCACTGAAATTTTATCGAAAGCAGCATCAATAGGAGGTAATACTTTTTCCACCTCTACCCTTACTTTATGCACTTTATTTAAAGGTAAAATTGCATCTACAATTCTTTTTGCAGGATGTTCTATCATATCCGCTCTAATCGCCATTTGCTCCTTTACAATTTCTATGATTTTCACATAGTCCACTGTATCTTTCAAATCATCTGTTTTCTCCACTTCAGTTGTATCCGCTTCTACACAAACATTTACTATAAAGTGTCCGCCTAAAACGGCTTCTTCAGGTAAATGACCATGATGACCAAAAACTCTAATTCCTTCTACTGTAATTAATCCCATTAGTTGATTTTTTCTAAAGCAGTTTCCATTCTTTTAATCGTTTCTTCTTTTCCTAAAAGTGATGCAATATCAAAAAGAGATGGTCCCATTCCAAGTCCTGTTAAACAAACCCTAAAAGCAGGTAATAATTTCCCCATTCCTATTTCATTTTCTTCCAAGTATTTTTTGAATTCTATCTCAATATTTTCAGAGGAAAAATCTGCTAATCCTGCTAATCTATCTTTTAATTCCAATACATATTTTGGAGTGTCTTCTTTCCATTTTTTACGGATAGTTTTCTCATCATAAGATGAAGGAGCTTCAAAATAATACCTTCCTTCCTCCCACATATCTTTTACAAAAGTGGCTCTTTCTTTCAGTTGCTCACAAACAGTTGCTACAAAATTATCTTCTGCTTCTACTCCATTTTCTTTTAGGATAACTTGTAAATCTTTCGCCAATACTTCTCCTGATTTTGCTCTTAAATACTGCTGATTGAACCATCTTGTTTTGTCAAAATCAAACTTTGCTCCTGCCTTCCCTACTCTATCTAAACTGAATGATTCAATCAATTCCTCCATTGAGAAAATCTCTTGCGTAGTACCTGGATTCCATCCTAAAAAGGACAGCATATTTATAAATGCTTCTTTTATATATCCACCTTCTCTATATCCTGAACTTGTTTCTTTTGTTTCAGGGTTAGTCCACTGAGTTGGGAAAACCGGGAATCCTAATCTGTCTCCATCTCTCTTACTTAATTTTCCATTTCCATCTGGTTTTAGGATTAAAGGTAAATGTGCAAATTCTGGCATTTTATCCTCCCAACCTAGATATTTGTATAATAAAACATGTAAAGGTGCAGATGGCAACCACTCTTCCCCTCTAATCACATGAGAAATTTTCATGTCATAATCATCTACTACATTGGCCAAATGATAAGTTGGCATTCCATCAGATTTGAAGATAACTTTATCGTCCATATGATTGGTGTTTACAACCACCCATCCTCTAATAATATCGTTTAGTTTTACCTCTTCATTCCTAGGCATTTTTATTCTGATAGCATAAGGATCTCCCGCTTCCAATCTCTTACTTACTTCATCTTCTGATAAAGCTAAAGAGTTTTGCATAGTAGTACGAGTAACAGCATTGTATTGTGGAGAAGGAACGCCAGCAGCTTTCATTCGCTCTCTCATTGCAGTTAGTTCCTCTGAAGTATCAAAAGCATAATAGGCGAAACCATTTTTTACCAATTGTTTAGCGTAAGGTAAGTACATTGCTTTTCTTTCTGATTGCTTGTAAGGACCATACTCACCACCATCAACAACTGATTCATCTAATTCAATTCCACACCATTTTAGTGCATCAATTAAATACTCTTCAGCACCTTCTACAAATCTAGTTTGATCGGTGTCCTCAATACGCAATATCATTTTGCCTCCTTGATTTTTAGCAAAAAGGTAATTATATAGTGCTGTTCTAACTCCTCCAATATGTAATGGGCCTGTCGGGCTTGGCGCAAATCTTACTCTTACTTCTGACATCTTTATTATTATTTTGAGTGGCAAAGATAGTGTTTATCTGATATAAGTAATTATATGCATATTAAAATTGTATTTTTGCAGCAATGAGGAGAAACACTACATCAGAATTGTTCAAAAAGCTGAATAATTTTATACGAAAATACTACCAAAATCAGCTGATTAAAGGAGGTATTTATAGTGTTGCAGTATTAATTATTTTCTTCCTTATTTTCACAATTATTGAGCATTTTTCGAAAGCAGGAGTTGGTGTTAGAACTTTTTTCTTTTGGACATACATAATTATTAACCTGATTATTGTGGTAAAATATATTGTAATTCCACTTTTACATTTACTTCAATTAGGAGAAATAATCTCACATAAACAAGCGGCTAAAATCATTGGAAAACATTTCAATTCTGTTGATGATAAACTTACAAATATTTTAGAATTAACTGATGAGGAAAATTCAGATAATGATTTGATTATAGCTAGTATTGATCAAAAAATGGCAGATATTAAGCCTGTAAACTTCAATTCAGCTATTGATTTTAGAAGCAATAAAAAATATGTTAAATGGGTTTTGATTCCTATTCTAATTATTGGATTATTCTTTGTTTCTGGGAAGCAATATATACTTACAGAAAGCTCTGCTCGAATTGTAAAACACAATACCTTTTTTGAGCCAAAAGCACCATTTAATTATCAGATAAATGAAGAATTAAAATGCATTCAATTTGAAGATTATTTACTAAAAATAAAAGTAAATGGAAATGAAATTCCATCAAAAGTAAAAATCGTAATAAATGATAACAGATTTAACCTAAAATCAAAAGGGAATAATGAATTTGAGTATTTGTTTAAACATGTAAATTCTGATATAGATTTTCATTTATTAGCAGGAGGATATAAGAGTAAATTATACACACTTAAAAGTTTATTGCAACCAAAAGTTGTAGCAACTCAAGTTTCAATAAACCATCCCAATTACACAAAGAAAAGTAAAGAGATTATTTTAAATAATGGTGATATTTTAGTAAGTGAGGGAAGTGTTGTAAATTGGAGTATCTCATTACAAAATACGACTAATTCATCTTTTGTATTAGATAAAAAAGAAGTCAAAATATCTAATAATTATAAACTCAAATTTCAGACTCAAATTCTAGAAAATTCTTCTTATCAAATTATTAGTAAAAACAATAATAACCTGATAGACACTCTTAACTATTCTATTAGAGTTATTAAAGATGAATATCCACATATTTTGGTATCTCAAACATATGATACTTTAAATTCTCAATTTATTTTTAATGGGGAAGTAGAAGATGATTACTTACTTGAAAAATTAGAGTTTACATACAATATCAAATCTAAAGATAGTACTAATAATGTATCTAAAAGTATTCAGCTAAATAGAAGTTCAAAAGAGGTGTTTTTCTATACTTTTAACTTCAATAGTCTACTTTTAAATCCGGGTGATGAGGTGGATTATCATTTTAAGATTTGGGACAATGATGGAGTAAATGGTTCAAAATTTACAAAAAGTCAAAATTTTAAATATACAGAAGCTAGTACAGATGATTTGATAAAAAAGAAAGATGCTGAAAATGAGAAAACAAAAAGTGGTCTAAATAAATCTATTTCGTTAGCAGAAGAAATTCAAAAAGAAATTGCTGAGCTCAACAAAACAATTTTAGAAAAAAAGAAAATTGGCTGGGAGGAGAAACAAAAAGCTAAAGAAATTCTTAAAAAACAAAAACAATTAGAAAAACAAATAAAAGATACTCAGAAGAAAAATACTGAAAACTTAAAAAACAAAGAGAAATTGAATTCCTCTATCTTAGAAAAACAAAAGAAATTAGAAGAGTTAATGAATAAAGTGTTAGATACAGAAATGAAAGATTTGCTAAAAGAAATGGAAGAAATGATGGATAAAGCAGATAAAGAAAAGTTAAAAGATTTACTAGATAAGTTAGATAAAGAAAATGTTGATCTAGAGAGGGAATTGGATAGAGAGTTAGAGTTATTTAAACAACTTGAATTTGAGCAGAAAGTAGAAGAAACTCTAGATAAAATAACAGAACTAAAAGAAGCACAAAAGAAACTTCAGAAAGAAACTGAAAGTGGTGAAAAAACAAAAGAAGAACTTGCTAAAGAACAAGAGGAGCTCAGTAAAAAAATGGAAGAAATCAAAAAAGATTTGCAAGATTTAAGGAAGAAAAACATGGATTTGGAACAAAAAAATGAATTGCCTAATACTGAAAAATCAGAAGAAGATATAAAGCAGGAAATGCAAAAAAGTAGTGATGCTTTAAAAAAGGGACAAAAGAAAAAATCAAAGAAATCACAGGAAAGTGCTATTGAAAAAATGGAGGAACTTGAAGATAAACTAAAAAGTATGCAAGAAAGTTCTGGAGAAAATAAGCCGAAAGAAGATATGGAAACTTTACGTAAAATTTTAGAGAATTTAGTTACACTTTCATTTGATCAGGAGAGTTTAATTACTAAAGTAAATAACACCCCAAGAAACAGTCCAGAGTTTGTAAAAATGGTACAGCAACAAAACAAATTAGCTGATGATAGTAAGATTATTGAGGACTCATTATTTGCTCTAAGTAAAAGAGTTGTCCAAATTCAAGCTACAATAAATAAAGAGATTGCATCTATTAAAAGTAATATGTTAAAATCAACTAAGGAGCTTGAGAATAGAGATGTAAATAAGGCTGCAGAAAGGCAACAATTTGTTATGACTGCAACAAATAACCTTGCCTTACTATTATCTGAAATATTGGAGCAAATGCAAAAAGATTTAGAAATGCCTCCATCAAAATGCAACAAGCCAAAAAACTGTAATAAACCAAACCCTAACTGCAAAAAACCTTCAATGTCAGAGATGAAAAAAGCTCAGAAGAAACTGAATAAGGAAATGAAAAAAGGGAGAAATGGTAAGAAAGGAAAGGGGAAAAAGAAAGGAGAGAAGCAATCAAAAGAGCTTATGCAATTAGCAAAACAGCAAGAGCAAATAAGAAAACAGTTAATGGAGCTAAGAGATGAGATTGGTGAAAATGGCGAGAAAGGGAAAATTGATAAAATTATTGAGGATATGGAGGAAAATGAAAGAGATATTATCAATAATAGAATTACACAAGAAACTATAAACAGACAAGAAGAAATACTTACTCGATTACTTGAAGCAGAGAACGCTAAGAGGGAACAAGATGAAGACGATAAAAGAAAGGCTACAGAATGGGAATTTGAACCAGATAATACAACTGAAGAATATATGGAATACAAAAAGAAAAAAGAGAAAGAAGAAGAGCTATTAAAAACAACTCCAATTCAACTTACTCCATTCTACAAAAAGAAAGTAAATTCCTATTTTAACTCTTTAATAAAAGAGAACTAATGATAGTATTTGAATACTTAAAAACAGAAGCTATAACAGAAATTAATCAGAATAAAAAATGGTTAAATCAAGTAATTTCAAATGAAGATAAGGAAGAAGGAGATATAACTTACATCTTTTGTAATGATGACTATCTTCTTGAAAAAAATATACGATTCCTTAACCATAATACTTTAACTGATGTCATTACTTTTGATTATTGTGAAGGGAATTCTGTAAGTGGAGATATTTTTATTAGCATTGAAAGAGTAAAAGAAAATTCTGAGGTTTTTAAAGTTGATTTTTTAACAGAATTAAATAGAGTTATGGTGCATGGTTTACTACATTTGCTCGGCTATAAAGATAAAACTGAGAGGGAGTCAAATTTAATGAGAAAGAAAGAAAATTATTATCTTTCTAAATACTGATAATCAAATGGTACTTGAAGAAAAATATGATGTAATTGTTGTGGGGGGAGGTCATGCTGGATGTGAGGCCGCACATGCTGCAGCAACATTAGGGTCCAAAGTTTTGTTAATTACTCAAAATCTAGAAACTTTAGCTAGAATGTCATGTAATCCAGCCATGGGTGGTGTTGCAAAAGGACAAATTATTAGAGAAATTGATGCGCTAGGAGGAATGTCAGGAATTATTACTGATGCCTCTTCAATTCAGTTTAGAATGCTTAATAAAAGTAAAGGGCCCGCAATGTGGAGTCCTAGGGCACAGTGTGATAGAAAATTGTTTGAAAGAGAATGGCGTATGGCTCTAGAAGCAAATAAAAATATTGATTTTTGGCAAGATACAGTTGAAAATATAATAACTAAAAAGGGTTCAACAGTAGGTGTTATTACAAAAATGGGTGTTGAAATTCAAAGTAAATCTGTCATACTTTGTAACGGAACATTTTTAAATGGATTAATTCATCTTGGTAAAAAAAATTACAAAGGAGGAAGGTCTGGAGAGCCGCCAGCTGAAGGAATAACAAAACAACTAATTGAGTTAGGGTTTACTAATGGTAGGATGAAAACAGGAACTCCACCAAGACTTGATGGCAGAACAATTGATTACACTAAAACTGAAGAACAAGCAGGAGATAAAAAACCTGTAAACTTCTCATATCTATCTAACAATCAATTATCTAATCAACATTCTTGCTTTATAACTTACACTTCACCTGAAGTACATAGTATATTAAAAGAAGGTTTTGAAGATTCTCCAATGTTTTCAGGAAGAATAAAAGGTTTAGGCCCAAGATACTGCCCTTCAATTGAAGACAAAATAGAACGATTTTCAACTAAGGAAAGGCACCAGTTATTTATTGAACCTGAAGGAAGAGATACTATAGAAATCTATTTAAACGGATTCTCAACATCATTACCGGAAGAAGTTCAGTTGAAAGCTTTGCGCAAAATTAAAGGTCTTGAAAAAGTAAAAATGTTTAGGGCTGGATATGCAATTGAGTACGATTATTTTCCTCCAACTCAATTAAAACATACACTAGAAACAAAATTGGTCAATAACCTTTTCTTTTGCGGGCAAATAAACGGAACAACTGGCTATGAAGAAGCTGCAGCACAAGGGCTAATGGCGGGAATAAATGCTCACCAAAACACACATAATAAAAAGGAATTCATACTAGGGAGATCAGATGCATATATAGGAGTATTAATAGATGATCTTATAACAAAAGGAACAGACGAGCCCTACAGAATGTTTACTTCAAGAGCCGAATTTAGATTACTATTAAGACAGGACAATGCTGATATTAGACTAACTCAGAAAGGACATGAATTAGGACTTGCTAGTGAAGAAAGACTAAAACGCCTGCAAGTAAAGAAAAGTGAAACTGAAAAATTAATAAAGTTTTTAGAGAAACAAAGTATTGAGCCAAATGATATAAATCCTGTATTAGAAAATAAAGGTACTTCAATTTTAAAACAGAAAGTAAAAATTAAGTCCATACTCTCTAGGCCACATATTTCGATTAAAGATTTATTAGTTTCTAAAGAACTTTCCGAGTTTTTAGAAAATGAAAAATTTTCAATTGAGTCAATAGAACAGGCAGAGATAGAAATTAAATATGGCGGTTATTTAAATAAAGAAAAGGAGTCTGCTGAAAAACTAAGCAGACTTGAAAATATACAAATTATTGAGGGTTTTGAATTTGATAAACTTCATTCAATTTCAACTGAAGGTCGTGAAAAATTAAAAGCTATTCAACCAAAAACAATTGGACAAGCATCACGAATAAGTGGCGTTTCCCCTTCAGATATAAACATATTATTAATCTACTTAGGGAGATGATGTTACTAGATAAATGCCCAGTGTGCAGTGGCAATAGTTTAGATAAGCTTATAGAGTGTAATGACTTTACAACTTCTAAAGAAAATTTTACAATTGTTTCATGTGGAACATGTGATTTTACCTTTACAAACCCCAGGCCTTTAAACGAAAACCTAGGTTATTACTACAAGTCAGACATGTATATTTCCCATACAAATAATTCCAAAGGAATATTTAATTGGCTCTACCAGACAATAAGAAATTATGCAGTAGGGACAAAAGTTGCCTTACTAAAAAGTATAACAAAAGAAGGGAATCATTTAGATATTGGCTGTGGGACAGGTGAATTTTTAAATGCTTGCAAAAATGCTGGATACGCAACAAAAGGTATCGAACCATCAGAACTAGCAAGAACTCAAGCTAAAAACAATTACAATCTTGTAGTTAGCGACAATACTGACTTAACTCAGTTTAGTGAAGAAGAATTTGATAGCATAAGCATGTGGCACGTACTAGAGCATATCCCAAACTTAAATGAAACAATTTCACAATTTCAGAATATACTCAAGCCAAATGGAAAGATTATTATTGCTGTTCCTAACTATAAAAGCTGGGACGCAAGCTACTACAAAGAATTCTGGGCCGCATGGGATGTTCCAATACACTTATGGCATTTTTCAAAATCTACAATTGAAAAGATTTTCAAAAATCATGAATTTAGTTTGAGGAAAACCAAACCAATGATATTTGATTCTTTCTATGTTTCATTATTAAGTGAAGAATTTAAAATAGGAAAAAAGAATTTTATCAAAGGATTTGCAATTGGATTGATCTCTAATTTAATTGGTGTCATTTCGAAAAGAGGACATTCAAGCACTATTTATGTGTTTGAAAAGGAAAATTAAGCATTTAAATCGTTTCTAAGCAAAAAATAACTACACCTAAGGTATTAACACATTTTTTTTAAAATCTTTGAAACTTTAATAAATAGTGCAATTAATTGATTGCCAGTGCATTGCTGATGTTTTGCAATTTTTATATAAAAAATTGTATTTTTGTTAAATGAAAATAAGACTTACAATACTGTTTGGATTCATCTCAATAATTAGTTTTTCTCAATGTTTTGCTCCAAGCACACTTTTTGCTTCTAACATTAATTATTACAATGCAGAAGTAAATTGGAATTCAACAAACGGAACTTATCAATATAAAATTAGATATAAAATTATTGGGTCAGCTAGCTGGTCATATAAAAACAATATCGATTCTATTATCAACCAAAAATTACTTACAAATTTAATTCCATTAAGTGATTATATCTGGCAAATTAGAAGTCATTGTGACACAATAAATAGCAATACTTCAAATTGGTCAGTTACCGATACATTTTATACAAATACCACCCTGTACCCAACAACAAACACTCTGTCAACAACTAATATCAACTACAATAATGCTGTTGCAAACTGGGATACTTTAAGTAATGCAAATAGATATAAAATAAGATACCAACAAATCGGAACCGGTAGTTGGTCTAATTTGGGGCCAATATACAATCCAAATTCAAGCATTACAATCCCTCTATTACAACAAAACACCACTTACGAATGGCAAGTAATGTGTTATTATGATACAACTAATTTATTAGCTTCTTTGTGGTCAATTTCTGACACATTTACAACACCCTCATTTGTAGCTGCTCCATTTAACCCTATAGTAATAAATACACTTTCTAACACACAATGTAACACGTCATCTGAACTGACATTAATAGTAAGTCAAGAGGCTGATGAGCCTGATATAGGCACAAGTATTATTACTTCAGACGGAGGGAGTTTTGATATAACCTCTATTAACTCAGGAGACTCTGTAGGCTTTGCAATAATGACTACTAGCACACAAAATATTACCGCAACATTAAAAGCAGGAATAGTTGCAGGACAGAATTATGCTATTATAAATTCATACGATAGTGCTGGGATATTGATTGGGTTTTTCTCAATTGAGAATGACAATGGAGGCATAAAAGTCAGTTCAACATCACCAAATGATGGAAATAATTATACAAGTGGCTTTATAAGTGAAATACACTTCACAAATCTATTTATTAATCCAAATATAGATGGACCACTTTATTTTTATGCTAACATTAACTCTGAACTAAACGATCAGTTTAATGATATTGATACAGTTCAAATATGGTGTAATTCTTCAAGTATTTCAGAAAACAGTAGTGAAAAAAATCTGATTGGCATTTATGATATTTTTGGAAGAGAAATTCCTGAAACACAAAATAAGCTTCTATTTTTCAAATACACTGATGGGACCATAGAAAAGAGGTTTTTATTGAAATAATAGTGACCTAGGGAGGATTCGAACCCCCAACCCTCAGAGCCGAAATCTGATATTCTATCCTGTTGAACTACTAGGCCTTTTGGCAAAAATAGTATAAGTTTTAATACCACAATT
>Ga0209495_1003019_pt1 | contig 10585 bp, 9 predicted proteins | sample EN1Hudsemesocosm_FD_184629 | JGI IMG/M metagenome (GOLD analysis project Ga0209495, IMG submission 184629) | Methane-oxidizing microbial communities from mesocosms in the Hudson Canyon - EN1E Hudson Canyon (SPAdes) (version 2) | ecosystem: Environmental > Aquatic > Marine > Cold seeps | place... | reverse complement strand
TATTATTACTCTCTATATATAAATTTAAACAGGGTAAATAACTAAAACAATAGCAAGAAAGTTAATAGATTAAATAGTTATTAAGAATCTGTTAATAACTGATTACTAGATGTTTAGCGTTAAACTTTTAACCTATAACAACTTAGATTTTCTAAATAGTTAGTTGTGAAATATTTAGTGAGTAGAAATGCAATTGATGTATCGCCAATATTGATAGTTTTATTATAATTAATTTTCTTATAGGTGACATCACTCATATTTTACCGTTAACTAATAGATTCATACCGTTAACTAAATTTCTTAGTATAAGAATAAATGTTTTTCTTAAATTGTGAGTTAATCCTTGGAAATACAGCAATTTAAGTCCTGCTTAGATGCATTAAAATGGCTGTTCAGGTAGCTAAGAAGTGTATTGGAGCCTCTTAGTGTTGTTTTCAGGATAAACTAAATCCCCTCAGATGATGAAAAAACTGATATACCTCCTTTTATTGTTCCCATTTATCTGTTTTGGACAGGTACCACAGTCTATGAGTTATCAGGCTATGGCAATGGATGACAATGGTTTTGAGATTGCTCAAACTCAGATTAGTATTCAAGTATCAATTCTTGAAGAGACACCCTCTGGGTTAGTTTCCTTTGTTGAGGAGCACACTGTTACGACAGATGCCTTTGGGATGTTCTCTATTAATATTGGAGAGGGAAACAGTGATGATGATTATGCCTCTGTAGACTGGTCTAAGTCAAACTTTCTTAAAGTTGAACTTGATGAGGATATGGATGGGATTTACACTTTAATGGGAGTCTCTGCTTTTAACTCTGTCCCTTACTCTTACATGGCAGAGAATGTTATGAATCCAGAGGATTTAATGGATAACCTAGGAGACCATACAGCCACTCAGACCTTAGATATGGACTCTAATTACGTCTCTCAAGTGTTAGCTCCAGAATTACCCTTGGATGCTGCTAACAAGCAGTATGTGGATGATATGATTGGGGACATTACTACAGGGGCTGGGGAGATAATTCATTATAAATTAAATAATCCATTTGATTTAGATCAAGTGTCTAATTGTTTATATAATGACCAAGATTGTAGACTTATTACTGTAGTCCCAAATAATAAAATTATCATAGTTAAATCCCAAGCAGCACGTTTTATATCCTCAACAAATCAGACAAATTCTAATTTTGAGCGTCTAAACATTTCAATATTCTCAAGTGCATATAATCAGTTTTATGGTGTTGGAAATAGCGACCAAAAAGATTATGTTGGTTTTCCTGGAGACTCAATTTCAGTTGACATTACAGATATTTTGGAAGGCGATAAAATTTTTGGAGTTTACTACCAATACACCGTCTCAGCAAACCAAATTGATGATAACACCACATCCTACTCCATGGTTAGTTTAGATGAGGGGGCATCCTCTTCAGGGGGAGCAATTACAGAAGGGACAGGAGGTTCTAGTAGTCAGGGAGGCTATATGATTTCTGAGGTGTCTGAGGAGGCACTCGTATTTGCAGAGGCGATGTCTTACTGCAGAAATTTAGAAGAGGGTGGATATACTGATTGGTATCTACCAACTATTGAGGACTTACTATCTGCATTTGGAGGTAAATTAATTAATGACATAGACCCTAATGAATCATCTAATGTCTGGACTACAACACCAATGACTGAATACTCAGTAAGTGCTTGGAGATATTTAAGTTTTAGTTTATCATCATATGGCTTTGATTATACTAATAATACATATAATTCCACAAGAAATTCTATTTGTATACGAAAAAACTAACATGAAACATTTACTATACATACTATTACTATTCCCCCTAATAGCCTTTAGTCAGGCACCACAAGGCATAAACTATCAAGCAGTAGCTTATGATAGTGATGGCTTTGAGCTATCTAATAAAGAGGTTGGAGTTCGGATTTCCATTGTTGAGGGTAGTGCATTTGGAACACCACAATTGGTAGAAGAGCATGATGTTCTTACAACAGAGCAAGGTCTATTTTCCCTTATCATAGGACAAGGTGCTTTACTTGGTGGAGAGGTGGAAACTCTTCTAGATATTCCATGGGGTTCAAACACTTACTTCCTTAAAATAGAATTAGACACAGAGAATAATGGCTCTTATATGGACTTTGGAACACAACAATTTATGAGTGTTCCTTATGCCTTGTATTCAGAATCAACTGGAGATAAAAACGACGCAGATTTCGATCCTGAAAATGAACTTCAATTATTAAGTATTAATGAAGATACTATTTTTTTAACTGAGGGAGGGTATATTAATTTACCAGAAACCTTCAGTGGACATTATGATAGTTTAACTGGCACTCCTCAAAATGTTAGCCAATTCATAAATGATGCTGGTTATTTAACTCAGGCAAATCAGTTTGGTGGTTCGATGCCATCATGGGTGTTTAATACTGGAATGTGTTCTGATAACATACCTTCTGTCATTAAATCAACAAATGATACAGTTAGTAATGGAAATATAAGTTTAAATGGAGACCATTCTTTTTGCAATTTCACTTTAAATGAAGGCCACACGCTTACAATTGATGGTAATTATTTAATTTTAAGAGTTTCCGATACACTTACAATAAATGGAACGATTGATGGTATAGGTAAAATTTCAACAACCACTGTTGAGGGAGGAGTAAGCGGTGGTAATGGAAGTGGTTGTGGAGGTGTTGTACATCCTTATAATTCAACTAATTATTCAGGAGGATCTTCACAGAGTATAATCAATAGCATAATTATTTCCAGTAATGGATCTCAAGTCTCTAACCAACATTATTTTACCCCAATTATATTAAATCAAAGCTTATTATATGGATCAAATGGAGGCACTGGATGTAGCGTGTCTTATTCGGGAATCGATGGTTTGACTGGTGGTGCAGGTGGTGCAGGTTTGATTTTAATTTGTAATAACTTGATCTTTAATGGTGAGATTAATTTAAGCGGTAGTAATGGAAGTGATGCGCTATCAAATAATTCAGGCTCTAACTCTAGTAATTGGTTAAAAGGTGCAAGTGGAGGAGGTGGAGGAGGCTCAATCATAATTAATGCAAATCAAGTTTTATCTAATACTGGTAACATAATTAATTTTGGAGGAATTGGAGGAATAGGTACTTCTTATACATGTTTATCTTACAACAACATTTTAAGTAGTAGTGATGCAAGTAACGGAGGAAATGGTTTTATTCTATGGTTAGGTGATCAATAATTATTATTCGTTTATAATTGTAAAAAGTCTATGAAAAAACTACTAACATACAGCATCCTAGCACTATCGATTGGTGCTACTGCGCAGACCCTTCAAAGGGACGTTGTTGCCTCTATGGGGGACACACAAACTAATGGTAACGTAACTCTTAGCTACACCGTAGGACAGCCTATTTCTGGCTTTATTGGAGAAACCAACAAACTATCTCAAGGCTTCCAACAGAATACTGTAGCCTATCAGGATATAGATCTTAGAGAGGGTTGGGGAATGGCCTCTGCTAGAGTTCGTCCTTATGCCAAAGAAATGGTGGAGGTATACTCCGATGTGGTAGATGGCCTATTAATAGCAAAAGATAATAATGGAAATGTTTATATGCCTGAGTTTGGCTTTAATGGTATTGGAGATTGGGACTTCTTCCAAGGTTACCAGTACAAAATGAGTGATCCTTATACCCTAACTGTTAGAGGTAGTAGAGTGATTCCAGAGTTAAACTCTGTTACTCTATTATCAGGTTGGAATATGATGTCCTACCTTAGAAAAGATGCTGCAGATATTGCTGTTACAATGGAATCTATAGTAGATGATGTCATCATTATTAAAGACGAAGATGGTTCTGTATATATGCCAGAGTGGGGCTTTAACGGTATTGGAAACTTTAACCAAGGGATAGGATACCAGGTAAAAACATTAAATGAAACCACCTTTACCTTCGCCCCTAATAATGATGGACTTAGACTAGAGCAAAATAACCATGCAGCAATAGCTAAAAACACCAAACGTTTTGCACGTCCTGTAAACACAGGAAGTAACCATACGGTATTGGTCTTAGAGTCTGCCTGGGATGAGGATATTAGAGAGGGAGATGAATTAGCAGCATACGACAAGGAAGGAAATATGGTTGGTAGTGTAGCCCTTCAACAGGGGCATAACTCTATTGCTGTATGGGGAGATGACGAGTATACTGAAGAAAAAGAAGGCTTAGAAACTGCAGAGCTATTCTCATTAGTTCTTTACAAGGAATACTCTGATGAGATGATCACCTTAAAAGTATCAGACTTTGAAAGAGGAAGTAATGCCTTTATCAAGGATGGTATGACAGTTATTGCAGGCTTTCAGCAAGAGGCAGTTATCACTCAAGAGATGGAGTTATTTCAAAACGTTCCTAATCCAGTAAGATCAAATACAGAAATAGGTTTCTTCTTACCAGAAGATACAAAGGCAACAATTACTCTAACAAATAGTATAGGGCAAGAGGTTGTAACGATAACAGATAAGGACTACGAGAGGGGGTGTCACAGTGTGAACCTAGAGAGGGAAACCTTATCAAGTGGGATGTATTTCTACAGCCTTAAAACCCCTGCAAAGACCCTAACAAAACAACTAACCCTTATAGAATAGATTATGAAGGATGTATTACTTTTTGTAACCCTGTTAGTAGGGAGTGTTTCTTTTGGGCAGACTATTTCTATTAATGGTTCATTGCATTCCACCAATGGAGATAACACCTTTCCAATATGGGTAGAAGAGGGAACAACAATTCAACCTAATTCTCCTATCAAGTCAATCTCAATTAAGGAGTTTAACGTTGTACCAAATTCAAATGGGAATGACTTAGTATTTAATAAAACAGTTTTAGTTTATAGTGATAGTGTTTCATCAGTTCCTGAAGGGAAAACATGGAAATTAGAATCCATTCAAAATGGATTGCAAATAGGTGATGAGCATGCTGGAGGGGTTGTCTTTTATCTCGATGGAAATGGCGGAGGTAAAGTTTTTTCTAAATATACTATAACATATAATTCTTGGAGCTATGGAGTTGAATATTGTGAAGATTTAATTACAAGTGGTTTTGATGATTGGTTCCTTCCTTCAAATACTGACTTAGTTCAAATAGCTCTACTTAATGGATATAGTAATTTAGGATATTCAGGTTACAGTTGGTCTAGTAGTAGTGAAAATTGGGCAAGCTCTTCTTGGTCTATTGATATTGTTTCTGGGAATGCTACGAATAATGGTTCAACTTCAATGCTATCTATTATCCCAATAAGACAATTTTAATTTACTAATATGAAAAACTTAATCTACATATTAATCTTCCTCCCAAGTCTCCTTTTCTCTCAAGAGACAAAGAATATGGAACTTGTTGGGGTGAGGAATATCGAAATAACTGGAGATATGGAGCCTTATCAAACAACTTTTACAATTGATTCAGGGATAGTTTATAAACTTATTTCATTTTCACATAATAACTTAAATGATGGGAGTATTAGAATTAACGGCAACTATATCTTTCATGGCTATTCTTTCGCTTCACCTTTACCTATTTGGTTATCAGAAGGAGAGCATTCGATTACAATTGGTAGTCAATTTAATCAAGTATCTGCAACTCTATACGGTCTCGAATTTAAACTAACAACCCCATGAAAAAACTACTATACTTAATCACCCTAGTGACAACGGTATCCTTCGCTCAAGAGGGAATATCCTATCAAGCTATTGCTTACGACAACAATGGCTTTGAGATGTCTAATCAAGAGATTCAACTTCAACTTAGTATCCTTGGAGATTCTATAAATGGCTCTGCAGAGTATGTGGAGGGACATACTGTAACCACAAATGACTTTGGTCTATTCTCCATCGTTATTGGTTCAGGAGTTACTGAAGGGAATATGTCTTCTGTAAATTGGAAGAGTCCTAAGTTCTTGAAGGTAGAGATGCAAGATGGTGAGGAGATGACAACCCTTGGAGTGTCACAGTTCCTATCTGTCCCTTTCTCTTACTACTCTCAAAAGTCAGCTGACACAGAGCGATTAAAAACCTTAATGTACTTGTCTAATGGTTTCTAGGATACTTATATCGATAGCCCTACTATGTAGTAGTGTTGCAATGTCTCAAGAGGAGAGTGCCCTAAAGTTTAATCAAGTTTTGTTGGTTGAATTAACAGCAGAAGGTATTGCGGTCCCCGAGGGGAAAGTATGGAAGGTTGTATCTGCTGTATCTGATATTGAATTTAATAATAGTAATGGTACAAGTGCTTCAATATCATATTTTGTTCTTAATAATGAATTTCATGCTGATTTGATGATGGCAGGTTCTGCTTATCATCAGACTTCATTTTCTAATTGTTCTTTGTTTCCAATGTGGCTTCCACCTGGGTCAATATTAAGTTCAGGTCTATATGTTTCAGCATTAAGTATCATAGAATTCAACACAGACTAACATGAAGAAGGTAATATACATCATAGCCCTATTATTAGGGACAACGACAATGGCTCAGACCATCACTGTGAATGGAACCCCTATGCTGGTCTCTGATGACATCTCTTTCCCTTTTTGGTTGGAGAGTGGGTCAAGTATAAGTCCAGAGGTTCCTGTATCCTCCATCTCAGTATTGGAGTTTAATATTGTCCCAAATAACAATGGGAATGACATGGTCTTTAATCAGGTGATCTCTGTAGGCTCCAGTGCAATCGTCCCAGAGGGGAAGACCTGGAAGGTGGAGTCTGTATTGATGGAGAATCAGGAGTTTGTAGTTGACTCATCAAATACAAGTTTAGATTCTGCATTTGTGGCTGCTATGATTGCTGAGGCTTTGGGGTCAGATATAAATAATTCTGATTTAGATATTACTGTTTCTACTTTCGGTGATACATTGACAATTAATGGTGAAAGTGTTGTTGTCCCTGGTGTTAGTTTTGAAAATGTAATCCCTGAATTTGGTTCAGTTACAGATATTGATGGAAATACATATCAAACGATTAGCTATGGAAATGTTGAATGGATGACTGAAAATTTGGATGTTACTCATTATAATGATGGAACATTAATTACACCTAATTGTGAATGTAACCAAAATAATTACACTTGTGATCCTAGATGGTGTTATTATAATAGTGATATACAGTACAGTATAGATTATGGAAAACTCTATGTTGGTTACACAATTATGAACTCTGCAAATATATGTCCAACTGGTTGGCATGTGTCAACAAAGGAAGATTGGGCTACCATTATTGATTTATTCGCTATTAATGGTGATGGTTTTGATTATGATTTGGAGTGGGGAACTTATGGGGGTAGTTCTGGAGATATTACACATTTATTAGAAGATGGTTCAAACCAAAGTTATTTATCTCTTCAAAAAGGAGGTTATAACAACTGGGATGGAATTGGTAGTGGTATGGGATCAATGTCAAGCTGGCTTACACCCCATGAAAACAATTCTAATTCTATAAGTGGAATAACTCTATATGTTAGTAGTGATGGATATTATTATTTAACTCCTAGTGGTGGTTCGATGTATGAGTTTAGATATATTCGTTGTGTAAAGGATTAATTTAAACATATGAAACATCTCCTGCACATATTATTCTTCCTTATCCCAATCTTGGCTTTCCCTCAAGGGATACCACAAGGGATCAGTTATCAAGCTGTCGCTTATGATAGTGAGGGCTTTGAAATCTCCAATCAGGACATCTCTGTAAGGTTAGGGATCCTTTTAGGGGGAGTGGATGCAGAGGCTTCATATACAGAGGTTCACTCTGTTACAACAGATGATTTTGGTTTATTCTCCTTGGTTATCTCTCAGGGGGAGACCTCAGATACTTTCTCCTCTATTAATTGGGAGGAAGGGGCTTATTTGAAGGTTGAGGTAGATGCCAATTTAGATGGGGAGTATAGTGTTATGGGGGTATCCTCCTTTAATGCTGTTCCTTATGCTTTGTATGCACCTACAGATAATAGAGTTGATAGTTTAGTTAGTTTATTTGAGTACAAGTTTGAATTGATGAATAGACCTCTTCAAGAGTCGTTGGATATGGGTGTTTCGATTGTGCAATTGTATGCTGTTGGTTTTGAAATGAATGATTTTATTGGTTTAATCTATCAAGGAGGTTTAATATTATATGTAGATGAAACAGGACAGCGAGGATTGGTTGCTTCAGAGGTAGATTTAGAAGGAACATATGAATGGGGTTGCAGTCAAATTAATGTTAATGGCGCAAATGACACTATTCTAGGCTCAGGTTACCAAAATACCATCGATATATTAAGCCAAGGATGCTTAACTGAAAATGGAGGTTTAACAGCAGCTAGTGCAGCCAGTAATTTTGAATTTGATGGTTTTACAGACTGGTATTTACCTTCACTACTTGAGCTTAATTTAATACATAATACAATTGGGCATGGTTCATTAAATTACAATGTAGGGGGAGTATTGTTTGGTGATTATTGGTCTTCTTCAGAAAGTGATTATGATTCGTCCGCAAAGAGTGTTTCAATGGATCAAGGTTACTCATTGTCATCTTCAAGTAAAACCAGTTTACACAATGTCCGACCAATTAGAACCTTTGGTAATTGGACAATGGGCTGTATGGACGAAACAGCTTGTAACTACAACCCTGAGGCTAATATGGCTGATGACTCTTGTGAGTATCCTGAACAAGGCTATGACTGTGAGGGTAATATTACAGCTGAAATAGGTGATATATTTGAAGGAGGTTATTTGTTTTACTTAGACGAAACAGGAGAGCACGGGTTGGTAGCAGCACTTGACGATTTAGAAGGGGAATATGATTGGGGATGTAATGGAATTCAAGTTGATGGTGCAGATGGAACTGATATTGGTACTGGACAACAAAATACTTCAGATATATTGGCAGGATGCACAGAAACACCAATAGCAGCAAGTGAAGTTTTAGCTTATGAATACAATGGGTATAGTGATTGGTATTTACCTTCTAAAGATGAGCTTATAGAAATCTGGACCACCATTGGAAATGGTGGTCCAGATGGTAATATAGGAGGTTTTTATAACGGTTGGTATTGGTCTTCCTCGGAGTGCAATATTTATGGAGCTTGGCTCGTCTTGTTCACTAATGGTGAAGTCGGAGAGCCTACTGAGAGTAGTAATGGCTTGGTATGTCCCATCCGCACCTTCTAACAACTAACTATGAAAAAACTACTTTATATATTACTATTTGTTCCTCTTGCTCTGTTTGGGCAGGAAAATGACCTTTATCATATTCCTGATACAGCATTTTTATCCTTATTACAAGCTAATCACCCAGATGTTATCTATAATGATTCTCTTGATATTTTATCTGCTTCAAATTTGAGTAATTTACATATTCATAATTATAATTCTTATGATACTATTTATGATACTAATTATAGTGTATATAACCTTGATGGGTTACAGTATTTTTACAATTTAGATTCTTTGAAGATTACTTCTTGTTCAATCACAAGTTTACCTAACATTTCTAATTTGAGTAATCTAACATACCTGCAGATAAGTCATAACTCTTTACTAAGTAATATTCCTGACTTATCTGATTTGAGTAATTTACAAACGTTGATGATTAACCAAAATTTAATAGATATTTTCCCTGAACTACCGATTAATCTAAAAAACTTAATCATTTTTGAGTTAAATTCTTCGTTACCTAATTTAAGTAACCTATCTGTACTAGAAGATTTAGGGTTTTGGGGAACATCATTGACAAATTATCCACAAGATTTTCTTTATGGTTTAGATAATTTAACCTCCTTAACTTTTCAATATAGTCATAATTTAACTGACTTACCTGACCTGACTACTCTTGATAATCTATCATTTTTCGGGTTGGTTGATTGTCCTGAATTAGTATCTATACCTGATTTGTCTAATTTAAATGATTTAGCTGAGTTTAGAATACAGATGGGTACAAGTTTAACCTCTGTTTCTGACCTACCTGACAACTTATCTATATTATCATTTCAGAATACCCCATTTTTAACACAAATATCTGAATTACCAATTGGACTTGAATATTTTGAATTATTTAATACTGGAATAGAAAGTATTCCTGAGCTTATTAGTTTAACAAACCTTGTAGAACTTAAAATTGTATATAATGATAATTTAGGAATAATACCAGACTTACCTCTAAGTTTGGAAACTGCTGTCATTATTGGGAACGAAAATTTAATTTGTATCGGAACATATCCTGAATCATTTGAATCTTCACTTGGGCAATACCCTAAATGTTCAGATGGAATTATTTATCAATTAAACGAATTATTTGATGCATGGAATGTATCTATTGATTTAAGTGAAGGATGGAATATGTTTGGTTATGGTTGTCCTAACCCTATAGAGGTTGCTGAAGGCCTCTCTAACCACACAGAAAGTATAGCAATAGTAAAAGACAACAATGGCTCTGTATACATGCCTGAATTTGGCTTTAATGGTATTGGAGACTTCACCCCAGGCTTTGGCTATCAGATTAAGCTTACAGAGGCTATAGAAGGCTTTAGTTTATGTAATTGGTATGTCAATTATATCCCTATAGATACTATTATCTCATTA
>Ga0209495_1003017_pt1 | contig 10587 bp, 8 predicted proteins | sample EN1Hudsemesocosm_FD_184629 | JGI IMG/M metagenome (GOLD analysis project Ga0209495, IMG submission 184629) | Methane-oxidizing microbial communities from mesocosms in the Hudson Canyon - EN1E Hudson Canyon (SPAdes) (version 2) | ecosystem: Environmental > Aquatic > Marine > Cold seeps | place... | reverse complement strand
AGCATGTGGAGAAGCGCTGGGTATTGCTGAAGTAGCGGATGTTTATGCAACGCTTTTAGCTGCATTAGCTGAAGGCAGTTCCGTTGATCTTGATATCAGTCAATTAGAACGTGTTGATGCAGCAGCATTGCAAATGCTTTACGCATTTGCAAAAGAACTAGCAACACAGGGTTCGTCATTAACATGGACAACACCGAGTGAAGCATTCAGCCGAAGTGCCAGATTATTAGGCTTGGAAGAACTAATAAATTTGGGTAGTAATGGCCAGGAGCTTGCACAGTGAAGCTCATCAATCATTTAATAATCAACTTTCAGGCAGCATTCTTAATGCTGTTTGCAGATAGGAGAGCACTACCATGGCAAAAATTTTAGCAGTTGATGACTCAGCTTCTATGCGCCAAATGGTTGCCTTCACCCTAAAAGGTGCAGGCCATACAGTCACTGATGCTGCTGATGGCAAACAAGCGTTAGATATAGCCAAAACGCAGTCATTTGATTTAGTACTAACGGATATAAATATGCCTGTGATGGACGGCATTACGTTGACCAAAGAATTACGTGCTTTACCGTCATATCGATTTACCCCTGTACTGGTACTAACGACGGAAGCCGGAGGAGATAAAAAAAGTCAAGGGAGGGCGGCAGGAGCGACAGGTTGGCTGGTCAAACCTTTCAACCCTGAACAATTGTTATCTACAGTTAACAAAGTGCTTGGCTAAATAATCCCTTAAATTAGCGATTTATGATGATTTCATAGGGATAGTTCGCTCTGAATTTACTAGGAATAACTTATGAGTATTGATATTTCACAGTTTCATGATGTATTTTTCGAGGAAAGCTTCGAAGGGCTAGATGCCATGGAAAGTGGCTTACTTAATCTTGAAGATGGCGCCGCGGATATAGAGGAGATCAATACGATTTTCAGGGCCGCACACTCGATAAAAGGTGGGGCAGGCACCTTCGGTTTTATGGCCGTTTCAGAATTCACCCACAAAATGGAAACTTTGTTGGATGAAATGCGTAATGGCCAGCGTGAAGTTACTCCAGAATCAACAAATGTATTGCTTGAAGCCGTCGATGTATTGCGTGAAATGCTCACGGCGGTACAGCAAGATAAAGACACGGACGATGCAAGAATTGCACTGGTTTGTGAGCAACTTGATGACATGTTAGGCGGTGACGAAAGTAGTGATATAGAACAAGAAAGTGAGACGGCCTCTACGGATAGTGATGGTGACCAACCCATCGGCTGGAAAATCAACTTTCGACCTCATTTGCATATGTTGCAAACAGGGAATGACCCAGTTCGTTTGTTGCGTGAACTTGAGAGTTTGGGTGAATTATCGGTAAACCTTGATGAATCTCAACTACCTCTTTTCTCAGATTTAGAACCTGAAGACAGTTACCTTGCTTGGCAAATGGAGCTTATTAGCGACGTTGCAAAAGAAGACGTTGTGGAAATTTTTGAGTGGGTGGAAGATGATTGTGACTTAACGATCGAAGCGCTATTTTCCACAGCAGAAACATCAGCTGAAATGAGTGAAGCAGAATCAGCAGTTGCAGAGCCAGCTGAGAGTGCTGTTGCAATAGAAGTAACGCAGCTTGCCGCTGAAAAAACCGAAACCAAACAAAAATCTTCAGCAGCGCCTGTTGCCGCTTCGATTAGAGTCGGCACTGACAAAATAGACTCGTTAATTAATATGGTAGGTGAGCTTGTTATTACGCAGTCCATGTTAAGCCAAGTCGGCGATAACTTCACTGAAGAGATGCTGCCGCAGTTGATAGATGGCCTAGCTCAGTTGGAACGAAATACCCGCGAAATGCAAGAAGGTGTGATGCGAGTTCGCATGTTGCCGATTAGTTTTGCGTTTAATCGTTTTCCACGATTAGTGCATGACTTAACGGATAAAAGTGGTAAGAAAGTTGATTTAAAACTCACTGGTGAGCAAACAGAATTAGATAAAACGGTGATGGAAAAAATAGGTGATCCTTTAGTTCATCTAGTGAGAAATTCACTTGACCATGGTTTAGAAACACCAGAAGTGAGACTCGCCGCGGGCAAAAATGAAACGGGCCTGTTGAATCTTAATGCCTATCATCAAGGCGGCAATATTGTTATCGAAATTGAAGATGATGGTGCTGGCCTTAATGAAGAAAAAATATTTAATAAAGCCGTAGAAAAAGGCTTGGTAAACGCAGACGATAAATTAAACCCTGAAAAAATCCATGAACTTATTTTCATGGCGGGATTTTCAACCGCCGATGTTGTTAGTGATATATCCGGCCGTGGTGTTGGCATGGATGTGGTGCGTAAAAATATTCACAGTTTAGGCGGTAGTATTGAAATTGCTTCCGAAAAAAATGTCGGCACCAAATTTACTATTCGCCTGCCATTGACCTTAGCGATTATGGATGGCCAAACCATTCGGGTTGCAAATGAAAACTATATTCTGCCGTTGATCTCGATTGTTGAATCCATAGAAATTAAGGATACCGATATTAAACAAGTCTCAGGCAAAGGTGAGTTATACAAGCTCAGAGATGATTATGTGCCGGTGATTAGATTGTATGAGGTCTTTAATATTGAACCACAAATAACCGATCTGGAAGATGGGTTATTGGTTGTAGTTGAAGGTGATGGTCAAAAAGTAGGCTTATTTATTGATGACTTGTTAGGTCAACAACAAGTGGTGATTAAAAGCTTAGAAACAAATTATCGCAAAGTAGTCGGATTGTCTGGCGCTACCATTTTGGGTGATGGCACCGTGGCATTAATTCTGGATGTACCAGGACTCATATCCTTATATCGTGAGCCATCATCTAAAAAAGGCTTAGTTAAACCTGAGCGTGCGGCCTAGGAGAAAAGCATGAGTGATGAAGAACTACAGGTAAATGACTCGCTGGATGTAATTAGTGAGATAGAAGACGGTGCTGAGCAATTTCTGACCTTTATTTTAGGTGATGAAGAATATGGCGTTGAAATTCTACGGGTACAAGAAATAAAAGGTTGGGACACAGTCACGAACATTCCAAATTCACCCCATTATTTATGTGGTGTCTTGAATCTGCGAGGCACCATCGTGCCGGTTGTTGATTTGCGACTGCGTTTTGAGATGGCGGAATGTGAATACACAGCAACCACTGTCATTGTTGTATTAAATATTGAAGGTGAAACACAACGCACAGTCGGCATTGTTGTGGATGGTATGTCAGACACCCATAACGTTATTCCGAGTGATATCAAACCTTCACCAGATTTTGGCAACACGATTAAAACAGATTACATCACGGGCTTGGTCACCCTTGGTGACAATATGGTGATGTTACTAGATATAGACCGTTTATTGAGTGTAGAGGCAATTGGGTAATTTTAAGATGGGTTTAGGTTAATAATTTTGAGTCGAGTGATTGCAGTTATGAATCAAAAAGGTGGCGTGGGGAAAACAACAACAACCATAAATCTTGGCCACGCGCTCGCGCTCGCCGGTAAAAAAGTGACCTTATTGGATATGGATCCTCAAGGACAAGTGGCTACCGGTTTAGGATTTAACAATGAGCAAGGTGGTTTAGACGAAGTGTTATTGGCGGGGGAAGCATTAGATAACATGGTGATATCAGCACGAGAAAGACTTGATGTCGTGCCGGCAGGCCGTAGTTTGAGTGACTTTGAACATGTTACCAGTGGCGGTTCATCGCGAGGCCAAAAACTAAAACAGGCTATCGAGGAATCCTCATTAGTCAATCAAGATTTTGTATTGATCGATTGCCCGCCATCATCAGGTTTATTAGGCATTAATGCGATGTTTGCTGCCGATGAATTAATTGTCCCGGTATCGGGTGATTATCTGTCATTGCAAGGATTATCACGCATGATGCAGATCTTAAAACGAGCCGAATCTATGATCGGTCGCAAACTAAATTTGTGGTTAGTGTCTACACGTATGCAGATGCGACGCCGTTTAACACAAGAAGTAAGAAGCAGAATTTTAAAATATTTTCCTGGACGCGTTTTTAATACGGTGATTCGTGAAAATGTTTCCTTGGCAGAAAGCCCAAGTTTTGGAAAAACAATATTTGATTACAAGAGCTCCAGTGCTGGCGCAGAAGATTACCAGTCACTGGCAGAAGATTTATTAAGTGGGAGAACCAGCTAATGGCAGAGAAAAAAACACCGATGGGCGATGATCCCTTAGCGTGGTTAGCGGAAGATGATGAAGCACCAAAGGCAAAAAAAGCATCCGCAAAACGCACACGGGTAAGACGCAGCAATGCGGCTACTAAAACCACTAAATCTAAAACTAAAACAGCAACCGAAATAGTGGAAGAAACCTTTGCTGCTTTGGCACCGCAAGGCGATGTTTTAGCGACACGTTTTTATGAACGTTTGTTTGAACAATATCCTGAAACAGGACCGTTGTTTGAGGATATATCGGTAGCAGGTCAGGAAAAGAAACTTCTGGCGTCGTTAGTGTTATTAGTACAAAACCTACGTAATACAGATGTATTGGTTGAGTATTTGCAAGGCCTCGGGGCGCGTCATGTGCAGTACGGCGTGACAGAAGAAGATTACCCCAAGGTGGCAGAAAATTTATTAGCAGTGTTGGAAGAATTTGCAGGTGAGCTTTGGACACCTGAAGTGAAGGCGGCTTGGGGAGAAACCCTAAATACAGTCGCTACTATTATGTTGGAAGCATATGAGCCGATGGAGGCAAATAATATGGCAATTTCAGATAAGCAAGCAGAAGAACTGGCCCGGATGAGTTCAGCAGTAAATGGCTCAGCTACTGCGATGATGATGATCAATCGTGATTTCGAAATCACTTTCATCAATGATGCAACGCTAACTATGCTGCGCCCTTATGTCGATACTTTAGAAGACGTGTTCCCTGGTTTTGACTTAGACAATTTGCTGGGTGTAAATATTGATATCTTCCATAAAGCGCCAGCCCATCAACGTAAGTTATTAGCGGATCCAACAAACTTACCGTATCAAACAGATATTCAAGTAGGGCCGTTGAGTTTTAACTTAAACGTCTCCGCGATGATGGATGGCAAAGACTACATTGGCTGTGCCTTAGAGTGGGCCAATGTTACCGATGTACGGGCCAAAGAAGCTGAAGTAGTGCGGTTGTCGGGTACGGTCGAGGGCGCTAAAACTTCAATCATGATGATTGATCGTGACTTTGTTGTTACATATGCAAATAAATCGACGATCGATATGTTAACTGAGTATGAAGATACATTAAGAGAAGTATTTCCTGCCTTTAAAGTAGCGGATCTTATCGGTGCAAATATTGACCAATTTCATAAAAATCCGGCACATCAGCGTAAATTATTAGCAGATCCAGCAAATTTACCTTACAACACCGATATTGAAGTAGGACCACTGAGCTTTAATTTAAATGTGACTGCGATTATGGATGCAGATGGTGACTATATCGGAACGGCCTTAGAGTGGGCAAACAATACAGAAGCGAAAAATATTGTTGCTGAATATGAAGGCCAGTTAACGGCGATTGATAAAGCGATGGGTGTGATTAGTTTTAATATGGATGGCACGATCATCGAAATTAATGAAAACTTCTTAAATGTTGTCGGTTATAGAAAAGATGAAGTCATTGGTCAGCATCACCGCATGTTTGCAGAGCCTAGTTTAGCGAGCAGTTCAGAATATACTGAGTTTTGGGCTAAGTTAAATCGCGGTGAATTTGATTCGGGTGAGTACAAACGCATTGCTAAAGGTGGTCGTGTAGTATGGTTACAAGCATCATATAATCCGATTCTCGACATTAATGGCGTGCCGGTTAAAGTGATTAAATATGCCAGCGATGTGACAGCGCAGAAAAACTTACAAGTCACTATTGAGAACGTGCTGGAAACTACGGCGAAGGTAATGAATGCCATGGCAGAAGGCGATTTGACGCAGTCGTTTGATGGTGAATATGAGGGTGAATTTGCTTTATTGCAATCAGCGATAAATGAAACTGTCGAGAAAATGTTAAGCATTGTGGTGGAAATTAATGAAACTGCAGTCAGTATTGGCACAGGTGCCAGTGAAATCACTCGGGGTAATGTAGATTTAAGTCAGCGCACTGAAGAGCAAGCATCGTCATTGGAAGAAACCGCATCAAGCATGGAAGAACTGACCAGTACTGTACGTCAAAACTCAGATAATGCAGCGCAAGCAAATCAGTTAGCATCTAGTGCGCGTGAGCAAGCTGAAAAAGGTGGATCGGTTATTAAGAAAGCCATTGACGCGATGGCGGCAATCAGTACATCAAGTAAGAAAGTCACCGATATTATTGGCGTGATTGATGAGATTGCCTTCCAGACTAATTTACTTGCTTTAAATGCAGCCGTTGAAGCCGCACGTGCAGGTGAGCAAGGTCGCGGTTTTGCGGTGGTGGCATCGGAAGTTCGCAACCTAGCGCAACGCTCAGCTGCAGCAGCTAAAGAAATCAAAGAACTGATTAATGACAGTGGTGAAAAAGTGAAAGAAGGTTCGATGCTGGTGGATGAATCAGGTCGCACATTGGAAGATATTGTTACCGGCGCCAAGAAAGTGGGTGACATTATTTCTGAAATTGCCGCTGCCGGTGCAGAGCAAACTTCTGGTATTGGCCAGGTGAATACTGCGATTAGTCAAATGGATGAAATGACGCAACAAAATGCGGCCTTGGTTGAAGAAGCCGCTGCGGCGAGCGAATCCTTGGATGAGCAAGGTAAGAGCTTGCAACGTATGATGGAATTCTTTGATGTGGGTGAAGAAAGTACCCAAGTTGAAGAAAGATCTGTTAAGGCAAAATCAAAACCAGCACCGAAACGCCGTGCGGCCACTAAAAAAACAGCCGCGAAAAAAGCACCTCCAGCAACAGAATCCGCGGATGATGAATGGGATGAGTTTTAAGCTATAAATGAGAATGGCTATGGTCAGTTGTTCCGACCATAGCAGCTTGAATAAGATGCCATGTGTTTTTGAAGGACTGTAAATGACGGCTATACCAACTCGTGAATTTGAGTTTACCGATGAGAATTTTCATCGAATTAGACAGTTCGTAGGCGAACATACAGGCATTGTATTGAGTGATGCCAAAAAAAATATGGTCTATGGACGTTTATCCAAGCGGATACGTAAAGGCGATTTTGCTGATTTTACCGCTTTTTGTGATGCGATAGATGACGGTGATGAGCATGAACAAGAATTTTTGATTAATGCCATCACTACTAATTTAACGGCTTTTTTTCGTGAAAAGCATCACTTTGAATTTTTGGCTAATACGGTGATCCCGGAATTAGTGAAAGAAAAGGGCCACAATAAACGTCTTCGGATTTGGTCTGCAGGGTGTTCAACGGGAGAAGAGCCTTACAGTATTGCGATTACCTTAAAAGAATCCTTGCCGAACTTTGATCAATGGGATGTCAAAATATTAGCGACCGATCTTGATGCGAATGTTGTAGAACATGGCAAACAAGGTATTTATAGAGCAGAGCGTATTGAAGAGCTTTCTCCAGAGCGAACTAAGCGTTGGTTTCATCAAGGCAGTGGTGACAATGCCGAGATGGTCAAAGTGAAAGATGAACTGAAAGAAATGATCAGTTTTAAGCGACTGAATTTATTACATCAATGGCCGATGAAGGGGCCTTTCGATTTAATGTTTTGCCGCAATGTGGTGATTTATTTTGATAAACCAACACAGAAAGTATTATTTGAGCGATATGAAAAGATATTAAAGTCCAAAGCCTATCTGTTTATCGGCCATTCTGAATCTTTATATAAAGTGACTACCGATTTCGAGCCGATGAAACATACGACTTACCAGAAGAAAAAGTAATGTCTATTCATCCGGAACAGCCGACTTGTTTGCCTGATTTTGAGCATATCAATCGTTATTGGGATCGCAACAATAAGATATGGGCAGCTAAGATTCTGCCTGGCGAATATTATGTTAGTCAAAATAAAAAAGAAGTGATTGCAACGACCTTAGGCTCCTGTGTTTCGGCGTGTATTCGTGACAAGGTATTTGGCATTGGCGGCATGAATCATTTTATGTTGCCATTGAAAGGGCAGCATGGCAGTGATGATTGGATGGACTCGGCCACGCGTTACGGTAGTTATGCGATGGAACACTTGATTAATGATATTTTAAAGGCTGGGGGTAACCGCAACAACCTTGAAGTTAAACTGACGGGTGGCGGCAAAATTGTAGCTAATATGTCTGATGTTGGCTTACGTAATATTGAATTTGCCTTAGAGTATTTGAAAACAGAAAATTTAAGCATTCTTTCACAAGATTTGGGCGATGTTTATCCAAGGAAAGTTTTGTATTTTCCTGATTCTGGTCGAATGCTGGTGAAACGTTTACGTTCCTTACATAACGAAACTCTGTTTGAACGAGAAAAATCTTACCAACACGAATTGGAAGTTCAGCCCGATTCAGGTGGCGTGGAATTGTTCTAAATTTATACCATCATGGGCTGAGGCAGTTATACTGCGTTATCAAAGTTAACTCATCGCGGTTATAGGGAAGAACATGAGAAAAATTACGGTACTTATCGTGGATGATTCTGCGTTAATTAGACAATTGTTAACCGAGCTGCTTAATTCTGATCCTGAGATCGAAGTGATCGGTAGTGCGATTGATCCTTTTCAAGCTAGAGAGAAAATCAAACAACTTAAACCGGATGTACTGACCTTAGATGTTGAAATGCCTCGTATGGATGGCGTGACCTTCTTGAGTAATCTGATGCGTTTACACCCGATGCCGGTGGTGATGATTTCTACGTTAACAGAACATGGCGCTAAAGTGACGTTAGATGCTTTGGAGTTAGGCGCAGTTGATTTTGTCACTAAGCCGAAATTGGATTTAGCCAATACCATGGCCGAGTACACAGAAGAAATTACAACGAAGGTTAAGGATGCTGCAAAAGTTAATGTTCATGCTTTAGTGCCTCAAAAGCCCGTCGTTATGCTAGAAGTATCTGAAAGATTGACAGCGGATGCAGTTTTACCCGCAGCCGTGACAAGCAATATACCAGGACACTTAAAAACCACCGATAAAATTATTGCCATTGGAGCCTCAACAGGAGGAACAGAAGCAATTAAAGCGGTCTTACAACAACTGCCGCCTAATTCCCCCGGCATCGTGATTACACAGCATATTCCGGCTGCTTTTAGTGGCCCCTTTGCAGAACGAGTAAATGGGGTATCTGCATTGGAAGTGTGTGAAGCACAAGATGGTCAACAAATATTACCTGGCCATGCTTACATTGCTCCGGGTGACAAACATTTGATAGTTGAACGCAGTGGTGCTCGTTTTTATTGCCGGTTGAATGATGGTCCTCCAGTGAGTCGTCATAAACCTTCGGTTGATGTATTGTTTAGATCGGTAGCACAAAATGTAGGAGCTAATGCGATAGGTGTTATGTTGACCGGTATGGGCGATGATGGCGCTCATGGCATGTTGGAAATGAAAGAAGCTGGTGCGACAAACATAGTGCAAGATGAAAAAACTAGTGTAGTGTGGGGTATGCCAGGTTCTGCGGTGAAACTAGGTGCTGCGGAATTGCAATTTCCTATTGAAAAAATTGCTGCAAAATTGTTGGATTTAGCATAACTAAAAAGTCGCAATCATTATTTAGGCACGACCTTTGCTGAACTTTATATTTAGGAAGGTAACAGGCCTTCTTCTCGTGAACTATAAATGGATAGATATATGAAGAAACATATCGGTCTACCAATGATTGCATCATTGTTAATTGCTGGGATTAGCTGGTGGTTTATAGGGGGTATGACGGCAGTTTTGGTCATTATAACCGCTGCGATCTGGCGTTTTTTGCCGCCCGCTGTGCCTGAGAAAGCAAACAAACTACCATCAAAAATAGAAGCTGTAGAGCCTGATTTCTCTCATAAAGTCCATGACATGCACGATGAGGCTTTTGGTCAACTACGTGATCAACTTGGCTATATTCGTTCTGAAAGTGATCAGGTAAACACGCTAGTTCAAAATGCGATTAGCCAATTAACGACCAGCTTCCAAGGACTCAATGTTCAAAGTGATCAACAATCCAAGATGTTACTGGGTTTAGTGAATCAAGAAGAAGGCGAGCAGAGTATTAGCGAATTTATTCAGGAAACGGAGGAGTTACTTAATTACTTTGTCGAAAGCGTGGTCACAACCAGCAAAGATAGTATGTACCTTATGCATCGATTAGATGATATGAGTGAAAAAGTAAATGGTGTATTTTCATTATTAGGTGATGTACGAGAAATTGCATCACAAACAAATTTATTAGCATTAAATGCAGCCATTGAAGCGGCCCGCGCTGGTGAAGCTGGACGTGGTTTTGCGGTGGTGGCTGACGAAGTACGTAAGTTGTCTAGAAAATCAGATGACTTTAGTGAAGAAATTAATCAGACCACCCAAGAAATTAAAGACGCATTAGATGCTGCAGGTGAAGTAGTTAATCGTGTGGTCTCGGCAGATATGAGTGTTGCTATAAACAGCAAGCAAAAAGTCTCTGACATGTCAGGGGTGATAACCGCCATAAATAATAAAACCAGCCAAGTCATTGGGGAAAGTGGAATTA
>Ga0209495_1003016_pt1 | contig 10587 bp, 8 predicted proteins | sample EN1Hudsemesocosm_FD_184629 | JGI IMG/M metagenome (GOLD analysis project Ga0209495, IMG submission 184629) | Methane-oxidizing microbial communities from mesocosms in the Hudson Canyon - EN1E Hudson Canyon (SPAdes) (version 2) | ecosystem: Environmental > Aquatic > Marine > Cold seeps | place... | reverse complement strand
TTGCATATCGAGCCCAGGTGACACAATCTATTCCACTTAATTTTTAATAAATCCATGACATCAAGGCCTGTTAATTGTTGTACACCAGACCAACTAATTTTTCTTTTCCAATAATGTCGATAGAAGCATTCACCTCATCAAGTGTTACTTTTCCGTGCGGCACCACTAATAACACCATATCAACCAACTCGGCTAGAATTCGAGCCTCAGAGGAATTACGCACAGTAGGCGCATCAATAAAAATGTACCTGTCAGTGTAACGATTCTTGAGCTCATCAATAAAGTGTTGCATTTTTTCAGATGAAAAATACTCTGCAGCGCCATCACTATTTGATCCTAATGGTGTCGCTCGCAAACGAGGAATACCCGTGGCATAGACAATATCCTCGACCTTCATATGAGAATCTGCCAAATAGTCTGTCAGGCCCAATTCAGCCTCTCCAACGATCAACTCATTTACCGTGGCAGCATACAAATTTGTATCGATCAAGAGGCTTGTTTTTGCCTTATCCAATGCAAAAACAGAAGCCAAGTTGCGTGCGATATAACTCGTACCGCCCTCGAAACAGACAGAACTAATCATACAAACGAAATTTTGCTTGTGGTTCTTTTGAATTAACTGGGTTCTCAGCTCCCGAAAGGTGTTTAGCGCCTCTCGATTCAAAGTGCCGGCATGCACAATTTTTAGCTCCTCCAGCTTTTCTGGATCAAAGTGATCCACGACACCCATGTCTTGAATAACAGGCCTGTTAGTGCCCAGCGAAACATTTTTCGTCGATTGATAAAGTGTTTTCCCGTCCATCATCTTTTTAACCTAAGTAGCCCAACCTGAACGCTGCGGCCAGAAAAATATATAGTACGAAAACAAGTAAACTAAATCCGGCAACTATAATAAAATCTGATTTACGTAAACGCTTTGTTAACCCGGTACTTATATGCGGCACATGTCCAAGAAACGGTACATCAATCTGCGCTAATTTTGAGGGAAAGCGTATGCGAGGATCAACCAACACTAGCGCAACTGTAAAACCAATAATAGCGAGCAGGCCTATTAGTGGACCCAACAACACGAAATGTATGAATCTCAGCCCTGTCGGTTTTCGAGGAGGTAATGGCGGATCTTGAACCCGATAAGTCACCCCTTGACCCTCTATATTAAGTGTCATAGACAAGCGCGCCTTCTCTTTTCGTTCTAACATATCCTCATAAATTTTCTTAGTGACACGATAATCTCGCGTTAACTCAGCTTCATCGGCACCGCGTGCAGCAACCCGTTTACGGCGATCAAACTCTTTCTCCAGGAGTTCCTCTAGTACCGAAATGCGTTTCTGTTTAGTACGAATTGAGGTATTCGCTTTAGATAAGCCACTCCTTAATTCAACGTATATGGGGTTTAACTCAACTTCCTCGGGTGAGGCTTGAACGGCATTACCCTCAGTTTTTGCAGTCTCAATCTCCTCTTTGAGATCTTGTATCTGCTGACGAACACTTACTACATCGGGATAGTCTTCCGTGTAATTTAGTAATAAATCCTGCAAACGAGACTCGAGAGACTTCAAGCGTTTGGTATAAGCGCTGACCACTCTCTTGGTAGGCGAATATTTCTGCTCTTTCCTTAGCTGGCCCTCGAGTTCTCTTATGACAGTGCGATCTTCATCAATTTTAATACGCAACTCGTCCATTTGAGTTCTGATACGACGAATACTGGCATTTACATCCGCATCACGACCATCGAAGTTTGCCGCAGAAAACTCTTTCAGGCTCTCCTCCGCGCTCACGAGCTGATCTTTGTATTGCTTTACTTGGTTTTCTATAAAAAGAAAAGCTTCTCGGCTCTCCGCACGCTGCTCCTCTGCACTTGAACGAATAAACACATCAATAATGGTATTTAAGCCATTGTAAGCTTTTTCCGAACTTTGGTCTGAATATTGAATCTTCATATAACCAGAGCCAAGGCGCACAACCTTTATTCCAGCTCGTAGTTTACCAATCACATCGGCTATGTTTGCATGCTCAGGATAAACTGTTGGATCATATAACTTCTCAGCTACTGTCTTTAGTATTCGCGGTGAATGCAACGTATCTTTTACAACTTTAGTCTGATCCTCTACTTTTTTCTGTTCCGCTTTTTCTTTTAGAAGCGGCCCTAAAATATTTTGATTATCTGCATATAGAGTTGCTTCAACGACAAACTTAGGCGGCCAAATACTCCCCACAAGTAAAATCGTAAAGCTGATCACGGAAAAGGCGCACAAAGCGAGATACTTTTTATTCCATATCTCACGCGCGATAACCTTAGCGTAAGCAAGGATTAGGGCAAAATCCATCTAATTTAGAAACCTCGCTCAGGCACGGTAATAATATCTTGTGGATACAAAATATAGTTCGAATCGAGTGCACCTTTTTCAAGTATATCGCTCAAATAAATGGGGTATACCTTGGCTCCCTCTTGAGTTTGTCGATAAAGCTTTGATTCATTGCCATTGGCAAAGGGTGTCAACCCTCCAGCCTCTAAAACCACATCCAAAACTGTGATGCCCTTTCGAAACGGAATAGAGCGCTGCGCCTGCACTGCACCCGTGACACGTATACGATGTATAAATTCAGCACTCGTTGGATTAGTGACAATCACCGTCACCTGAGGGTTTCGAATAAAACTAGCGAGCGCTGTTTTGATTTCCGCTGAAACCACCTCGGTCGTTTTATTGTCTACCGTTAAATCGCCTACTAAAGGCACTGATATTTTACCATCCGGCCTTACTGTCACAGAAACTGACAGGTCTGGATTTCGCCACACATTGACCGCAACGGCGTCACCAATCCCAATTTGATATTCTTCAACGATACCAATACTCGATTCAACGGGCTGCTGCTCCACAACATTTACCGAGCTGCAAGCGGATATGATCAAAAGCACGGAAAGGCCGAGCACATTGCTAATGAATTTTACTTGAGTGTTCATCGTACAAATTTACCTTTAGGACTAGCTATTTGTTTTAAATTCTTCAAACGCATTGGATTTAACCGACTCAATGGACACCTTTGCCCAATAGCACCACTTCAACTGTTCGAATAACAATCAATACATCTAAAAAAACGCTATGATTCTTAACATAGTAAAGATCATATTTTAACTTATTGCGCGCATCGTCTACCGATGCACCATACGGGTAGTTTAATTGTGCCCAGCCCATCAACCCTGGTTTTACTTTGTGGCGCTGGTTATAAAACGGAATTTGCTCATTCAAATCATCGACGAATTCCGGTCGCTCTGGCCTAGGACCAATGAAGCTCATATCGCCACGAATCACATTCCAAAGTTGCGGAAGCTCATCTAGACGGGTATTGCGAATAAACGCTCCCACTTTGGTCACACGCGCATCATTTTTTTGCGCCCAAATCGCTGCACCACCTACTTCAGCATTTTTTGTCATGCTACGGAATTTATAAATAGAAAACTGTTTCCCGTTAAAACCGACACGCGTTTGCTTATACACTGCAGGAAAACCGGTTTCTAAAACAACCGCTAAGACAGTTAACAGCATAAAGGGCCAAGCGAGTAGTAGAAGTATGAGTGCTAAAACCAAATCTGATACGCGTTTAAGTTTATCTCGCAACCAGGAATGCTTATAGCCGTTTGCAAACAGAGCCCATCCAGCGCTTAACATTGAAATTTCTAGCCGCTGAACTTCTCTTTCAATAAATTCAACGGCCTGAGTAACGCGCACACCCGCTAGCTTGCAGTTTAAAAGTTCATCAACAGGAAATGTCCCACCTTCACTGCGACGACGTTCGTCGGGCGCAAGTACAAGCTCATTTACTTTTTGCTCCCGGCAAAATCGATTCCAATCAGAGGGTGAACTAATCAATCTCTGTTCAGCAACCACTATGTTATCGCCGTTACAGGGTACACAACCCTCTATCCAGAAGCTTCGCTTACCCTCAATTTTATCGATACAATCAACAAGGTACTGCGCGTTTTCACCCGCGCCTAGCACAACGACCTTTTGCCTTAACTGTGCCAAATCGACCAATTCATAGAAAAATATTCGCACCAGAAAAATAGCTAAAAGGGACACAACCACGGCAAAGCTTAGCACGCCCTGGCCCAAATAAAGCGGTGGCACAAAGTAATAAAGAATGCTCAAGCTTGCGGTACCAAGAAAGCAATAACTCACAATTGTGCGCAGCATCATGCCTGTTTTACCCTCCTGAAAAACGGAGGTATAGACACCCATAGCAACGGAACATACGCACATTACGGTAGCAAAGCTAATCGTTTGAGGGCTTAGTACGAGAAATTGGTTATCGTCACCGTAAAAGTAACTACGAGCAAAGGCGCCTGCTTGCACTGCGTACATTAATACGACGAATTCGATCAGACCTAAAAGGATAAACTTCGAATGGAGGTAGTGGTTGAGAACCCTTATGTGTGCCACGATTTAGCGTCCTGTCTTAACCTTTCTGTTTCTCAGCCATCGCGAGCAAGTAAGATATTAAAGTGGATGTAATTAAGATGAGGTTATTTACCATCATACTATTGTTTTTAGCCTAGACCATGCATTAACCTGCGCTGCATTATATTTGTATATTATTGTTACAATTCTGGGTCATGTTCTAAGTATGCCTGATATTATCAATACCAGAAACCGATTTAACGGATAAAAACACAAAGGTTAAGATTCGAAAGCAATGACAGATACGCCTAAAATATGCGTCGTAGGGCAAGGCTACGTTGGCTTACCCCTCGCCGTAGAATTCGGAAAAACTTATACAACAATTGGTTTTGATATCAATCACCAACGCATCGTCGATCTTCAAGCCGGAATCGACAGCACCTTGGAGTGCTCACCTGAAGAATTAAGCGAGGCAAACAAGTTAAGCTTCACACGTGAGCTGAGCGAAATCGCTGCATGTAATATCTACATCGTGACTGTACCGACACCTATCGATCAATATAAAACACCTGACCTATCGCCTTTAATCGGTGCAAGTAAGATGCTCGGCAAAGTCGTCAAAAAAGGTGATTACGTTATTTTTGAATCGACGGTGTACCCGGGTGCAACAGAAGATGACTGCATTCCTCTTATCGAAAAAGGTTCGGGACTGACCCTCAACAAAGATTTTTATGCGGGCTACAGCCCTGAACGCATTAACCCGGGCGACAAAGAGCATCGCGTTACGAATATCTTAAAAGTAACCTCCGGATCAACACCAGAAGCCGCCACTTATATCGACAAACTCTACGCGAGTATTATTAGCGCCGGTACGCATAAAGCCAGCTCAATTCGTGTCGCTGAAGCGGCAAAAGTCATTGAAAACACGCAACGCGACGTCAATATTGCACTCGTTAATGAGTTATCCCTTATTTTCGACAAAATGGGCATCGATACATTAGAAGTACTCGAGGCGGCCGGTACTAAGTGGAATTTTCTCCCTTTCCGCCCCGGTCTTGTGGGGGGGCATTGTATTGGCGTCGACCCTTATTACTTAACGTATAAGGCACAATCGATAGGGTACCACCCCGAAATAATTCTGTCTGGTCGCCGTATTAATGACAATATGTCTAGCCATATTGCCGAAAAATTATTGCGCCTAATGACCGAAAAGAAAATTCAAATGGTTGATGCAACTATCTTAGTATTGGGGCTAACGTTCAAAGAAAATTGTCCAGATATTCGCAATACAAAGGTTATTGACGTCATCAAAGAACTAGATAATTTTCATGCCAATATTGACATCTATGACCCTTGGGCGAGCAATGATGAGGTCGAAAAAGAATACGGCATTTCACTCTGTCAAACACTCAATCAAAACCATTATGACGCAGTGCTTGCTTGCGTCGGCCATGATCAAATAAAAGCCATGTCTGTGAAAGAACTTAAGAGCCTCTGTAAAGATAAACATGTCATTTATGATGTTAAACACATCTTTCCGAAAGATGCGGTAGACGGGAGGTTATAGTTCGCGTTTACATAGCGCTCATCTGGCTCTATGTTAACGAGGAACATTAAAGTTAAATGATTCCAAATAGAATCAACAAGTAGCCTTCGATCATAATGACGCCATTATCTTTAGCTTCTTTGCTAATAATTTGCACTTTTTTAAAGAGCTCCTTGATACCATACCTTGAAAGTTTGAATTTAGGCCGCATCTCTTTCGCATGAAAACAAAACCAGAAACCCATGTAATTGTCGGCATGTCAGGCGGTGTCGACTCCTCTGTCTCCGCGCTTTTACTCCAAGAACAAGGCTATCGGGTGGAAGGGCTTTTCATGAAAAACTGGGACGAGGATGACGGCACGGAATATTGCACCGCAATAGCAGATCTAGAAGACGCCCAATCGGTATGCGATAAACTTGGTATCAAACTACACCAAGCCAATTTTGCAGCGGAATATTGGGACCGTGTATTCGAGTATTTCCTAGAAGAGTATCAAGCGGGTAGAACACCTAACCCAGATATTCTCTGTAACAAAGAAATCAAATTTAAGGCCTTTTTAGATTATGCGATCACACTCGGCGCAGACTATATTGCTACAGGCCACTACGTTCGAAGTGGTAAATTTAATAATGCTTGCCAATTGTTTAAAGGCTTAGACCCAAATAAAGATCAGAGTTACTTTCTCTATGCTGTAGGCGGTGACAAAATTGCCAAGACGCTTTTTCCAGTGGGCGAGTTAGAAAAACCAGCTGTGCGGCAAATCGCAGAGGCAAATGATCTGATAACAGCAAACAAAAAAGACAGCACCGGTATTTGTTTTATTGGCGAGCGTAAATTTAGTGATTTTCTAAAGCAATACCTTCCAGCGCAACCCGGAAACATTGAAACGAACACCGGTGATATAATTGGTAAGCACCAAGGGCTGATGTATCACACAATTGGTCAGCGTCAAGGATTAGGCATCGGCGGGCTTAAAAACTACGATGAGTCACCCTGGTACGTGGCACAGAAAGACTTGAAGCGAAACGCCCTTATTGTCGTGCAAGGAAAACAGCATCCATTGTTGTATACCAAAGCGCTGACGTGCGACAAATTAGACTGGATTAACGAAGAGCCCTCAACCTTCCCCTTTAAATGCGCGGCCAAAGTTCGGTATCGCCAAACCGATCAGAGCTGTACAGTCGATCAATTTGAAGATGGTCGTTTACGAGTTGTGTTCGATACAGCACAACGCGCCATTACCCCTGGGCAGTCGTGTGTATTCTATTTGGATGAACGCTGCCTGGGCGGCGGCATTATCGATTCCACCCTTTAAGTCGGGATTCAAAACGCAATGACTGATAGCAACTTTTCCAAAGAGCAAGAAAAAACAATTGCGCTTGCTGGTATTCTTCAGTCCTGTTATTCGGTGGATCGCATCGCACAAACGGGCCAGTGCGATCAAGCAACCTTGACCGTATTGATGGAGAGCGTATTACAGACTGACCCCGCCTCAATCCTTGATGTTTATAAAGACTTGACGCACTTAAAAGAAGGGTTAGCGCTACTAAATCAATTACTCAACACGGGCAGCCAAACACGGTCACATACAGTGCGCTATGCGCTTGCGATTATGCATTTACAACGAAAATTAAATAAACGCTCGGATTTTCTACAAGAAATTTCCAAACGCCTGAGTTCTGCCCAGGTTCAAGTGCAGCACTTTGGCGCCGCGCATGAAAACGTGATTTTCAATTTAGCGGGCATCTACTCAGATACGGTGAGCACCTTTGCTATGCGAATTCAGGTTGCAGGCCATGCTCAACATTTGCAAGTTGACCTGAATGCAGCAAAAATTCGTGCCTTATTTTTAGCCGCTATTCGCTCATCAATGCTGTGGCGTCAGCTCGGCGGACACCGCTGGCAGTTTATCGTTAATAAAAGAAAACTGGTGACCACCAGCCAATCTCTGCTCGATCGACTGAATTAAGGCGTCCTGCCCGCCGATTAGCCTAAAGCTGGGACTTACCTCGACTTTATAGTAGAATCACGCGCTTCTTTTTTGCAGTAAAACAAGAGTCTAGTCATGGAATTAAGCGCTTTAACCGCCGTATCACCAATTGATGGCCGCTATGGCAGCAAAGTAAGCCAACTACGTCAAAGCTTCAGCGAATTCGGTTTGATACGTGCCCGTGTTGAAGTGGAGATTCGTTGGTTGCAAGCCTTGGCAAATAATTCAGATATTCTTGAGTTACCCGCATTCTCAGATGCGGCTACCAAGTTTTTGAATGCCATTGTCGACGATTTCTCGCTCGATGATGCACAGCGTGTAAAAGATATAGAAGCAACCACTAATCATGATGTAAAAGCGGTTGAGTATCTGATTAAAGAGAAATTTTCTACACAAGCTGATCAACTCCCTGAACTAAATGACAGCCTAGAATTCGTTCACTTTGCTTGCACCTCAGAAGATATAAATAATCTGTCTCATGCCTTAATGCTGAAATCTGGCTTTTATGAGGGCGTGCTGCCAGCCATGCAAAAAGTGGTAGAAAAGCTACGGGCACTTGCGCTTGAGCTTGCTGACCAACCAATGCTATCTCGCACCCATGGCCAAACCGCTTCACCTTCCACGATTGGTAAAGAACTGGCAAATGTAGTGGCTCGCCTCGAACGTCAGCTGATGCAAATCAGCAACATTGAACTACTAGGCAAAATTAACGGTGCCGTTGGCAACTATAACGCGCATATATCGGCCTATCCACAAGTCGACTGGCCAGCACATTCACAAGCATTCGTTGAGTCGCTTGGCATTACGTTTAATCCCTATACCACGCAGATCGAACCGCATGACTACATAGCCGAACTTTTCGACGCTATTGCCAGGTTTAACACGATTCTCATTGATCTAGACCGTGATATCTGGGGCTATATTTCGATGGGCTTCTTTAAGCAAAAAACGATTGCGGGAGAGGTAGGCTCATCAACTATGCCCCACAAAGTAAACCCTATAGACTTTGAAAACTCTGAGGGTAATCTGGGACTCGCGAATGCTATTCTGACGCATCTTGCTCAAAAGCTTCCCGTATCTCGCTGGCAACGCGACCTGACTGACTCAACTGTCCTACGAAACCTAGGTGTTGGTTTAGCACATGGTTTAATTGCTTACCAATCAACGCTAAAAGGCTTGAACAAATTAGAAGTAAACCCAACAAAACTTGCATCAGATTTAGACAATGCATGGGAAGTGCTTGCTGAACCCATTCAAACGGTGATGCGTCGATACAAGATCGAGCAAGCTTACGAGAAGCTAAAAGAGCTGACACGCGGAAACGCAATGAATAAACAAAGCATCCAAAACTTTGTCTCTAAGTTAGATATTCCAGAAGATGCGAAGAAGGCGCTACTTGCACTGACACCCGCTACCTACATTGGTAATGCAGCCGATCAAGCCAATGCCATCGATAGACAGCACTAAACAGCCGCACGTCCCAACGATACTCGGGGGTATTAGCCCCGAGCAATTTCTCGATCAATACTGGCAAAAACAGCCTCTACTCATTCGCCAAGCATTCCCAAATTTTGAATCGCCAATTGATGGTAATGAGCTGGCAGGATTGGCACTTGAAGAGGACGTGGAATCTCGACTGATCATCGAGCATCAAAAAGAGAATCGTTGGGAATTAAAGAGCGGCCCATTCACTGATTCAGATTTTGGACGACTTCCGAGCAGCCATTGGACCCTGCTTATTCAGCAATTAGATGCATGGTCATCTGAGATAAATGCAATAAAAAGGGCCTTTAACTTCATTCCCAACTGGCGCATTGATGACGTCATGGCCTCCTATGCGCCGATAGGTGGCAGCGTAGGTCCTCACTTCGACAATTATGATGTATTTCTAGTACAAGCAAATGGTACACGCAAGTGGAAAACAGGACAAAATTGTGGACCAGAAAGCCCAACCTTGCTCAACACACCATTGTGTATCCTTGAGCATTTTGACGAGCGAAACAAGTGGACGCTCGCACCAGGTGACATGCTATATTTGCCGCCAAAGCTCGCGCATTATGGCATTGCATCGAGTGATGCATGTATTACCTTATCAATTGGCTTTCGCGCCCCAACCGCCAGTCAGCTTCTTGGCAGTTTTACCGATTTTATACTCGAACGTTCAAATCACCCTGCGTTTTATGAGGATCCCACTTTCAACCTTCAAGATAACCCAGGCGAGATCGTGCCAGCGGCGCAGCATGCAATCAAAGCGCTCTTGAATGAGCAGTTAAATAACAATATCTACTTTACGGATTGGCTGGGCGAATTTCTCACCGAAGCTAAAAATCCAGCGACCCTTGTTAGCGATGATAGTAACTTTGATATAGACCGTTTAATCGGTGCGTTGAACAATAGTCAAACATTTTACCGTAATGAAGGGTCACGCTTCGCATACATACGCAAGCAAGATAATGTTCAATTATTTGTTGATGGGAAGAGTTTTACGCTCAGTGAGCAGTGCCTAGCATTTGTAAAATTACTCTGCTTGGAGGATGAGATTAGCGCTAAGCAACTTCAAAAAAGTTCAGCTACACTGAGATCAGACGAGCAAATTAAGCCAGTGCACCAAGTGCTTTGTGAGCTCATTAACCTTGGAAGTATACTCTTAGAAG
>Ga0209495_1003015_pt1 | contig 10588 bp, 8 predicted proteins | sample EN1Hudsemesocosm_FD_184629 | JGI IMG/M metagenome (GOLD analysis project Ga0209495, IMG submission 184629) | Methane-oxidizing microbial communities from mesocosms in the Hudson Canyon - EN1E Hudson Canyon (SPAdes) (version 2) | ecosystem: Environmental > Aquatic > Marine > Cold seeps | place... | reverse complement strand
ATTTGACACTGTTGTTGTTAATAAAGGAATAGAAGATCTTATATCTCTGCCCGTAAAGTATAGGCACATAAATGTACTGTATCGTGAAAATACTGGGTATAACATAGGTGCTTGGAGTTATGGTTGGGACTGTAATCGTCAGTACGAATATTACCTTTTTTTACAAGATAAATGCGTAGTAGTAAAAGAAAATTGGCTAAAGACTTTCGTTGATAAAAGCGTTAAGAATGATGGGCTGATCGGCGAAAGTATTGTTTATGACTTGCCACTATGCGTGTCAAATGATTCAGGTTTTATAAATAACATTAGCATTCTGGAACGCAAATATTTAATAAACAAAAATATTAGTTATAGACACCTTCAAACCTTGATAATTTTTGCGACTAGAAGAACGATGGAATCTTTAAATGGATTTCCATGCTTGGGTAATGCTAAAAGCGACGGTGTCGCTGTTGAAGTGTCTATTTCAAGAGCAGTTGTTTCAGCTGGGTTTTTTATAAAACAAGTAAGTTTTTATCCTTTCGAATACATAATTCATCCACAGTGGAGTGAAGAAAGGAAAAAAGTTCGGACGGTTATCGGCACATTACGACGAATTTTTCAGATAGTGAGGTCGAATGTTAAGTTGTCCAAATTATGAATTAAACGTCGGATGTTAGGCTGTCAAATATAAACATAGGGTATTGAATTCAGATGCCTTTTTATTTTGAAAGTGAACTATTCCAATGAAAATAAGGGTTTAATATGGAAGATAGTGCTTATGTCTATAGTGATGACATTAAATATGAATTATTGAAGATAATTCCAAAAGATGGAACTACGATAGGATCTATTGGGTGTGGGTATGCTACGACTGAAGCTACGTTAGTGGCTTCCGGACGACAGGTGCATGGCGTGGATATCTCTATAGATGCAATAGAGGTAGCCTCGCAACGCTTGACATCTGCTCGAGTTATAACGCCTGATAATAGAATGCCTTTTGATGAAAACTCTTTGGATGGGTTGATTTTGCCTGATGTTTTGGAGCACATCCCCTTGGCGTGGGAGTACTTAAATGAATATACCAAAATGGTAAAGCCGGGCGGATGGGTGGTTATAAGTGTACCTAATATGCGTTATTTACCAGTTTTAGCAACGCTATGTGTTAAGGGGGAATGGTATGAGGTGCCTCAGGGGATTTTTGACAAAACGCACGTGCAAGTGATGACGCATAAGCGTTTAATGCGATGGTGTCACGGTGCAAATCTATCTCTAGAACGTTGGCATGATTTTTATGACTATAGGTTCGTATGGAGAAATATTTATCGAGTTTTAAATATATTAACTTTTCGACAATTGAGAAGCTTTACTAATATTGAAATTTTGGGTGTTTTTCGGAAAAATACATGATGGACAGCCACCTAGATTCTTGTATACTTTTAAAAAATGATGAAGATATATGAAGCTTTAAGTTGGTATCCAACTATAGGTGATCCAACTTTTATGGGGTGGTTAACTGTTTTTTTATATTTTTTCGTTTCGGTAGCTTGTTTCAGGTATGTGTTTTTATCATCAGTTTTATTTAGTGATGATGTTGCCATAAAACAAAAGCAGTTTTGGTTATTTATGGCTTTAATACTTTTTGCTTGGGGTATCAATAAGCAGTTGGATTTGCAGTCGATGTTAACGGCAGTCGGTAAATATTATGCGCATCGTGATGGCTGGTATGAGCATCGTCGAGTCATTCAAGTTAGTTTAATTATAGGTATTTTGTTGTCGATGTCTGTGATGATTTCATGGTTCTTGTTTTATATGAGAGCTATTTTGAAAACCAATTGGCTAGCGGTGGTTGGTGTGTCGTTTTTACTGATGTTTGTTATGGTAAGAGCCACTTCGTTTCATCACATGGATATATTGATTAATACGACAATTTTAGGTGTGAGAATGAATTGGGTTTTAGAGTTGGGTGGGATTGTGTGTATTGGCTATTCGGCGCTTTTTAGTTATAAGAAAAATAAGATGAGAATAGATTAATGCGTATCGCTTACTTTACCAATCAATATCCCAAAGTTAGCCATAGTTTTATTCGGCGTGAAATTTTGGCGTTGGAAAAACTAGGGCATACGGTTAAGCGGTTTGCCTTACGTTCTGATGGGGAGGAGTTAGTTGATCCTGTGGATCGCGATGAATTTTCTAAGACATCGTATGTATTATCAGAATCTAAGATTAGTATCATTATGGCTTGCCTTAACGTTATCTTCAAACAGCCATTAAGGTTTTTAACTACCTTAATCTTGGCGATAAAATTAGGCTTTCGCTCTGATCGCGGTGTGCTAAGAAATATTGCTTATTTGCTGGAAAGTTGTGTGTTACTTAAATGGCAGCGTGCTCAAGATATTCAGCATGTTCATGCTCATTTTGGCACTAATTCTACTTCTGTGGTGATGTTTGCTCATTTATTAGGAGGGGCGGGTTATAGCTTTACGGTTCATGGGCCAGAGGAGTTTGATAAACCTGAGTTTATTTCGCTGGCAGAAAAAATAAAACATAGCCGTTTTGTTGTTGCGATTAGTTCTTATGGCAGGAGTCAGATATTTCGTTGGATCCCCAGTGAACAGTGGCCAAAGGTTAAGATTGTTCGTTGTGGTTTAGATGCAGAGTTTTTAGCAGATAAGGATCCTACGGAGTCTAATTTATCTAATCAATTTGTTTGTGTTGGTCGTTTATGCGAGCAGAAGGGACAGTTACTTTTATTAGAATCGATGCAAGTGCTGAAAGAGGCTGGTGTTGACTGTCATCTTGTTTTAGCAGGCGATGGGCCAATGCGGACGGAAGTTGAAAATCGTATTTTAGATTATGGTTTAACAGAACGGGTCACTATAACGGGCTGGATTAGTAGTGCGCAGGTTAAACAGATATTGATTGATTCACGAGGTTTAGTTTTGCCTAGCTTTGCTGAAGGCTTACCGGTGGTGATTATGGAAGCTTTAGCTTTATATCGCCCTGTTATTACAACGTATGTTGCCGGTATTCCTGAATTGGTCAAAAATGATGAGAATGGCTGGTTAATCCCTGCTGGTGATGTGGCTGCATTGACGAATGCAATGAAGCAATTATTCTCTGTGGATGCTGGTAAGTTGTTAGCAATGGGGCGTAACGGGCATGAGGCGGTTAATAAACAGCATAATATTGAAATTGAGGCGGTTAAACTAGCGTGTCATATTGAGCAAGGTATTATTTAAGTTATGTGGGTTAATTTATTGATGATTTTTCTTGCTATCTTAATATCGGTACCCTTAGTCGTTATTGCTATCGAATTATTGATTTCTTTATTTTATAAAGCCGAAAATGAAGGAGCTTTAGCATTTCAAGGCTCGTATAAAATATTAATGCCTGCTCACAATGAAAGTGAGATTATCGGTAAAACAGTAACGGATTTAATACAGTCATCTGTGCTGGCTGATTCGATTATTGTGGTTGCTGATAATTGCATTGATGATACGGCTGAGATTGCACGAAACCTTGGTGTGACGGTTATCGAACGGTTTAATGATGAGCAGCGTGGTAAGGGGTATGCGCTTGATTGTGGTCTTTCATACTTTAAAAAACAGTCTGCGCCTGATGTGGTAATTATATTAGATTCTGATTGCCAGATCAGCTCTGAAAGTTTGGACTTATTAGCTTGCCAATGTGTAAAAGAAGATCGCCCGGTACAAGCACTTTATTTAATGAATAACAGTATTAATGCGTCGTTAAAACAACGTGTTGCAGGGTTTGCTTGGTTAGTTAAAAATAAAATCAGACCAATAGCGGTTAACAGCTTCGGCTTGCCGGTGACTTTAACGGGTACGGGGATGACTTTCCCTTGGCATGTTATCGCGGATATTAATGTGGCGCATGGCAACATTGTGGAAGATATGCAGCTGGGCATTGATTGTACCTTGAAGGGGTATCCACCTGTATTTTGTGAGCAAGCCGTTGTTTATAGTGATTTCCCTGAACAGCAGGCGGCAGAAAAAACTCAGCGAACGCGTTGGGAGCATGGTCATTTACTGACGATTGTGCAACAAGTCCCACGCTTACTGAAACACGCTTTTTTGAAAATGGACTGGCGATTGTTAGGCTTGGCGTTGGATATAGGTGTGCCGCCATTATCATTATTAGTTTTATTGTCTTTGCTGGGTTTGGCTTTACTTGCTGTTTCGAGCTTTTGGATTGGTAGCTATGTTGCATTAGTGTTGTTGCTGAGCAGTTTTACATTTTGTGCAATTATCTTAGTGGCTACATGGTGGAAGTTTGGACGTGATTATTTAACGTTAAAAGAATTGTGTAGTATTCCTGTTTATATTGTTTCTAAGTTATCTGTTTATGCTACATTTATTTTTAAACGGCAGAAAAAATGGGTACGGACTGAACGTGACAAAAATAGCTAATAATAAGGGGTGTGATTAATTATTATGATTCAAAAATGTGAATCTCCTGTCGTGGTACTTTCCTTAGAAGATGATCAGGCTATGGAGGAAACGGCATATTTGCTTCGCTCCCCCGCTAATGCTCAAAATTTATTGGAGTCAATTGCAGCACTTGAAGAGTAAGGGCATCGAGCGATCATTAATTGAATGAAACCTGCATCTTCAAGTAACTTGGGTATCAAATGGATAAGAGGGCAAAATATTGGTGGAAAAAAGACAATTTATACCTTTAAAAGATAGAACTGTTTGGTGTGTATTAGGCTTAGCATTTGATGTGGTGTCATTGGATGACACCACGTTAGCAATTGTGACAGAAATCAATGAACATCGACGTTGTTTCTTGACGACTCCTAATCTTAATTTTGTCGTTCAAGCACAATTTGATGATGCGTTTTTTGATTCTGTCATCAATAGTGATTTAGTGGTTGCAGACGGCATGCCTATTGTGTGGGTGGCTAGGCTCTTGGGCATACCCATCACGCAACGTGTGGCAGGCTCGACTTTATTTGATGAACTATCAAAACACGAAGAACGCGAAAGTAAGATGAAAGTGTTTTTCTTCGGTGGCCAAGCGGGTGTTGCTGAACTAGCCCATCAAAAAATGAATGAAACCAGTCAGGGAATGATGAGTTGTGGCTTTCTTGATCCGGGATTTGTTTCCGTTGATGAGATGAGTTCTTCGGATATTATTAATAAGCTCAATGCTGCTGATCCTGATTTTTTGGTGGTGGCATTAGGTGCGAAGAAGGGGCAGGCTTGGCTCCAGAAAAACCGCCATCAATTAAATGCTTCAGTCATAAGTCATTTGGGGGCTGTGATTAACTTTGTTGCGGGTTCTGTTGAGCGATCTCCTCTTGTTTGGCAACGTTTAGGTATGGAATGGCTGTGGCGTATTCGACAAGAACCTGCTTTATGGAAACGTTATTTTTTTGATGGTCTTTCCTTTTTAGGGTTATTGACCTTTAAGGTGTTACCCCTAGCACTTTATGACAGATGGTTAAAACGTAGTGATGCGTTTAAGGTGCCACTTAATATCAACCAGACTCAAAGTGAAAAGGGACTGACTACAATTAGTCTGAGCGGTAGCGTGCATCATACGGTTATGACGTCAGCTAAACGTAGCTTATGCGAGCTGGCATCAAGTGAGTCTGATGTTGTAATAGATTGTTCTAAACTAAGCTATATTGATGGTGCTTTTATTGGTACACTACTGCTATTCCAACGTTACTTAAATGCAGGTGGGTACCAGCTCCATTTAAGTAACGTCTCCGCGAAGATTCGCCGTATTTTGAGACTGAATAATGTACTCACACGATTTACGATTATAGGTAATGAACAGATACTTGAACTCAAGTAAAAGGATATACTTTTGTTAACGATAAAACAAAGCGGCTTATTCATTGCCGCACTGTCACTCGCGGTGCTTACTTATTGGAATGGCTTGGCGGAAGCTGTCTTTCGATGGGGAAGTCAAGAAGAATACAGCCATGGTTTTTTAATTCCATTGGTTACCTTGTATATATTGTGGGAAAAAACAGGGCTAATCAAAGCCTCAATGGGGCCTCCACTATGGTCTGGTGTTGCTGTCATTTTAGCGGCTATTAGTCTGTTTATTGTAGGTGAAATCAGCGCCCTGTTTATATTAATTCAATATTCCTTTGTTATATTGTTAGTTGGTCTTTCGATGGTAACGCTCGGTCGTGCAACGAAATATACGGTTACGCCCATATTGTTGTTGTTATTTGCTATCCCCTTGCCTTATGTGATTGAGGTGGTGTTAACTGCAAAACTACAGTTAATATCTTCATCACTGGGCGTGAGTTTTATCCGTTGGTTTAATATCCCTGTTTATCTTGAAGGTAATGTGATTGATCTTGGCGTATTTCAATTACAAGTTGTTGAAGCATGCAGCGGTTTACGTTATTTGTTCCCTTTAATGAGTCTTGGTTTTATTGCCGCTTATTTTTATCAAGCAGCTTTCTGGAAACGTTCTGTCGTCTTTCTTGCTACCATTCCAATCACTATCTTAATGAACAGTTTTCGCATTGGTGCTATCGGTGTCATGGTTGATAACTGGGGTATATCGATGGCAGAAGGTTTTTTGCATGATTTTGAAGGCTGGATCATCTTTATGGCATGTTCTGTTATTTTGGTGGCACTTGTTTGGGGGCTTGAAAAACTGACCAATAAAGGTGGTTCGTTAGCGACGGTATTTGGGGTGGTGGATGTTATGCCTACTGCTATTATCGAGCAAGGTGAAAAGAAATGGTCCACTTCTACTAAACCATTATTGGCCGTGATTGTGTTAATTTTCACAGCTCTGGTATTTACGCAGGTTTTCGGTAAACGGTCTGAGAATTATTCCGGTCATGTTTCTTTTGTGAATTTTCCAATGCAACTAGATAGTTGGCAGGGTGAGCATAACAAGCTAGATAAGCAGGTCGTAGATAAGCTTGGCATGACCGATTATCTGTTGGCTAACTATCATAATGAGCGGCAACAGTTGGTGAACTTCTATGTTGCTTATTATCAAACACAACGAAAAGGTGTATCACCTCATTCTCCCCGAGTCTGCATTCCTGGAGGTGGTTGGGAGATATTTGATTTGCAGCGAATAGAAGCAGGAAATCATTCTGCTAATCGCGTTATTATCAAAAAAGGGGCACAGCGCCAATTAGTGTATTACTGGTTTCAAGGGCGTGGTCGGATTGTGGCCAATGAATACATTAATAAATGGTACTTGCTAGTGGACGCGCTGTTTAAAAATAGAACTGATGGCTCATTAGTGCGGGTTGTGACATCAGTCGCACCAGATGAAAACATTGAAGAAGCCGATAAACGATTATTAGACTTTATGGCCAAAGCAGAACCTCAATTAACAGATTATATATTGGATTAGGGATAAACAGATATGAATGTATTTAGATACACGGTAATTGCTGGCCTACTTATTGTCGCATTGACAGGATGTGGTTCTTCACAAAGTAGCGCGGTAAACTTTGTGGAAAGTGGTAAGGTATTATTGGCTGAAGGAAAAGTGCAAAAAGCACGGTTGGAATTTAAGAATGCGATTCAGATCGATCCAAGAATGGCAGAGCCTTTCTATCAATTGGCTCTTATTGATGAAAAAGATCAAAAATGGAAAGGCATGTTTGCCAACTTATCAACGGTTGAGCAATTAGCACCGACCCATTACGATGCCATCGTAAAGCTTGGGCAGATCCACCTGCTAGCGGGTAACTTTGATATTGCTATGGAAAAGGCTAATAAAGTATTAGCTGCGGACAGTAAAAATATCATGGCATTAGTGTTGCGTGCTTCTATTAATATGAAACAGACAAACTTTAGTGCTGCTACCAGTGATATTGAGCAAGCATTGTCGTTGGACTCAAGCAATATTGAAGCACTCTCAGTTAAGACCTTGGTGCTACATCAACAGGGGAAACCTGATCAAGCTTTAGCTGTTTTAGCTGGCGCATTAAAAGCGAATCCAGATGAATTACCACTGACAATGATTAAGCTGAGTATTTTGGAAGGGCAAAAAGATTATTCCACTATGGAGCAAGTCTATAGGGCATTGCTGGTGAAGCATCTAGATGCTGCTTGGGTTACAGTTTCTTTAGCTAAGTTACTCAATATTCAAGATCGCTATGAGGATGCCAAACTGGCCTTGAAGCAGTTTATTGATGCTAATCCAGATGATGCTAAAACTAAGCTGATCTTGGTGTCTTTGACACGGACTAAAGAGCCTGAAAAGGCCATTGCACTATTAGATAACTACATTTCTCAAGACAAAGATAACTTCGAGTTACGATTTTCTAAAGTGCAATTGCAGTTTCAGGCTGGACAGGTTGAACCTGCAGTTAGCTACTTAAAAGAAATTGTTAGCTTAGACCCAGAGGGTAATGATGGTCGCAAGGCTAAAACGATATTAGCAAGTATCGATTTTCAGAATGGTAATATTGAATCAGCGGCTGCCACAGTGCAGGAAATATTAGCATCTTCACCTGAAGATGAATCATCATTGCTATTAAAAGCACGTATCGAAATTTTAAATAAGAATATCGATACTGCGGTGACTAACTTACGTGTTGTGTTACGAAACAATCCTGAATCTGAACAAGCCTTAGTATTGTTGGCACAAGCCTATATGAATAGTGGCTCTGATGAGTTGGCGGATGATAACTTTCGACAGGCACTGGTCGTTAATCCTGGTAATACAATTGCTGCATTATCGGTGGCAAATAGCTTGATGAAAAATAATGACTTGAATCGAACTGAAGATGTATTGATAAAGGCATTAAAGAAAACGTCGAACAAAGAGTCGTTACTGCGAGCCTTGGCGCAAGTCAGATTGTTGAAAAAAGACTGGTTGGGTACTGAATCAATTATTGACTCATTACGAACTGAAAATAAAGAGTCATCATTGGCTTATTACTTTACGGGTCGTATCTCTCAAGGACAAGGAGACTTTGCTGCTGCTGTTGAAGAATATAAAGCCGCGTTAGCGCTTAGGCCTGATATATCTCGTGCTTTACAAGGTCTTGGATACAGTTATCTTCAGCTAGAACAAAAGCAAGAATTGTTGGATTACTTGGTGGCATTTATTGATAAAAACCCTAGCCAATTAGCAGGCTATAGTGTGTTGTCTAATGTTTATTCGCAAGACAAACTGTGGGATGAAGCCATTGCTGTCATAGAAAAGGGGCTTGCCGTTGAAGCTAAGTGGCAGGGTGGTTATAGCGTGTTGGCTGCGGTGTATTTTGCTCAGAAAAAGCCTGAGCTAGCTATCCGTACATATCAACGTGGACTAGAAAACAATTCAAACAGTCCTTTCTTATCATTGCAACTAGCCTCGGCATTTGAGCAAAATGGTGAGTTCGAGAAAGCAAAAAACCTATATCAAGCAGTATTGGCTAAAGATGAAAGTATTGAGCCTGCGATTAATAATTTAGCTAGCCTCTATACCGATCAATTAAATTCAGAAGATAACCTACAAAAGGCACTGCAATTATCTGGGCGGTTTAAAAGTTCAACGGAACCTTATTATCTTGATACCTATGCGTGGGTACATGTGCAGTTGGGTCAATTGGATAAAGCACAAAGCATCTTAGAGCGGGTTGTCTCACTTTCGCCTGATGTTGCAGTATTTAATTATCATCTTGGTGCATTGCTTGTGAAACAAGGAAATAAAAACGACGCAAAGGTTTACTTGATTAGAGCTAAAGATCTTGCTGATAAACAAGGTGATGTTGTGACTGCAGCTGCAGTGCAGGAATTGTTAGTCTCGCTATAATTCAAACTATTCACTAGCTGGAATAGATAGGATAGGATGAAAAGATTAATTGGTGTTAATGTTTGAATGTAGGAGAAAGAAGTGTGAAAGGAATAGTTTTAGCCGGAGGTAGCGGTACGCGCTTATATCCGATAACCCGTGGTGTATCAAAGCAGCTTGTACCTCTCTATGATAAACCTATGGTTTATTATCCACTATCGGTACTCATGTTAGCGGGTATTAAAGAGGTCTTGATTATTACGACGCCTGAGGATCAATTGAGTTTCCAGCGTTTATTAGGTGACGGCACAGAATTAGGCATGTCATTTGACTATGTTGTCCAACCTTCACCTGATGGTTTGGCTCAAGCCTTTATATTAGGGGAAGAGTTTATTGGTGATGATGATGTTTGTCTCGTGTTAGGTGACAATATCTATCATGGTCATGACTTAACGGGATTGTTATCTACCGCTGTTAAAAATGCTCAAACAGAAAATAAAGCCACCGTATTTGGTTATCGTGTCGCCGATCCTGAACGCTATGGTGTGGCTGAGTTTGATGACTCAGGTAATGTCATCAGCATCGAAGAAAAACCTACTGAGCCTAAAAGCAACTATGCTGTCACCGGACTTTATTTTTATCCTAACGATGTTATTCAAAAAGCGAAGAAAATCGTCCCTTCACATCGTGGTGAATTAGAAATAACGTCGGTTAATCAGGCCTATCTTGCGGAGCAGCGTCTTAAAGTTGAGCTGATGGGGCGCGGCTATGCGTGGCTCGATACAGGCACCCACGAAAGTCTATTAGAAGCCGCTCAGTTCATTGAAACTATTGAAAAACGCCAAGGTTTAAAAGTGGCTTG
>Ga0209495_1003014_pt1 | contig 10590 bp, 8 predicted proteins | sample EN1Hudsemesocosm_FD_184629 | JGI IMG/M metagenome (GOLD analysis project Ga0209495, IMG submission 184629) | Methane-oxidizing microbial communities from mesocosms in the Hudson Canyon - EN1E Hudson Canyon (SPAdes) (version 2) | ecosystem: Environmental > Aquatic > Marine > Cold seeps | place... | reverse complement strand
CTATCCGCAGAGCAAAAGCTAGACTAATCCTAGATTAGGCAGCTAAAGCGTAGTTAGACTCGCCGTATAAAAAAATGTGAATTGGATATTAACGAGCCATCTCACCATGCTCGACATGCTTACAGTCCTATTCATCTCGCTGTCAAAGCCAGTCATCCCCAGTAATTTCAATGATCTATGGCAAAGATAGGATATATAGTATTTGGTGCAAGGTATTCAGTATAAAGAATTATTGACTATAAGAAACAGTATGTTAGTGCTAAGTATGTGGTGTTAATCACAAAAAGGTAGTTCAAATGTCTATCGTCTGCAATCCATCTACAAGTTGCAAATAGTGTAATTTTTACAGCCAAAACTTCTTAACTGCGATTTACCTTTTACGTCTTACGATTTACTGCTTACATTTTGTATTTTTGGACGACCCAAAACGACCTCAAATGAAAATAGGAATCCTTAGAGAAGGTAAAACGCCTCCTGATAAACGTGTAGCTTTAAGTCCTGTGCAATGTGTACAAGTTCAAGAGCAATATCCAAACGTAGAATTGGTAGTTCAACCCAGTCCTATTCGTAGGTTTGTCGATGAGGAGTACATTCGTCAAGGCGTTAATATGCAAGAAGATTTATCTGATTGTGATGTTCTGATCGGAGTTAAAGAAGTCCCTCAAAAGGATTTGATTCCTAATAAAACCTATTTCTATTTTTCACATACCATTAAGGAACAGCCCTACAATAGAGGATTACTTCTCAAAATGCTCGATCTGAATATTCGTATGATCGATTATGAGACTCTCACCAATGCAAATGGTAAGCGTTTAATTGGTTTTGGGCGTTATGCAGGGATTGTTGGTTGTTATAATGGGTTTTTAACGTACGGAAAACGAACAGGGACTTACTATTTAAAAGCAGCTAATCTTTGTGAAGATCGTAAGGAGATGGAAGCAGAGTTCTCTAAGATTAAACTTCCAGCCATGAAGATTATCGTTACAGGTTCTGGAAGAGTAGGTAATGGTGCTTTAGAGGTGATAAACGCTATTGGTGTTAAAGAAGTTTCTAAAGAAGATTTCTTGGATAAGGAGTTTGATGAAGCGGTATTCGTTCATTTGAAAACTATGGATTATAATACACGTATAGATGAAGTTGCTGATAGCAAATCAGATTTTTATACAAACCCCAAAGATTATAGTTCTGACTTTATGAAGTATGCAAAGCTGTCTGAGCTATTTATTGCTGGGCACTATTACTCAGCAGATTCACCCTACTTATTTACGCGTGAAGATGCTAAGTCTTCAGATTTTAAAATTAGAACTGTTGCAGATATTTCTTGTGATATCGATGGTCCTGTAGCAAGTACTATCCAGCCTTCAACGATAGTAAATCCTATTTATGGTTATAATCCTCAAACTGAATCTGAGGATGATTTCGCAAAGCCTGATGTGATTGCAGTTATGGCAGTTGATAACTTACCTTGTGAGTTGCCTAAAGATGCTTCAGAGGATTTTGGAGCTGAGATGATTAAACATATCCTACCTTGTTTATTGGGCGATGATTCTGAAAATGTGATTGCTAGAGCTACTATTTGTGAAAATGGGAACTTAACCTCCTACTATCAGCATTTAAATAATTATGTATTAGGTAAAGCTTAAATCTTTTTCTAGATTTTTTTATTTGGCATAGTTATTGTAAAGTATTAATTATTGTATATTTGCAACAGATTAAAATCCTGGGGGGATTTAGAGTTTTTAAAGGACCTACATTTTATGTAGGTCTTTTTTATTTCTATTAGTTTATATAAGAGTATTTTATCGATTAGTAATAGCAAAAAAAAGCATCATCATCGATGAGGCTTTTCTAAAAATAAATAAAAATTAAACTGTTTTCAATTCTTTTATAGTAGCTATAGGATCGTCTGCTTTAAATACAAAACTACCTGCAACAAGAACATCTGCTCCAGCTTCGGTTAAAGCTTTTGCGTTATAGATATTAACTCCTCCATCAATCTCAATTAATGTAGATGCTCCTTTTTTAGTTATTAAAGCTTTTAATTGCTTTACCTTATCATAAGTGTTCTCAATGAAACTTTGTCCACCAAAACCTGGATTAACAGACATGATACAAACTAAGTCGATATCCTTAATCACATCTTCTAAAAGATGAATAGGCGTGTGGGGGTTTAGTGCAACCCCAGCTTTCATTCCTTCAGCCTTTATAGCTTGAAGTGTACGATGTAAGTGTGTACAAGCTTCATAGTGAACGGTAAGTATGTCAGCTCCAATTTTTTTGAATGTACTTATATATTGATCTGGATTAACGATCATTAAATGCACATCCATCGGTTTTTTTGTATGTTTTTTCATTGAAGCCATTACGGGTATCCCGAATGATATGTTTGGTACAAAAACACCATCCATGATGTCGATGTGAAACCAATCAGCATTACTATCGTTAATCATTTCGATATCGCGTTGTAGATTTGCGAAATCAGCTGCGAGTACGGAAGGGGCTATTAAATGTGACATATTTTTGTTTTTAATAAAAAAAAAGAAGGACTGAGCCTTCTTTAAATTTAACCTAAGTAGGTTTTTAATATTTTACTTCTCGAAGCATGTTTTAATCTTCTGATAGCTTTTTCTTTAATTTGACGAACTCTTTCTCTAGTAAGATCAAAACGTTCTCCAATTTCTTCTAAGGTTAAAGATTGTTTGTCTTCTAGTCCAAAGTAAAGTCTAATAACATCGGCTTCACGCGGAGTAAGAGTGTCTAAAGCTCTTTCAATCTCTATACTTAAAGATGCATTCAACAATCCTTTGTCAGGATTAGGACTTTCTCCTGAACGTAAAACGTCGTATAAGTTTGAATCTTCACCTTCAACTAAGGGAGCATCCATTGATACGTGACGCCCTGAGTTTCTTTGTGATTCCTTAACATCAGATTCGCTCATATCTAAGAAGGTCGCAATTTCAGAAGCTGAAGGTGCACGCTCTTCTTCTTGCTCGATGGAAGCGTAAGCTTTGTTGATCTTATTAATCGAACCAATTTTATTTAAAGGAAGACGTACAATACGCGATTGTTCAGCAAGTGCTTGAAGAATCGATTGTCGAATCCACCATACTGCGTATGAGATAAATTTAAAACCACGAGTTTCATCAAAACGCTGTGCAGCTTTAATCAATCCTAGGTTTCCTTCGTTAATTAAATCGGGTAATGAAAGACCTTGATTTTGGTATTGCTTAGCTACCGATACCACGAAACGAAGATTGGCTTTAGTTAATTTCTCTAAAGCGATCTGATCTCCTTCGCGAATACGCTGAGCTAACTCAACTTCTTCTTCGGCAGTAATTAAATCTACTTTACCTATTTCTTGTAGGTATTTATCGAGGGAGGCAGTTTCACGGTTAGTTACCTGTTTGGTAATCTTCAGTTGGCGCATATGCGACGGATTTAAATTAATTAGATACTAACTTATATACGAGAGTAATGATTGAAAGGTTACATTTATTGTAAACTATTTTCTATTTTTCTTATTTCCTCAATTACAGTCTGAATAAATGCATTATTGTTTTCTCCAGGAATAATTAAATCAGCTTTACTTTTACTCGGTTCAATAAACTCCTCAAACATCGGTTTTACTGTTCGATTGTATTGTTCTAATACAGATGCTCTCGTTCTCCCTCGTTCTGCAATGTCTCGTTCTATTCTTCTGTTTAGACATACATTTTGATTTAAGTCAACATATAAACTAAGCTTGTAAAGTTCTAATAGTAATTCTTGACTATGTACGAGAGTACCTTCAACAATAATTATTTTTTCAGGGTGTATTTTTTTTGAAGAGGGTAGTCTGCCATGCGTATTGAAATCATAGATTGGCTGTTGAATTGTGTTGCCTTTTATTAATTCTATGAGATGATTTTTTAATAGTTCAAAATCTAAAGAGTCTGGATGATCAAAATTCTGGTTTGCTCGTTCTTTTAACGATAAACTGCTTAAGTCTTTATAGTATGCGTCTTGAGTGATCAGCAGAGTCTCGTTTTCGGCAAGTGCGGAGATTAACTTTTTGGCAAAGGTAGTTTTCCCAGATCCACTAGCTCCTACAATACATATTACTATACTTTTTGAATTCATTTTATAAAAATAAAAAATCCCCTCGATTGCTCGAGGGGATTGGTATAAAATAAGCAGAATTTATTCTGCTGGTTTAGCTTCAGGTTTTGGTAATAAAACTTTTCTAGAAAATTTCATTTTACCCGTTTTCTGATCTACATCGATAATTCTAACTTTAACAGCATCGTCAACTTTTAATATGTCTTCTACGTTGTTAATACGTTTGTGATCGATTTCAGAGATGTGTAATAAACCATCTTTACCAGGGGCAATCTCAACGAATGCACCATATGCTTGGATGTTTTTTACACGTCCATCGTACTCTTCACCAACAGTAGGTGTAAAGGCGATTTCTTTAATCTTAGCGATTGCAGCATCCATACCATCCTTGTTAGAACCTAAGATCTCAACTTTACCCATACCATCAATTTCTTCGATAGTAATAGTAGTGTCGGTATCTAACTGTAGTTTTTGGATGATCTTACCACCTGGTCCGATGATACCACCAATACAGTCCTTAGCAACCATCATAATCTCAATTCTTGGAGCGTAAGGCTTCAATTCAGCTCTAGGAGCATCAATTGTTTTAAGAAGTTCACCTAAGATGTGCATTCTACCAGAACGTGATTGCTCTAAAGCTTTCGTTAGGATGTCGTAAGACAAACCTTTTACTTTGATGTCCATCTGACAAGCAGTAATACCTTTCTCAGTACCGGTAACTTTGAAGTCCATGTCACCTAAGTGATCTTCGTCTCCTAAGATATCAGAAAGAACAGCAAATTCGCCAGTTTTCTCATCAGTAATCAATCCCATTGCAATACCAGAAACCGGACGAGTCATTTGAATACCCGCATCCATTAAAGCTAATGTACCCGCACAAACAGTCGCCATAGAAGAAGAACCATTAGATTCTAAAATCTCAGATACGATACGGATTGTGTATGGGTTTTCAGCAGGAATCATTCCTTTTAAAGCTCTTTGAGCTAAGTTACCGTGACCAATTTCTCTGCGGCTTACTCCACGAATAGGACGAGCCTCTCCGGTAGAATAAGGAGGGAAGTTATAGTGAAGATAGAATTTTTCTGACCCTCTAAAAGTAACGTTGTCAATTCTGTTTACATCAAGTGCAGTACCTAAAGTAACGGTAGATAAAGATTGAGTTTCACCACGTGTGAAAACGGCAGAACCGTGAACTGTAGGTAAATAATCAACTTCACTCCAAATAGGACGAATGTCTGTAGTTGAACGACCATCTAAACGAATTCCTTCTTTTAGAACTACATCTCTAACAGCATCTTTTTCTACTTGGTGAATATATTTCCCTAAAAGGAAAGATTTCGCAGCGCGGTCTTCTTCGCTAAGAGTCGCTAAGAATTCCTCTTTAATTGCACCAAAAGCTTCCTTACGAGCGTACTTATCTGGGTTACCACTTTTGGCAACTGCATAAGATTTGTCGTAACAAGCTTCTCTCACTTGAGCTAATAGATCTAAATCATCAGATTCTTCGTGACAGTATTCTCTTTTTGCACCAACTTTCACAGCTTCTGCTAGAACAAGTTGAGCATTACATTGAATTTTAATTGCTTCGTGAGCTACTTTGATACCTTCGATCATATCAGCTTCACTAACTTCATCCATTTCACCTTCTACCATAGCAACGCTATCTAAAGATGCACCTACCATAAGGTCGATGTCTGCAGCTTCTAATTGCTCTGGATTTGGGTTAACGATGAATTTACCATCTACACGTGCAACACGTACTTCAGAGATAGGTCCTTCAAAAGGAATATCTGAAAGTGTTAAACAAGCTGAGGCAGCTAAACCTGCAAGTGCATCAGGCATACAGTCTTTATCGTAAGACATCAACTGAATCATCAATTGTGTATCAGCGTGATAATCAGACGGGAATAGTGGACGCAATACACGGTCAACTAAACGCATTACAAGAATTTCTTGGTCAGAAGGACGAGCCTCTCTTTTCAAGAATCCACCAGGGAAACGTCCGTCGGCAGCAAATTTCTCGCGGTAATCAACTGTTAAAGGAAGGAAGCTAACCCCTTCTTTAGCGTCTTTGTTTGAAACTACAGTTGCTAAAAGCATAGTGTCGCCCATGCGAACTACAACAGAACCATGTGCCTGTTTTGCTAATTTACCAGTTTCAATTTCAATTGTTCTTCCATCACCTAAGTCGATGGTTTGTTTAAGTCCTTGTGGGATCATAATACAATAATTATTAGTGCTTTTAACAATCAGGCTTGGGTTTACTTTTAGGCTATAACCTAAGGGTTTAATAAGGTTTGGTTAATTTTTTTTTAGAAAATTCTGATTGCCAAAAGCTACCTTATAAAACCCAAAAAAAGGCAATGTAAAATTGCCTTTTCTGGATTTGAAAATATTATTTTCTTAATCCTAATTCTTTAACGATACTTCTGTAACGCATAATATCCACTTTAGTTAAGTAGTTAAGAAGTTTTCTTCTTTTTGCTACTAAAGCGATTAGAGAGCGTTGCGTTCCGTAATCTTTTTTGTTATTCTTTAAGTGCCCAGTTAAGTGAGCGATACGGAATGTGAAAAGCGCAATTTGTCCTTCTGGAGAACCAGTATCTTTTTCATCTTTTCCGTGAGCTTTAAAAAACTCTTGTTTTTTTTCTGAAGTAATGTACATGCCTAAATTGTTTTTAATGTTAGTTATGTATGTAAAAAATCGAGCTGCAAAGATAATCTTTTATTCTTATTTTACTTTACTTTATCGTAATAAGTCATGCGTAGGAATTGCCCAACTTTCTCTTTAAGGTTTTTACGCTCAACAATAAAGTCTAAGAAGCCGTGTTCCTGAACAAATTCGGAGGTTTGAAAGCCTTCAGGTAAGTCTTTACCAATCGTTTCTTTTACCACACGAGGGCCTGCAAATCCAATTAAAGCCCTAGGCTCTGCAATATTAATATCACCTAACATAGCAAAAGAGGCAGTAATACCACCTGTTGTAGGGTCGGTTAACATCGAAATATAAGGGATACCTTTTTTAGATAATTGAGAAAGTCTAGCTGATGTTTTAGCCATCTGCATCAATGAAAAAGCAGCTTCCATCATACGTGCACCGCCCGATTTTGAAATCATCATAAATGGAATTTCATTATCGATAGAGTACTTGATTGTACGAGCAATTTTTTCGCCAACTACTGATCCCATAGATCCTCCAATAAAATTGAAGTTCATACAAGCTATACTGATGTCCATACCGTTTAGTTTTCCATAACCCGTAGTAACAGCATCTTTGATACCTGTTTTCTTTTTGGTAGCTTCCAAACGATCTGTATATTTTTTCGTGTCTACAAATTCCAAAGGGTCTCCAGATGTCATATTGGCATCTAATTCGTTAAATTTCCCATCATCAAATAGAATATTAAAATATTCATTTGAGTTTACACGTTCGTGGTGATTACAGTTTTGACAAACCCATATTGTTTCTTGATGCTCATCTGTAGAGACCACCACTTTACATTTAGGGCATTTGTACCATAAACCTTCAGGAATTTCCTTTTTGTCTTTAGTTTCTGTAACAACCTTTTTATCTTTTCTTTTAAACCAAACCATAGAGTGATTATAAAGTATTAATGTTGTTTAAGTCTTCAAATGAGCGCTTTAATCTCGCTTTGAAAGTAAGCTCTCCCTCACGTAAATATTTACGTGGGTCATAGTATTTCTTATTTGGCTTATCAGCACCATCTGGATTTCCGATCTGAGCCATTAAGTAGTCTTTTTTATCTAAGATATAATCTCTAATACCTTCTGTAAATGCATACTGTAAATCTGTATCTATGTTCATTTTAATGACTCCATAAGAAATTGCTTCTCTAATTTCCTCTAAAGAAGAACCAGAACCTCCGTGGAATACGAAGTCTACAGGCTTATCATCAGAAGTATTGAATTTCTCTTTAATATACTTTTGAGAGTTCTTTAAAATAATTGGAGTTAAAACAACATTTCCTGGTTTGTATACACCGTGAACATTTCCAAATGAAGCAGCAATAGTGAAACGGTCAGAAATGCGTTTTAATTCTTCATAAGCAAAAGCAACTTCTTCTGGTTGAGTGTATAAATCAGCATTGTCAACATCGCTATTGTCAATTCCATCTTCTTCACCACCTGTAACACCTAATTCAATTTCAAGTGTCATTCCAATTTTACTCATTCTTTCTAAGTAAGCTTTACAGATATCAATGTTTTCATTGATAGGCTCTGCAGAAAGATCAATCATATGAGAAGAAAATAAAGGCTTACCATGAAGAGCAAAATACTTTTCACTCGCATCAATCAAACCATCAATCCAAGTTAACCACGATTTCTGACAGTGATCAGTATGAAGTATAACTGTAGCTCCATATAATTCTGCCATTTGGTGTACGTGCATAGCACCAGAAATACATCCGTTTATAGCTGAACGCTCATCTTCATTACTCAAAGATTTACCTGCAAAGAATTGTCCGCCACCCCTAGAGAATTGTATGATAACTGGAGCATTAAGATCTGCTGCAGCTTCGATAACGGCATTTACAGTAGAACTTGAAGTAACATTTACTGCCGGAAGGGCGAATTTATGATCTTTAGCGTATTGAAAAATTTCTTGTACTTGGTCGCCAGAAGCAACACCCGCTTTGAATTTTCTGCTCATTTTACTTTGTTTTATAAGATTTAAGAATGCAAATCTAATCAATTATTTATGAGGGTAGAAGGATTTGATTAAAAAGGATAACCCAGTCCTATGTTCAGTTGAGAATCTTTCAGATTTACTTTTTCCCATTGCCAGCTTGTACCCTCAGAAGGTTCTCTTAGTGGGAATCCTAAATCAGTCCTGAAGATAAAGTACTGGAAGTCGTAACGTAAGCCAAATCCTATATCTACTGCTATTTGGTCGATAAAAGTATCCCAGTAAAAATTCGCCGATTCATATCTAGAATTGTTTTTTACAATTTCCCAGATATTTCCAGCATCTAAAAATACAGCAGCTTTTAACTTTTTGATCAGGTTAAATCGGTATTCAATACTAGATATTAATTTTAGCCCTCCAGTGTAGAGTGTATCTGTTACAGCTAGGGCGCCAGCAGGTCTTTTAAACGCTTTCCATCCTCTCAAATCGTTTGCACCACCGGCAATAAATTTTTTGTGGAATGGAGCTTGGTCAGTATTCCCAAATGCATATATAATACCGCCCATAGCTCTAAGTGCAAGACTATTTTTTTTATCTATTTCCCAGTAGTATCTATAATCTAAACTAGTTTTTAGATATTGAGTATAGATGTTTTCTTGGTTCCATAAGTTTAGGGTGTAGCTCGGATTACCATTTTCTTGCAAAATTGCATTTCCTTCTTCATCTCTAAGCTGTTTGAAATTCAAAGGTTCAGCTAACCCGTTTAATAGACTTCCAGAAGACTCTATATGAATTCTAAAGTAACTATGATTTTTTAGTTTGTTAATGTTTTGGTTGTTGTAGCTTAAGGTATAGGAACTTGTCGGGATTAAATGGTTGGAATAGTCTTTTGCTATTAGGTATTCCGAGATATTACTTAAATCTGTTGAGTCTCCTTGGAAGTTAACATAACTAAGGTTGAATAATGATAATTTATGTTGATAGACTTGTTTGGTCTTCCATTGGTAATTATAACTCGCTGAGATACTGTTTCTGGTAAATTCGGGTCTTTGTTGTTCTGTAACTGATGTTGAGAAAATAGTTTTAGTTCGGGTATTTTTATTGAGAACTCTATTTAATTTTATAGGGCTAATTAAGCTGGGTATTGCAAGATTCATTATAACCCCATTCTCCTTTATATTGTTAAAGTTATTAGAACCTTTGAAAGTAAGTTGTATATGTTCAGCCCCTTTAAAAATATTGTAATGGCTTAACGATGCAGAACCAGAAATACCTTCTTTGAGTTCTGGGTTTGTGGTCGCTTCAACTTCTATCGTGTAGGCGATTTTTTTTCCTGGGATTAAATAAATATCGGCACTTAATACATCCTTTTCTGAATCAGAATTTATAGCTGTAAATTCAAAAGATATTTTTTTAAAATTCTTGAGTTCTGATAAGGCTTGATAACTATTGTCAACAAAACTTTTGTTGTATGTGCTACCTTGGCGTATAGTAATTTTTTCAGCTAATCGATTTAAATTAAAAGGTGGAGTTAACCCACTGTGAATAAAATTGATTCCCTGAAATGATACAGTATCTTTATATGCTTCTTGGTTTTTGGTGTCTAAATGTACATTTACGACTCCAATAACACCTTTTTTATGTTGTTCTTGAATTGTCGTTCCGTTGTCGTTCCTTTCGATTGATTTAACAATAATGTTTAAATTGATAGTTTTTGCTATCTGATTTGTATCAGCCAAAAAATGAATGAATTCTTTATTGAACTGGTAGTACCCAAGATTTTGTAAGCTTTTAGCAATCCTAGATCTTTCTGTTTCTAGTATTTTGAAATTATAAGGTTTCCC
>Ga0209495_1003013_pt1 | contig 10590 bp, 8 predicted proteins | sample EN1Hudsemesocosm_FD_184629 | JGI IMG/M metagenome (GOLD analysis project Ga0209495, IMG submission 184629) | Methane-oxidizing microbial communities from mesocosms in the Hudson Canyon - EN1E Hudson Canyon (SPAdes) (version 2) | ecosystem: Environmental > Aquatic > Marine > Cold seeps | place... | reverse complement strand
TCTGTGGTAAAATAGGTTCTTAACAAAAACAATAATTACATCTAGCCACTAAAAAAATAAAATGCTAAATTACGCGCCACAACAACAGCGTCACTAATAAAAGAAACATGGAATCAGGAATGATCTACAGGTCGTCAGCTCGAGTTATCGCTTACTACATAGTAACAATACTAATTTCAATATTCAGTTTCTCTGCACTAGCAATTCAACCCACGCCCCAGCAGATAGAACAATTCAAGCGCATGTCACCGGCAGAGCAAAACGGCCTTGCTAAGCAGTTTGGGGTTGAAGCGCCACAAGGTGCTACAAATCAGGCGGTAGTGGTAACCCAAGAAACTACTGTTTCACCAAGAGAAGCAACAGAAACGGCAGTACCCACAAGCTCAAATACAAGTAAAACGTTAGCCGGAAAATCAGGCCTAAAGCCTTTCGGCTACGACTTGTTTGCCGGAAACCCTACATCATTTACGCCAATAAATGATATTCCAGTGTCGTCGGACTACCTTTTAGGTTCAGGTGACTCTTTGAAAGTGAACTTATATGGCAAAGAAAACCAATCTTACGAGCTAGCAATAGACCAAGAGGGTATGGTCTATCTACCTGATCTTGGTCCTTTATCACTGGCAGGGCTAAGCTTCGCTGAAGCCAAGCAACAGTTAATTAACACAATTGATCAAAAAATGATTGGCGTAAAAGCCAGTATATCAATGGGGCAGTTACGCTCAATTCGTGTTTTTGTATTGGGTGAGGCGTACCTGCCTGGCTCTTATGTCGTCAGTTCATTATCAACAATAACTAATGCCTTGGTTCTGAGTGGTGGTGTCTCTACTAGCGGCTCGCTTCGTAATATTCAGTTAAAGCGAAGAGGTAAGTTAATTCAAACACTTGACCTATATGACTTGTTACTTAAAGGTGACACTAGTAACGACGCACAATTGAAGTCAGGGGATGTGGTGTTTATTCCACCCGTTGAACTTACTGTAAGTATTCAGGGTGAAGTGAGACGTCCCGCTATTTATGAAATTATTAAAGATAACTCTGCTAAACAATTAATTGCTCTAGCAGGTGGCTTGCTATCAACCGCACAACCATCACTTACAAAAATACAAAGAATTAGCACTAACGATAAAAAGTTATTATTGGATGTCGACTTAACCCAAGCAAATAAGAGCGTCAAAATTCAAAATGGCGATGATATTTATATTCCTGCAAACCTTGGAATACTAAATGGCGTTGTGACCGTATCGGGAAATGCACTTCGACCCGGCATACAAAGCTGGCAGCCAGGTGTTCGTATCTCCAATATTATTGATGCTGTAGGTCTAAGTCCAAATACAGACTTAGAGTATGCCTTAATAAAACGTTATTTATCTCCAAGTGGTGAGCTAAAAGTTATCTCGTTTTCACTTTCTGAGGTAATTGAACACCCCGGCTCAGATAAAGACCTTCCGTTAATGGAGCAGGATGAACTGATTTTATTTGAATTGTTTGGTTCAAATCGAAATCAAACAATTGAAGGCTTAATTAATGAACTCCGTGTTCATGCTGATGTTTTACAAGCTTCACAAGAAGTGACGGTGGGTGGTAATGTTCGTTACCCTGGCACTTATCCTCTAGTAGAAAATATGCAAGTAGAAGGTTTGATTCGTGCGGCGGGCGGGTTAAGTGAAAAAGCATTTCAGTTGCGGGCAGAGTTGAGTCGGACCGAATTTGACAAGCAACAAGAACGAAAGCAATATCGTGTAGATTTAAACCTGTCTCAAAAGGATTCATTAAATTTCACGCTTAAGTCTCGAGATGTACTGCAAATTAAAACTATTCCAGATTGGGCAGAGTCGAAACAGGTGACTTTAAGTGGTGAAGTTAAGTTTCCTGGTGTATACCCTATTTATAAAAATGATACATTGGCCGCACTATTGGGACGTGCAGGAGGCTTAACGGAGCATGCTTACGCACCTGGAGCCTTGTTTACTCGTGTAGACCTTAAAAAACAACAAGCCCAGCAACTTAAACAAATGCAAGACCGCTTAGCTGAAGATATTGCCAAAGCAGAGTTGTTAGCAGCAAACCAGAATAGTGACGTTAAAGGTTCGGCTGATGTGGCCGAAGCGCAAAAATTACTATCGCAACTAAAAAGTACCGCCGCTATCGGCCGATTAGTTATCGACTTGCAAAAAATATTGGACGAGAAATCAACTCACTCTATATCTCTGCAAGCGGGAGATGCTTTAGTTGTTCCAACTATAAAGAACTCAGTTACGATTATAGGAGAAGTGCAGTTACCCATCTCCCAAGTATTCGAAACAGAGCTAGGCTACTGGGACTACATTAATCGTAGTGGAGGTACGACTGATAAAGCTGATGAAGACCGTATTTATATTATCAAAGCAAATGGTGCAGTTAAAATGCCTGAAAGTTCAAGCTGGTTTGCTAGTAAAGGTACCCAAATAGCTCCAGGTGACACTGTTGTTGTACCGTTGGATGCGGATAGACTTGACCAGATTGTTCTTTGGCGTGATATGAGCCAAATTCTTTATCAGATTGCTCTGGGTGCTGCTGCTGTGAGTAGTTTGTAATTATTGTTGAAGTATATGACGTTGTAATAAATGAATAGCTTGGGTCTTGCATGAACAGCAAATTACGAAACAGGCTCCGTTCGAAATATAAAAATCAAAAGCCTTGTTTAATCTGGCATACAGGTTTGACTAGATAAGGTAAATCAATGGTAGCTAATGATGCTTAGGCAGAGTGCCTTTTTGGTAATGGCTATCATGAATACTTATTAGGCGGCGATAATGTACGTCATGGTTTATATAAAGAACTTGGTTTCTCTGGCGCTAATCGAGTGGAAAATATACGCCGGGTTGGCAGGTTTCAAACTTGTATGTTGATGCTTGCTTGCCTTGACTGCATTTCTTTCTCTTTCCACGATTGTAAGCTTTCAAAAACTAATAGCGTGTTGAGTATCTCCTAGGAGTGTATAAGTGTTGCATGGATATATAATATTACAGTCATTTATGACCTAAAATTATTTACTTAAAATATTAAACTTTATTTATAATATTAATGAATACTATGAGCTGAAACGTGTCAAAAACTCAAATACCACAATTGCAAACCTCTGTTCAATCTCAAACTCATTCTCAAGATGACGCAATAGACTTGCGAGAACTTGCCAATGCAATCTGGAAAGGAAAACTTTTAATTTTGGGTGTCACGCTTGTCTTTGTTCTGGGCTCGGTTTTCTACGCACTCCTTATTCCTAATGAATACAAATCAACAGCAATTCTATCACCAGCTTCTACTTCAAGTTCGTCTTCATTGTCAAACCTAGCAGGGCGATTTGGAGGCTTAGCATCTCTGGCAGGAGTTAATTTAGGTGGAGCAAGTGGTGGTAATAAAACCACTATAGCGATTGCGCTAATTAAAACGTGGGGTTTTCTAGAAACATTCATCAAAAATAATCAACTTGAAGTGGAGGTTTTTGCTACCAAAGGTTGGAGTAAAACTAATAATAAGTTACTTATAGATAAAACACTTTATGATGAAGAAAATACTAAATGGGTACTAGGCGGAGGGGGGGAGGCAGGTGTATTAGGTCCAACAAGCTGGGAATTATTTGGGCATATTAAAGATAGAATCAACATTAGTCAGAATTTGAATACAGGGCTTATAACTTTAAGTGTTGAACACTACTCTCCATTTGTTGCAAAAAAATGGGTTGATCTGCTAATAATAGCAATTAACCAGCATATGCAATTACAGGATAGGGTTGAAGCACTGAATAGCATTGAATACCTTAAAGAACAAATCAATAAAACTAATATCTCTGAGATGAGAACTATTTTCTATCAGCTTATTGAGGAACAAACTAAAACATTGATGCTGGCTGAAATAAGTAGTGAATATGTTTTCAAAACCTTGAGCCCTTCTAAAATCGCCGAACAAAAATCTAAACCGAAACGAGCCTTGATCGTTGTTTTGGGACTTATATTTGGTCTGGTATTTTCGATGGTGGTTGTATTGGTTAGATTTTTTATAAAATAAATCTAACCAATAATTTTTAAAAATACTGATAATTTATTTGGAGGAATAATGAATTCAATTTTGTCTCTTATTGGTCGAGATCAAGCGCTTTTTTCGAATGACATTGATTTCCTTAGCAAGCAATTAGTTCATCTAATTAGTACGTCTCGCTTTTTGGTGTTAGGTGCTGCTGGTTCAATTGGTCAAGCTGTTACAAAAGAAATATTTAAACGCAAACCAAAGGCTTTGCATATTGTGGATATTAGCGAAAACAACATGGTGGAGCTAGTTCGTGATATTAGAAGCTCATTTGGTTATATAGAAGGAGACTTTCAAACCTTTGCTTTAGACATAGGTTCTGTTGAATATGATGCTTTTATTAAAGCAGACGGGCAATATGATTATGTTCTTAATTTATCGGCGCTGAAGCATGTCCGTAGTGAAAAAGACCCCTTTACGCTTATGAGAATGATAGATGTTAATATTTTTAATACAGATAAAACCATTCAGCAATCGATAGATAATAATGTAAAAAAATACTTCTGTGTTTCGACTGACAAAGCTGCAAATCCAGTAAATATGATGGGGGCCTCAAAGCGTATAATGGAAATGTTTTTAATGAAGCGGAGTAAAGAAATTGCTATTTCTACAGCACGCTTTGCAAATGTTGCATTTTCTGATGGGTCATTGCTACATGGTTTTAATCAACGCATTCAAAAAAACCAGCCTATAGTAGCCCCAAACGATATTAAACGATATTTCGTGACACCTCAGGAGTCGGGAGAGCTTTGTTTATTGTCTTGTATCTTTGGTGAAAACCGAGATGTTTTTTTCCCTAAATTGAGTGAAGCTCTACATCTGATTTCTTTTGCTGATATTGCAGTAAAGTATCTTAAGGGGCAAGGTTATGAACCTTATTTATGTAAAGATGAAGATGAGGCTCGAGAGTTGGTGAAAACTTTACCTGCTCAAGGGCAGTGGCCGTGTTTGTTTACTTCTAGTGACACTACTGGAGAAAAAGATTTTGAAGAATTCTTTACAGAAAATGAAGTGTTGGATTTGAATCGTTTTGAAAATCTAGGTGTAATTAAAAATGAAGCCTTGTATGAGCAAAACTTGTTAACCGTGTTTGAAGATGATATTGGTAAAATGAAACAAGAAAAATCTTGGTCGAAAGAGCAGATAGTCACATTGTTTTTTAAGATGATTCCGGATTTTGGCCATAAAGAGACCGGAAAGTATCTTGATAGTAAAATGTAAAGGCTAAGTGGGAGATTATGAATAAAAAGATAGTAGAATTTGTTCGTGATATTTATCAGACAAAGGAGTTTATTCCTCTTCATGCTCCAACTTTTGTTGGTAATGAACTTGATTATGTTTCGCAGACGATTAACAGCACCTTTGTGTCTAGTGTTGGGAAGTTTGTTGATGATTTTGAACATAAAATTGAAAAATATACTGAAACATCCAAAGCCGTCGCAACTGTAAATGGTACTGCGGCACTTCATACTGCTTTGTATATGGCAGGAGTTGAACGTGGTGACTTGGTTATTACTCAGGCATTGACGTTCGTAGCAACCTGTAATGCACTATATCACATGGGGGCTGAACCCATTTTTGTCGATGTATCTAAAATCAGTCTAGGTCTTTGCCCTAAAGCTACAGAAGAGTACTTGGCTGAACATGCGGAATTGCGTGAAGACGGTTGTTACCATAAAGGTACTAACCAACGTATTCGTGCAGTTGTACCAATGCATACCTTTGGTCACCCGGTAGAATTGGATGAGTTGCTTGATGTTTGTATGAAATGGCAGCTTATGTTGGTAGAAGATGCTGCGGAAAGCTTAGGTTCTTTTTATAAAGGGAAGCATACAGGTACTTTAGGTGAGTTTGGGGCTGTAAGTTTTAATGGCAATAAAATTATTACTACGGGTGGTGGTGGTATGGTGCTTTGTCGTAATGAGCGGGATGGTAAGCATGCTAAACATGTTACTACAACAGCAAAAATATCACACCCATATGAGTTTTTTCACGATGAAGCTGGTTTCAATTATAGACTGCCTAACTTAAATGCAGCATTGGGTTGTGCCCAAATGGAAATGTTACCAAGCTTTCTAAAGCAAAAGAGAGCATTAGCTCAACAGTATCGGGAGTTTTTTCAAGGTTCAGAATTTACATTTGTTTCACAGCCTCAATACGCACAGTCCAACTATTGGTTAAATTCAGTCATTTGCCCGGATAGTGAGACACGTGAGGTGTTGATAAAAGAAACCAATACTCAGAACGTAATGACTAGGCCTGTATGGAAGCTAATGCATCGTTTGCCTATGTTTGAAAAAGCGCCACGTGGAGACTTGAGCGTATCAAAGTGGCTGGAAACTAATCTGGTTAATCTACCTAGTTCACCGGTCGATTTGTCTAAATGAGCATTATCATGTGGCAAAATTTATGAACAATAAAATCGCAGTTTTTACTGGCGCACGAGCTGAGTACGGCCTGCTATATTGGCTTTTAAAGGATATACAAAATGATCCTGAGCTAGTGTTGCAGTTACTTGTTTCTGGTATGCATCTGTCACCAGAGTTTGGCTGCACCTTTACTGAAATTGAAAAAGATGGTTTCTTCATTGATGAGAAAATTGAAATCTTGCTCTCATCGGATTCTACCGTTGGAACAGCCAAAAGTATTGGGTTGGGTGTACTAGGCTTTGCTGATGCGCTGTCCCGTTTGTCACCTGATGTGCTGGTCATTTTGGGGGATCGCTTTGAAGCTTTGGCTGCTGCACAAACCGCAATGATCTTGCGCATACCCGTAATTCATCTGCATGGTGGGGAAATCACCGAAGGTGCGTATGATGATGCCATTCGTCATGCCATTACCAAGCTTAGTTATTTGCATGCTACATCAACGGAAGAATACCGCCAGCGTGTGATTCAATTGGGTGAATCGCCAGAGCGAGTTAGAAATGTGGGAGCGATTGGTTTAGATCACTTTAAACGTGGTAGCTTTATGTCGCTGTCTGAACTGTCACTATCTCTCGATTTTAAGCTGAATTCTCCTTTTTTCGTGGTTACTTATCATCCCGTTACATTGGCAGATGAAGTGCCAGAAACCAGTTTTCAAGAATTGTTGATTGCACTTGATGCCTTCCCAGAATATCAAGTTATTCTGACTTTTCCCAATGCAGATGATGGAGGGCGGCGTATTATTCCTATGCTTAATAATTATGCCGCCAAACAACCTAAACGAGTTCTTTCTATTTCATCATTAGGTCAAATACGTTACTTAAGTGCGGTTAAGTATGCTGCTGCAGTGATTGGTAACTCATCAAGTGGTATTATTGAGGCTCCTGCGTTTGATGTGCCTACAGTTAATATAGGTATGCGACAAAAAGGACGCCTGTCAGCAAAAAGTGTACTGGATTGTGAGCCAAATCATGTTGATATTCAAAAAACTGTGAAGGTAGCGATTGATCGAAGTTACAAGCAGCTTGATGAAATAATACAAAATCCATATGGTCAAGGGGACACAAGCCAGCAGGTTATCGATATGATCAAGTCAATGAAGTTTACGCCAAATAAAGTCTTTTATAATTTAAACCACAGTAATGATTTTAAGGTAGGTGAGTAATATGACAGTGATTATAGCCGAAGCGGGCGTGAACCATAACGGAGATGTTAAACTCGCTTTAGAGCTTGTAGATGCTGCTTACCAGGCAGGTGCAGATATCGTTAAATTCCAAACTTTTAAAGCAAAAAAATTAGTAACTACTAATGCTGCTCAGGCTGATTATCAAGTAACTAACACACAAAGAAAAGAGTCACAATTAGCAATGCTTAGCCGATTAGAACTAAGTTTTGAGGCGCACTATCAGTTGGTAGCGCATTGCGAAAAACTGGGTATAGAGTTTCTTTCGACGGCATTTGATTTTGAAAGCTTAGAGTTCCTAGTTAATGACTTAGGGCTTACTCGTCTTAAAATTCCATCAGGTGATATAACAAATGCTCCTTTAGTCCTAGACCACGCAAGAACTGGTTGTGATCTGATTGTATCAACCGGAATGGCAACCTTGTCTGAAGTCGAAGCTGTGTTGGGTGTTATAGCATTTGGCTATATTTCAGATAAAGAAATTCACCCAAGTATTGCGTTATTTGAACAGGCTTATGCTTCGGAGGAGGGGCAGAGAGCCTTACGAGAGAAAGTAACATTATTACACTGCACTACAGAATACCCCGCGCCAATGAATGAAATTAATCTCAAAGCGATGGATACATTGTCCAGTGCTTTTAATTTGCCAGCAGGTTATTCAGATCATAGTGAAGGTATCACTGTTCCTATTGCGGCAGTGGCGCGAGGAGCCATTATGATTGAAAAACATTTCACGCTAGATCAAAGCATGGAAGGTCCTGATCATAAAGCTTCATTGGAACCTGATGAGTTGAAAAAAATGGTCGAGTCTATTCGTTGTGTAGAAAGTGCATTGGGTGATGGTATAAAAGTACCAAAGCCTTCAGAAATAAAGAATAAAGATGTCGCTCGTAAAAGCTTGGTAGCAATGACTCCTATAATGGCTGGAGATGTTTTTAATATAGATAATCTAACCATGAAAAGACCAGGAGTAGGTATAAGTCCTTTTCACTATTGGGAGACGTTAGGGGCTAAAGCAGTTCAGAATTTTAGTGAAGGAGATATAATAATTGTCTAAGCCAGTTTTGGTTATTGGGGGGGGCGGACACGCTTCTGTTTTAGTCGAGATGCTAAAACAGTTAAAGTATCCTATTGCTGCAATTATCAGCCCAGAAATTGATGAGACACGAAAAGTACTGCAAGGAATTAAACATCAGCTTAAAGATGATGCAGTTTTATCTTACGACTGCAAGGAGGTTGTGCTGATAAATGGAATTGGATCTCTACCTGGCAATTCTCTGCTGAGGATTGATGTTTTTAAACGCTTTAAGAAATTGGGATATACTTTTCTGACTTTAGTATCACCTCATGCAATTGTTAGCCAATATGCAGAATTGGGTGAAGGGGTTCAAGTAATGCCCAGTGCTGTGATACAACCAGGAACTATAGTAGGTGCAAATAGCATAATAAATACAGCTGTATCAATCGAGCATGACTGTACAATTGGTATGCACAATCATATTGCGCCTGGTGCAGTGATCTGTGGTGAAGTTGTCACTGCTGAAAAAGTGCACATAGGCCCCGGGGCGGTTGTAATTCAGTCAGTAAAAATTGCTGAGAACTCTGTTGTAGGTGCAGGTGCTTACTTAACAAAAAATATTGAAGAAAATAATATAGTTTATCCTTGTAAAGTTATTATTAAAAAGTTTAATGGAAAATTTACATGAGTCAACGTTGGCAAAATATATTAATCCAGCAAGAGAGTACAATTCGAAATGCTATGCAAATTATTGATAGAGAAGCATTAAGGGTTGGGCTTGTTGTTAATAGCGAGAAAAAGTTATTGGGTGTGATTACAGATGGTGATGTGAGGCGAGGAATATTACTAGGCTTGTCACTGGAAGCGCCTGTTACTGAAGTAATGAATAGCAAGCCTAAGGTGGCATCCGCTTCTAGTTCGAAAGATGATTTGCTCAAATTAATGGAGAGATTAGACATACTTTCAATTCCACTTCTAGATGAAGATGGGGGTGTCGTTGGTTTGCAAACCCTGCGCGAAAGTTTAATGCCAGTAGCTTATGATAATCCCGTATTCATAATGGCAGGAGGGTTTGGCACCCGTTTACGTCCGCTTACTGATGATTGCCCAAAACCTATGTTAAAAGTAGGTGATAAGCCTATGTTAGAAACTCTGATTTTAAATTTTAAAAAAGCGGGTTTCCATAATTTTTATATATCAACACACTATTTACCCTCAGTGATACATGATTATTTTTCAGATGGCAGTAAGTACGGTGTGACAATAACTTATGTTCATGAAGAAAAGCCTCTAGGTACCGGTGGGGCGCTAGGTTTATTACCTGATGACTTACCAGATTTGCCAATTATTTTAATGAATGGTGACGTATTAACATCTATTGACTTTACAAAAATGTTGGAGTTCCATAATGAATATGACCCTGCCGCTACTATGTGCGTGCGTGAGTACGAATACCAAGTACCATATGGTGTCATTGAGGGGGATGGGCATAAAATCATAAGTATGGTCGAAAAACCTACTCAGCGATTTCATATTAATGCAGGTATCTATGTGGTTAGTCAACAAATGCTAAAGAGTGTAAGTGAAAATGAAGAAATAGATATGCCTACTCTTCTGGAGCGTTATATTGCGCTAGGAAGAGACGTGTTAAAATTTCCTGTGCATGAGTATTGGTTAGATGTTGGGCGTATGGATGATTTCAATCGGGCGCAAATAGATTTCCAAGCACTAGGTTTTTAGAATGATAAATAATAAAAGAGTTTTGGCAATTATCCCCGCTCGTGGGGGGAGTAAAGGTCTCCCTAGAAAAAATATCAAAATGTTAAATGGTAAACCACTTATTGGTTGGACTATTGAGCAAGGGTTGAGTACTACTGAAATTGATACAGTTGTTGTGT